>JAESGF010000047.1_pt1 | contig 144694 bp, 135 predicted proteins | sample 9269621 | NCBI WGS metagenome assembly JAESGF01 (sample SAMN14515066, study PRJNA621663) | algae metagenome | isolation source: Tolypothrix carrinoi HA7290-LM1 and co-occurring heterotrophs from dry rock... | place: USA: Makauwahi cave, Kauai, Hawaii | collected 2011-01-06
ACCGGCGATGCCGACGCCGCGGAGGTCGCCGAAGCGGGCGCGCTGCTCCGGCGTCGGCACGTCGAAGAAGAGGACGGACGGGAAGCCCGCGAAGGTAAGCACCTCCATCACCGCGGAGGCGCCCGTGAAGTCGTCGCCGTACCAGGCGACGAGCGGCCCGTCGGGGAGGGTGCTCATGCGCCGCCGCTCATGCCGGGACGCCGACGGCGGCCGCGAGCGCCGGGCGCCCGCGCGCATAGGCGGCGAGGTCCTCCCCCGCCATCGCGGCCTCCCACGCCTCCCTGAGCGCGGCGACGCCGGCCGCCGGACCCTGCGGGTGGGCCATGATGCCGCCGCCCGCCGCATAGATGAGGTCCGGCGAGCGGAGCGCCTTCCACGTCGCCGGCGCCTGCTTCGCCGACTGTCCTGAGGAGAACACCGGCATCGCGATGCAGGGCTTCTCCGCAAAGAGCGGCGAAAGGCACGTCCGCGCGGAGGCGACGACGCTCTCGTCATCCTCGCAGAACTTGTTGGCGATGCCGTTGACGTGCATGTGGTCGGCACCGGCAAGGCGCCAGAACTTCTGCCAGGCGACGTAGGAGAAGCCGAGCAGGGGATCGCGCGACAGCGCTCCCCAGCCGTTCCGGTGCGCATGGATCGGCAGCTCCGAATGGCTGCGCAGCGCCGAGAGGCCGACGAGCCCGATCGGGATGAGGCTCGCCATCACGCACGTTCCGCCGAGGTCGCGGACGAGGTCGTGCCGGCGCCGCATCTCGTCGACCTCTCCCGTCAGGTTGAAGGCGTACATGACCTTCCTGCCGGTCCGGTCGGCGTGGTCATTGATGACGCGCATCACCGCGCGGGCGCGGTCCTCGAACGGACAGGTCGGGCCGTCCGCCTGGAGCTCGTCGTCCTTGATGAAGTCGATGCCCGCGTCGCAGAGGACGCGCACGAGGTCGGCCGTCTCCTCGGCGGAAAAGCCGACGGACGGCTTGACGATGGTGCCGATCAGCGGCCGGCCCCCTACGCCGGTGAGCCGCCGCGTGCCCTCGACGCCGAACGCCGGCCCCGGGTAGCGCGCCGCGAACTCCTCGGTGAGGCGGACATCGAGGAGGCGGAGGCCCGAGAACTGCTTCAGCTCGAAGAGGTTGCCCCCGACGGTCGCCATCAGGTTCGGCAGCGACGGCCCCATGTTGCCGACCGGCCAGGACAGCGTGACGCGGGCACGGCGATGCTCACCGTCAGCGCGGCCGGCGCCCGGCAGCGAGGGTGCCGCGACGGGACCCAGATCCTCGATTCGCTCGACGCGGGCGGCGGAGCGGGCCTTCAGCTCCGGGGTCTCCCCCGGAACGGGCACGAAGGTGCCGGAGGACTGCTCGCCCGCCATGGCCTCGCACGCCTCCTCGAGCCCGTAGGCGGTCTCGACGAGGTAGTCCGCCTCGATCCGGCTCATCCGGCCTCCGCTCATGTCGCCCTCGCTCACGTCGCGCCCCGTCATGTCGCACCTCGGGGGCCGAAGCTCGAGATCCTGATCCGGTGTGCGTTCTCGGCGGAGTGATAAGCGGCGAGCGCCATCGTCAGCGTCTCGAGGTTGTGCGCGCCGGACGGCTGCGGCTCGGCCCGTCCGGCGAGGACATCGACGACGTGCCGCTGGAACGCCGCGACCGAATCCTGCACCGCGTGCCAAGGCTTGGCGCCCCACGCCGGCACCGGCGGCTCGACATCGATCTCCTCGAGCCGCCCGTCCTTGTGGACGCGGAGCTTGTAGTCGCCCGTCACCTCCAGCGTGCCTTCCGTCCCTTCCACCCACGCGAGGGTCTGCGGGAACGGGTCGGGCGCGATCTTCGAGAAGAACGAGCACTCGATGGAGCAGAGGACGCCGGAATGGTGGGTGATCGCGAGGAAGGCATCCTCGCCGGCGATCCCCGGCTTCAGGCTCTGCGTCATCGCGAAGATGTCCTCCGCGTCGCCGAGGAGGAAGCGGGCGAGGTCGAAGAGGTGGAGCCCGACGTCCATGATCGCGAACCGCTCGGTCGTCGCGAGGTAGGGCTGGTTCGCGTAGACATCGTAGCCGTGACGGAAGGAGAGGCGCGCGAAGGTCGGCTTGCCGATGACGCCCGCCTCAAGCCGGCGCTTCAGCTCGATCATCGGCCGCTGCCACCGGAAGTTCTCGTGGACGATGAGCGGGCGGCCGGCGTCGGCGGCGGCATTCACCATCGCGAGGCCGTCCTCGTAGGTGTCGGCGAACGGCTTCTGGCAGACCGTCGCGGCACCGTGGGCGAGGCAGAGCTCCACCAGCGGGCGGTGGTGCTCGACGGTGGTGACGACGTCGGCGAAGTCGGGCCGGGTCTCGGCAAGCATCGTCGCCGCGTCGGTGTAGACGGCGGGGACGCCGAACATGGTGGCGAACCGCTCGGCCTTGGCCCGGTCGATGTCGCAGACCGCGACGATCTCCGCGCCCTCGGCCTCGGCCCAGCCGTGCATGTGATTTTCGGCGAAGAAGCCGCAGCCGATGAGGACGCCGCGAAAGGTCTGGCTCACGAAGGATCTCCGAGGAACGCGACATCGAGGGGTTGGAGCGTCGTGCGCCCGGGGCGCGCACGGTCGAGCCAGAGCGGATCGCGGGCGGCCGCGACGGTCGTGGCGGTGAGCGCAAGGCCGTCCACCGCGACGGGCGCGGCGGAGAGGTTCGCCACGACGGGGCCGACGCGGACGGTCCCGCCAGCCTCGCCCTCGACCGGCACCGGTCCGGAAAGGCGCGCCAGCGCACGGGCGACGTGGAAGATCGGCCGAGCCGCGCCGTTTTCGGTGAGGCCGAGCGGTCCGTCACCCATGCCGAGCGAGAGGCTCGCCACACCGGCGCGTGCGGCTGCCGCCATGGCGCCGACCGCGAAGGCGGCGGCAAAGAGGCCCCGCTGGCGCGGATCGGCGAGCGCCATCGCGACGCGCCGGCCGTCCGGGTTGGCGGCGGTCGACGCGCCGTAAGGATTGGAGCGCATCCCGATGCCGACGAGGCCGAGATGGAGCGGACGCTCGCCGGCGATGCGGGCGGCCGTCGCGAAGACGTCGGGCAGCGCCTCCAGTGTCTCGAGAACGGAGGCGTCATCGGCCGCGTGGACAATCGCGGCAGTGCCGAAGGTGACGAACCGGCCGGTTTTCGGCGGACAGCGGTTGAGTTCGGTGAAGAAGGTGAGGACGCCGCCACCGGCGTCCGCCTCAGGAAACGCGCGGGCGACCGCCTCGACCGCGTCCTCCGGCGTCGGCGCCGGCCAGGGCCCCTCGGGCTGGATAGAGGCGAGGTAGGCCTCCGGCAGGGCGACGACGCGGTGCGGAGCGATGCCGGACCCCCGGGCTCCCGTCGCGGCCTCGTCCAGTTCCGCCGCGGGGCTTGCGCCGGCGGGCATGACCAGCTCCAGCGTCACCGGCACGCCGAGCGGCCTCGCCGCGGCGAGGGCAGCGCCCGTGCCGTCGGGCCGGCAGCGGACGAGCGCGCCGGCGAAGGCGACCTCCCGGAGCGCGGCAACGGCGGGTGCCACCGGGGCGATCGTCTCGTCCACTGCCAGCGTGATCGCGGGGAGCGCCGCCATCGCGTCGCCTGTCGCGGCGACACTGGCGCCCGGCGCACCGGCGCGCGACGGAGCCGCGGCGCCCCTTTTCGCCACGCTGGCCGTTGCGTTGCGCCCCGCCGCCGATGCCGCGATGCCTGGTGCGCCGCGCGGACCGATCGCCGCCGCAGCCTTGTCGGAGCCTGCCGCACCCGGCGGCGTGCGGCGGAGGCGGACGGTGATCTCCTGCTCGACGCGATCGCCGGCCGTGACCGTATAGGGCCGCGGCAGGGCGAGCGGGCGGCAATAGGTCTTGTACGAGGCGTCGGTCCAGTTGCGCTGGTCCTCCATCTCGAACACCTCGCCGCTGAAGGCGATGTCGACCTCGACGCCGTCCACCCGGTGGGCGAGCCCGGCAAGATCGCGCACCGGCTGGGCGGGCGACACGAGCCGCGGGAAGGCGAGGCGCTCAACCGAACCATCCGGCCGCCGCGCCTCCATCGGCTCGCCCGCAACGCCCCGCAGCGGATGCAGGATCACGAAGCCCGAGCGGTTGGTGACGACGTCGCGCAGCGCAGCAAGGCAGAGCGTCGCCGCGACCCCGACGCCGCTTCTGTCGAGGGTGACGGTGATGCGGAAGTCGCCGTCGAAGTCGTAGCCGGCGGTGAAGATGCGGCGGTAGCAGAGCGTCCCGCCGGCCTCCGAGACGTCCTCGGAGACGGTGGTGGTGGCCGCCGTGCCCCAGTCGGCATCGCGGATCGGATAGGCGAGGCCGCGGATGACCTCGACACCCTCGAAGGCGAGGGAGCGGACGGCGCCATCGGCCACGAGGAACGACACGGGTCCGAGCGAGAGGCTGCGCGGCGGCACGACCGGCTCGGCGGTGCCGAAGCGGGCGAGCGCGTCGGCGGCGCTGACCTTCGCCTCCCCACCCCGCGCGATCGGGTCCGCTGAGCCCGTCATCCCGTCCTCCCGATGGCGCCCCGCCGGCCTGAGCCACGACCGCCGCCGCCGCGCCGACCGGCGGCACGAAGGCCCGCCACTCGTTATACCAGTGCGACTGGCCACGCAACGGCGGCAGCAGCGCCCGCCATCCGACCGGGCTAGCGGGTGAGGAGGTGGGCGCGGCGGTAGAGCTCGTTCGCGCGGGTGAGGTGGTCCGACATCGACTGCACCGCGGCGTCGCCGTCGCGTCGCTCGATCGCCCGCGCGATCTCCCGGTGCTCGGCGAGCGTCAGCTGCTCGAGCCCGGGCGCATGGACGAGGTCGACATGGAAATGAGAGAGCCAGCCGAACAGCGCCTCCGACACCGCCGGCCAGATCGGGTTCGCCGAGATCGCCGCCACCTCGCGGTGGAAACGTCCGTCGAGCGCGCGGAACCGGTCGGGCGTGGCTGCCGAGGCCTCCTGCTCCTCGATGGTCATCCAGAGGCGGCGGACGTCGGATTCGGTTCGCTGGCGGGCGGCGACACGCGCCATCTCGAGTTCGAACGTCACCCGTGCGTCCTTGAGGTGCTCGAGGCTCGCGGGGGAGTGGACGAGGAGATGGCGCACCGTCTCGCCCATGCTCTCCACCATGAGCCCGAACGAGGGTTCCGAGACGCGCGCCCGCTCGCCGTGACGGATCTCGATCAGCCCCAGCCGGGCGAGCGCCTGCAGCGCCTCGCGCACCGCCGGCCGGCCCACGCTGAGTTCCTCCATCAGCCGCCGCTCGGAGGGAAGCAGTGTCCCCGGCCGGAGCGTGCCGCCCTTGATGAGGCCGAGCACGTGGGCGAACACGTCGTCGGCGAGCTTGCGCCGCGGCGCGGGCGGCGGTGGGGTCGGTGTGTCGGCCATCACGGTGCGGACTCCAGCGCTCGCAGGATCATGCCTCAAATTGCCGGCCTCGCGAAACTGGTATAATGAGTCCCTCGCGCGTGGTTGACCGGCGGACCCGTCAGGCGGTCGCTGCGCCCATAACGAGACACAAGGGAGGGACTGATATGAGATTTCTGTCCGCTGCATCCGCGGCCCTCGCTGCGGCCGTTCTCGCCGCCGGCCTCGCCGCGCCCGCCATCGCGCAGGACAAGCCGGTCATCGCGCTGTCGAACTCCTACTATGGCAACGACTGGCGCCGGCAGATGGTGGACGCCTTCACCGAGGCGGCCGAGAAGGCGAAGGCCGACGGCCTCATCGCCGACTACATCGTGCTGAACGGCGACGGCTCGGTGCCGCAGCAGCAGAGCCAGCTCGCTGACCTCATCCTGCGCGGCGTCGATGCGATCGCGATCAACGCGGCGTCCGAGACGGCGCTGAACGACATCGTGTCGAAGGCCTGCCAGGCCGGCATCGAGGTGGTGGCGTTCGATTCGATCCTCTCGGCCGACTGCGCCCACACGCTCGGCTTCGATTTCACCAACTACAAGGCCGAGCAGGCGGAGGCGACGCTCGGCCTCATCGGCAACAAGGGCAACGTGATCGTCGTCCGCGGCGTGAAGGGCTCCGCGCCGGACGCCGAGATGTACGCCGCGCAGAAGAAGGTGCTCGACGCAAACCCCGACGTGACGGTGGTCGCCGAGGTGTACGGCCAGGCGACTGCTCCGGTCGCGCAGTCCGCCATCGCCAACGTCCTGCCGAGCCTCCCGAAGGTCGACGCCGTGCTCGCCCAGGGCGGCAGCGACGACTACGGCATCGCCCAGGCGTTCGAGCAGTTCGGCGGCGAGTATGCGGCCGCCCCGCCGGTGATCGAGGGCGGCGGCAGCGCCGACTTCATCCGCTGGTGGGCCGGCAAGGCGGCGGACGGCTACAAGACGACCTCCATGAACACGACTCCCGGAATCGGTGGCGCGGCGTTCTGGGTGGCGCTCGCCCTCGCCGACGGCGAGGAGGTGCCGGATGCGATGACGATGCCGGTCGCGGTGGTCGAGGAGGGCAACCTCGGCGAATATGCCGACATGCCCCAGGGCCGCATCGTGTCGCCGTCCTATACCCAGGAGTGGGTGCGGGAGAACCTCCTCTCGGGCGGCAAGAGCTGAGCGAAGCGGCGCCGCTCGCGATGGACACGGTCGCCGGGCGGCCCGCCGACACATCGGCCGAGGCGGTGGTCCGCCTCGAGGGCGTCACCGTCGCCTACGGGCCGACGGTCGCGGTCGACGGCCTCTCGCTCGCGATCCGGCCCGGCGAGGTGCTCGGCCTCGTCGGCGCCAACGGGGCGGGCAAGTCGACCCTGATGCGCGTCCTCTGCGGTGCCGTCGCGCCGGACGAGGGGGCGATGACTCTCGCGGGCGCCCCGGTCGATTTCGCCGCCTTCGGCCCGCGGGAGGCGCACGAGGCGGGGGTGCGCATCGTGTGGCAGGAGCTGTCGCTCTGCGCCAATCTCACCGTCGCCGAGAACGTCTTCGTGGAGCGCCCCGGCGCCGGCGGTGGCTTCGGCTGGCGCGGGCCGTACCGGCGGGCGGCGCGGCAGGACATCGAGCGGGTGTTCCCCGGCGCCCGGATCGATGTCGACCGCACCGTGTCCGCCCTCACCATCGGCGAGCGGCAGATGGTGGAGATCGCCCGGGCCGCCGGCTCGCCGGGCCTCCGCCTCCTCATCCTCGACGAGCCGACCTCCTCGCTCGACGCCGTCCGCAGCCGTGAGCTCCGCGACCACGTTCGCGCCCGGGCGGCGGAGGGCCTCGCGGTCGTCTTCATCTCCCACAAGCTGGGCGAGGTGACGGACATCGCCTCCCGCGTGGTGGTGATGCGGAACGGCCGCGCCGTCCTCGACGCGCCGGCGGCGGAGGTCGGCCCGGCCGGGCTCGTCGCTGCCATGGGCGGCGGCACCCCAGCGCACACCGCCCGCGGCGCGAGCGAGGCCGGCCGCACGCTCGCCACCATCCCTGCAGCGTGGACGACATTCGGCCGCGACGTGCCGCTCCGGGCCGGCGAGATCGTCGGGATTGCGGGGCTCGAGGGCGGCGGCCAGAAGGCCCTGCTCGAGGCCGTCTTCCGGCACGAGGTGCCGCGCGAGGGCCGGGCGGCCTACGTCTCCGGCGACCGGCAGCGCGAGGGCGTGTTTCCGCTCTGGTCGGTGGCAGCGAACATCGCGATCGGCCCCGTCGCCCGCCGCCGTCCGTGGGCGCCCGTGTCGCCCTCCCGCGAGCGCGAGGCGGCCCGGCGTCACGCCGAGGCGATCGACCTCGCCCCGGCCCGCTTCGGCTCCAACATCCTTGAGCTCTCCGGCGGCAACCAGCAGAAGGCGATCGCGGCGCGCGCCCTCGCCACCGACGCCGACATCCTCCTCCTCGAGGATCCGACCCGCGGCGTCGATATCGCCACCAAGGAGAAGTTCTATCGCGTCGCCCGCGCCGCCGCGGCGGACGGCAAGCTCGTCCTCTGGCATTCCACGGAAGAAGCGGAGTTCGCCGAGGCGTCCCGCGTGCTCGCCATGAGCGGCGGGCGCGTGACCGCGGAGCTCGCCGGCGACGACCTCGACGGCGGCCGCGTCCTCGCCGAGCTCTTCGAGGGCCGCGCCGCGGCGCCCGCCGCCGCCAGCGGGCCGGGGCTCGCCCTCCGCCTCGCCCGGCTCGCGCTCGGCAACGTGGCGCTGATCGGCCTCGCCCTCGTGGTGGCGGCTCTCGTCCAGCTCAACCCGATGGTGGCGAGCGTCTTCGGCGCCGAACTCCTGCTCGGGCCGGCCGTCGCGATCACCTTCATCGCCCTCGGGCAGATGTTCATTGTCGGCGGCAGCGAGATCGACCTCGGCGCTGGCGCCTTCGCGGGGCTCGTCAACGTCCTCTCGGCGACCCTCCTCGTTTCGTCCCCGGTGCTGGGTGCGGGAGCGATCGTCGGGGGACTCGCCGGCTATGCGCTGATGGCAGCGATCATCCGCCTGCGCGCGGTGCCGGCGATCGTCGTCACCCTCGGCGCGTCCTTCATCTGGTACGGCATCGGCTACTCGATCCAGCCGGCGCCCGGCGGCTCGGCGCCGGAGTGGCTGCGGGCGCTGACGCAGTGGTCGGTCCCCAACGTGCCGACGCCGCTCGTCCTCATCCTCGCCGCGACGGCTGTCGCCCTCCTCATCCACCGCTCGCGGCTTGGGACGGTGCTGCGCGGCTTCGGGGCGAGCCCGGAGGCGCTCACCCGCTCCGGCTGGTCGGCGCTCCGCTACGGCATCCTGCGCTACGTGATCGCCGGCGCGTTCGTCGCGGCGGGCGGGCTTACCATCACGGCCATGAACGGGGCGAGCGACGTCAACGCCGGCGCCGGCTACACGCTTCTCTCCGTGGCCGCGGTGGTGCTTGGCGGCTGCCGGCTCCTCGGCGGCGTCATCTCTCCGGTCGGCGTCGCGGCGGGCGCGGTGACGCTCTCCCTCATCGGCGCGCTCCTTGGCGCCCTCGGCGTCTCCACCGACTTCAACGCCGCCGTGCAAGGCCTCCTCATGATCGCCGTCCTCGGCCTCCGCTCGCTCGTGGAGCGCGACCGATGAGCCTCGCGCGGCGTCACCGCTGGATCTGGGCGGCGCTCGGCGTCGCCATCCTCTTCGCGCTGCTCTCGCTCGGGTCGGATCGCTTCTCCCTGTCCTCCGTCAGCGGCGTCGCGCGGTCGGCGTCCTTCCTCGCCCTTGTCGCGCTCGGGCAGATGTTCGTGATCGCCACAGGACGCGGCAATGTCGACCTCTCCGTCGCGAGTGTGGTCACGCTCTCCGCCTTCGTCACCGTGACGCTGGCGGACGGGTCGGACGCGCGGCTGCCGCTCGCCCTCGGGGCGGCGCTCGGCGTCGGCGCGCTCGTCGGCCTCGTCAACGCCTTCGTGGTGGTGCGCCTCAGGATCGCGGCGATGATCGCGACGCTCGCGATGGGCTATGTTCTCGCCACCGCGACCCTTCTCGTGAACCGCGAGGTGCGCGGCTTCGAGACCGCGTCCGCGCTCGCCTTCCTCGCCTCCGGCCGCGTCGGCGGCGTTCCGGTGATCGCCCTCGTCGCCCTTGCCGCCGCCGCGCTCGCCACCTTTGTGCTGCGCCGCACGGCCTTCGGCGAGGCGCTGTCGGCCACGGGTCAGAACCTCCGCGCAGCGGAGCTTGCGGGCGTGCGCACCGGCGAGACGATCACGATCGCCTTCGTCGTCTCCGGCGTCATGGCGGCGCTCGCGGGGGCACTCCTCTCCGCCAACGTCGGCGGCGCGTTCCTCGACATGGGGACGCCGTTCCTCCTCCAGTCGGTTGGCGCGGTTGTGCTCGGCGGCTCGCTCATCTTCGGCGGCTTCGCGACGGCGCTCGGGACGCTCCTCGGCGCCGTCCTCCTTGTCCTCATCGTCACCACCATGCAGATCTGGGGGCTGCCGGCGGGGGCGCAGGACATCGTTCAGGGCCTGGTCATCGTCGCGGTGCTCGCTCTCGGCGGCGCCGGCGCCGTCCGCCGACGTGGCCGGCGGGCCGCCGCTCGGCTATGACGGAGGTCACGCAGGAGGACCCGCGATGGCAAAGACCCTGAAGGACATGATGGCCGAGGCCAACGCCGCCGTGCCGCGCATCACGCCCGCCGAGGCTGCGGCGCTCGTCGAGGAGGGCGCGCTTGTGGTCGACGTGCGCGACGCGCCGGAGGTGGCCGCAGGCATGGTGCCGGGCGCGGTCAACGTCTCGCGCGGCCTCCTCGAGTTCAAGGCAGACCCGTCGAGCCCGTCGCGCGACCCGGCCTTCGACACTGAGCGCCCGGTGATCCTCTACTGCGCCTCCGGCGGCCGCTCGGCGCTCGGCGGCAAGGTGCTGAAGGACCTCGGTTACAGCCGCGTCTACAACCTCGGCGGGGTCAAGGAGTGGGAGGTCGAGGGCCTCACCCCGGCGACGGTGCTCGGCCCCCGCAAGGGCTGAGCGGGGCTGCCGGAATGGAGGATGTCGACTGCGTCGTCGTCGGCGCGGGGGTGGTCGGCCTCGCCGTCGCCCGGGCGCTGGCGCTCGCCGGTCGCGAGGTCCTCGTGCTGGAAGCCGCCGAGGGGATCGGCACCGAGACCTCCTCGCGCAACTCCGAGGTGATCCACGCCGGCATCTACTACCCGCCGGGCAGCCTGATGGCGCGCACCTGCGTCGAGGGCCGGCGCCGCCTCTACGCCTTCTGCGCCGAGCGGGGCGTGCCGGCCCGGAAGTGCGGCAAGCTCATCGTCGCGACCGACGCGGCAGAGGCCGACCGGCTCGGCGCCATCGCATCGCGGGCGGAAGAGAACGGGGTCGAGGGCCTCCGCCGCTTGTCACGCGACGAGGCGCTGGCGATGGAGCCGGAGCTCGACGTTGTCGCGGCGCTCTGGTCGCCCGAGACCGGCATCCTCGACAGCCACGCCTTCATGCTGGCTCTCCAGGGCGAGGCGGAGGCTGCCGGCGCCACCGTCGCCTTCCACGCCCCGGTGGAGCGCCTCGCCGCCACCGCCGCCGGCGTGGAGATCGAGGCGGCAGGCACGGCGCTCCGTACCGCGCTCTTCGTCAACGCCGCCGGCCTCGCCGCGCCGGCCCTCGCCGCAGGGATGGAGGGTTTCCCGCCCGCCGAGGTGCCGCGCGCCTATTACGGCAAGGGGCACTATTTCCTCCTCGCCGGCCGGGCGCCGTTCCGCCACCTCGTCTATCCGGTCCCGGTCGCCGGCGGTCTCGGTGTGCACCTGACGCTCGACCTCGGCGGACAGGCCCGCTTCGGCCCGGACGTCGCCTGGGTGGACCGGATCGACTACAGCTTCGACGAGAGCCGACGCCCGCTGTTCGAGGCCGCCATCCGCCGGTACTGGCCCGCCCTGCCGGACGGTGCCCTCGTCCCCGGTTACACCGGCATCCGCCCGAAGATCACGCCGCCCGGCGAGCCGCAGCGCGACTTCCTCCTGTCGGGGCCACGGCAGCACGGCGTGCCCGGCGTCGTCCACCTGTTCGGCATCGAGAGCCCGGGGCTGACGGCCTCGCTGGCGCTCGCCGACCTTGTGCGCGACGCCATCGTCGCCGACACCGCGGTCGCCTGACCGTGCTCGCCTGACCCCTCTCGCCTGACCGCGGCCACGGCGGGGTTGCGGCAGGGGCGGCGTTCGCAGAGGGTGCCCGCCTTCAACCCGCCGAGGACTGTATGACCGTTTCCGCCCGGCCCAATGCCGGCCTTGCCGCCACCCCGCTCGGCCGCCGGGCCGAGGCGCACACCCTCGCTGTGGTGGAGCACCTCTCCGTCACCGGCACGGAGGGGGAGGCGACCTGCGCCGGCACAATCCTCGCGCGGCTCGAGGACATGCCGGGTGTCACCGCCCGCGCCGTGCCGGTGCCGGGCGTGCCGGAGGGGCGCGCCAATGTCGTCGCCTTCGCAAAGGGGAGCGGGCGGCGGACGGTTGTGCTCGCCGGCCATTTCGACACGGTCGCGGTGGACGATTACGGTCCCCTCGCACCGCTCGCCACCGCCCCGCTGCCGCTGCGCGACGCGCTGGTCGACGCGCTTGGCGCCGCCGGGGAAGGCCGCCACGTCCTCGACGACCTCTCCTCCGGTGCGTTCCTCCCCGGTCGCGGCCTCCTCGACATGAAGGCCGGCCTCGGCGCCGGGATGGCCGTCATCGAGGCATTCGCCGCGCGCGAGGAGAAGGTCGGCAACATCGTCTTCCTCGCCGTGCCGGACGAGGAGAACCAGTCGGCCGGCATGCGCTCCGCCGGCGCGGCGCTGGCGGACCTCGCGCGCGAGCACGACCTCGACCTCGCGCTTCTCATCAACATGGACGCCCTCATCGACGAGGGCGACGGCTCGCACGGCCGCGCGGTCGGGCTCGGCTGCATCGGAAAGCACCTCTTCACCGCGCTCGTTGTCGGACGCGAGGCGCACGCCTGCTACCCGTTCACCGGCCTCAACGCCGCCTACCTCGCGGCGGCGATCACGGCCGAGATGGAGGGGGCGCCCGCGCTCGCCGAACAGGTGGGGGACGAGGCGCTCGCCCCACCGACCGCGCTCGTCGCGCGCGACCTCAAGCTCCAGTACGACGTGACGACACCGGGCCGCGTCTGGTGCGCCTTTAACGTCCTGTTCCAGGCGCGGACGGCGGAGGACCTCTTCCGCACTTACCGCGGCCTTGTCGGCGATGCGGTGCGGCTTGGCGTTGAGCGGCTCGCGGAGCGGGCTCTCGCGGCGCGGCTCCCGTTCGGCTTCGCCGGCCGCGATGTCGCGATCCTGTCGTACGCCGAGCTCGACCGCGCGGCCTGCGAGGCGAGCCCGGACTATCCCGACGCGCGGCGGGTGCTCGCGGCCGAGCTCGCCGGCGACGCGGCGCTCGCGATGCCGGACCGCGCGCGGCGGCTGACGGAGCTCGCCCTTGCGCACGCCGGCCTCACGGGGCCGCTGGTCGTCCTCGGCTTCGGCAGCCTCTCCTACCCGTCGGTCCGCCCGCTCCGCCACCGCGCGCCGGAGCTGGAGAGCGTCGTGCGCACGGCGGCGGCCCGCGCGGCGGCGAGGGCGGACACGACGCTCCGCTTCCTCGACGCGCTGCCGATCATCTGCGACATGAGCTTCGCCGCGCCGCCCGACGCCGCCGACTACGCCGTCGCCACCGAGAGCAATCCGCTCTGGGGCGAGGTGCTGGAGTGGAACGCCGAGGGACTGGCGGACGTCCCGTCCATCAACATCGGCCCGTGGGGGCGCGACTATCACCACCGCCACGAGCGTATGCACGTCCGCTACGGCTTCGACGTCCTGCCGTCGATCATCGCCGAGACGGCCGACGCCGTGCTCGCCGGCGCCTGACCTCAGCAGAGTTCGGGATAGGAAGCGGCCGCAGCGTCACGGGCATAGCGCAGGAGGACCGCGTAGTCGGCCGCTTCGGCGGGGGCGATGCCGCGGAGGCGGAGCGCGGCGACGGCCTCCGCCGCCTCCGGCGAGGCGACCGCCTCGGCGAGCGCCCGGCGAAGCAGCGCCACCTCGTCCGGCGCCGCGCCAGCGCGGGTGATAAACGGCAACGACGGGCTCGGCGGCGTCGCCCCGATCGACTTCACCGCCCGCACCAGCGCCGGCCGGTGCCGTGCCGCAAGGCCGAACGTCACGCAGTCGACCGCCGCGACATCCGCCGTCCCCCGCGCCACTGCGGCCATGCTGGCGAGGTGCGCCCCGGTCTCGATCACCTCCGAGAAGAACGGCGCCCCGCTCGCGAGGGGCGCGACGGCAGCGCGCAGGAGGTTCATGCCGGTGTTGGAATCGCGGCCGTTGATCGCGACGCGCGCGCCGCGGAGGTCGGCGAGGCTCGCGACGTGCGCCGCCGTCGGCACGATGATGAAGCTCCTGTGCGTCGCGCCGGCGCAGCCCGGAAGGTCGAACACCGGCGCCGCCACCACCGTCACGGCGTCGCCGAGCTCCGTCACCAGCGGGTAGCCGCAGGTGGCGCCGAGGAGGAGGGCGGGGTCGTGCCAGATCGCCCGGAGCGGCCGCTCGCGGTCGAGCGGGTCGGGGACGCCTTCGACGCCGGCCGCGCGGAGCCGCGTCGCCACCGCGCGCCAGAGTGTATCGTTGGCCGCCGTCAGAAACGGCGCGTCGTACATGCCGAGGCTGGCGATGCGGCGCTCTGCCGTCACGCGGCCGCCGCCGGGTCGAAGCGCTTCGAGACCGCGTCGCTCGCCTCGCGGTAGGGCACGAACCCCATCGCGCCGTAGTACGCGAGGCCGCCGGCGTTCTCCCGCCTGATGGTGGCGTCGATGGCGCGGACTTCGGCCCGTCTCGCCGCCTCCCGCGTCACGGCGAAGAGCGCGCGCCCGACGCCGCGGCCCTGGCGACCCGGCGCGACGTAGGTGGCGACCACCGCCCAGTCCGCCGGCAGCCTGTCCTCCCCGGGCCAGTCCGGGTCGCACCATTCGAGCGCCTGGAAGCCGAGGAGTGCCGGCCCGTCGGCCGCGACGGTGCAGGCGATGCCGAGCGGGGGCGCGATGAAGGTGGCGCGGATCTTGGCAGCGTCGAACGGCGTCCGGAACGCGGTGGTGCCGCCCCGCTCGATGATGGCGTTGATGAGCGCTGCCATCGCGTCCGCATCGCCGTCCGCAGCGGGCCTCACCTCCACGATCGCGCTCCTCGCCCGCCCCGCCACGGGTGGAGCTTACACGGCCACGCAGGCGCCGTCGCGGCTCAGGCCGCGGCGGTCGCCTCCGCGGCAACGAGGACGCGCTGTGGCTCCTCCGTCACCGCAGGGGCGCCCTTCACCAGCGTGCCCACGGCCCGGCCGTGCGGATGCGCGGCGGTGTCGTGCGGGGACAGGAGGTAGCGGCGGGCGACGTCGAGGTAGCCGTCGTAGACAAGGCCACCGTTGGCCGCGATCAGCGCCCCCCGGTGCCGCCTGTACCAGGCGGGGAGGGCGTACCACGGCACCGTCGGGTCGCTGTGGTGGGCGGCGTGGAGGTTGTTGTTGAGGAAGAGGAGGCCGAAAACGGTCGAGCCCTCGACGATTGCCGTCCGACGCGCGACGTCCCGGTCCGCCCTGTGCTCCGCGAAGGAGCGCACGAGGAGGAGCGCCGTGCCGGGCACGACGAAGACGGCGACGTAGGTGAGTGGCGCCATCCCGCAGACACCCCACACCCAGCCGAAGAGGAGGGCGACGAGGAGGAGGTGGTGCGCCCAGACCCGCGCAACGCCGCGGTTCCTGCGGGCGACGAGCCGCGCCTCCGAAAAGAGGAACCGCGCCGGCCCCCAGAACGGGCCGATGACGAGGCGGCCGAGCAGCGTCGTCTGAGCGCGCACGAGGACGCGGGCGAGAGGCGTGAGCCGCGCCCAGGCATCCGGCGTCAGATAGTAGGATTCGGGGTCATCCAGCGGGTCGGTGAGCCGCTCGTCCCGGTGGTGGAGGAGGTGCAGCGAGCGGTAGCGCGCGAACGGCAGCCACAGGATGAGCGGCACGGAGCCGATCGCCCGGTTCCATGCGCGATTGCGGAACGGGTGGCCGTGGATCACCTCGTGCTGCAGCGACGACTGCCAGGCGACCGTCCACGCCGCGAGGGGGACGAGCAGCCACAGCGGCAGGACCGCGTGGAGCAGCGTAAGCGCGATCCAGCCGCCGTAGATCACACCGGCGAGGAGAAGGGTCGGCCATTCGACGGCCGCAAGGGGGCGAGCGCCGCGGGAAACGGCGGTCGCGAGTGCTGTGTTGGACATGGCGACAGGATGTCGCGTCCTCTTGCCGTGCGCAATGTGGGATTCCGCGGGCAAAGGTGTGATTTGTCGCGAGATTTCCCATATAGGAGATAATCATCACGAAGTGGGGATAAAGCACCAGATGAGCGCGCAACGTCGTCAGGTGGTTCGCACGTTCCGCGAGCGGCTTGGCGAGGTGATCGCCCGCTCGGAGGTCCCACCGTCGCGCTTCGCCACCTCCCTCGGCATTGATCGCTCGACGCTGGCGCAGCTCCTCTCGCCGGAGAACGAGCGACTGCCGCGGGCGGAGACGCTGGCGGCGATCGCGACGCAGCACGGCGTATCGGTGGACTGGCTCCTCGGCCTCACCAGCCGCGAGCGGCCGGGGGCCGACGTGATCGAGCCCGTGCGCGTCGAGGGGCAGGCCTACTCGCCGATCGACGACCGCTTCCTGCGCTGGTACGCCGAGGCGGAGACCGCGGGCTACCGCATCCGCTCGGTCCCCCGCTCCTTCCCGGACTTCATGAAGGGCGAGGAGGTGATCCGCTACGAGTACGCCGACTGGCCCGACGTGGATCCCGGCAACTCGGTGCGCTGGGCGCGGGAGCGGCTCGAATCGATGCGCCGCTCGGAGCTCAGCCAGGAGGTCTGCGTCCCCGTCCAGGCCCTGGAGAGCTTTGCCCGGGGCGACGTCCAGTGGCGCGGTCTCGACGACGAGGTGCGGCGAACGCAGCTCCTCGCGATGGCGGAGATCTGCCGCGAGCTCTACCCGAGCCTCTCCGTCCACCTCTACGACCTGTCGCGGACGTGGTCGGCGCCGTTCACGGTGTTCGGGCCGAAGCGGGCGACGCTCTATGTGGGCTCGCTGTTCTTCGTCTTCACGGCGGCGGAGCACGTCCGGGTGCTGAACCGCAGGTTCGACGACCTCGTCCGCGCCGCCGTGGTGCAGCCGGGCAACATGCCCGACTACATGCGCAGCCTCGTCGAGCTCGTCTGACCTACTCGGCCGCCTCGGCGAGCCGGCGCGGCGTCTCGCCCTGTCCCATCAGGCCGCCGCAGTAGCGCACGGTGTCCTCGGCCGAGGTCTCGCCGGCGATGGCGGCGGCGATCGCCTCGCCCATCAGCGGCCCGAGCTTGAAGCCGTGGCCGGAGCAGGCCGACTGCACCCAGGCCCGCGCGCCCCAGGGGCGGACGGCGAAGAGCTCCGATTCGTCCCGCGTCGTCGTGTAGAAGCAGACCTTGCGCTCGATCACCTGATAGCGGTCGAAGTCGTTGAGGGCGAGGCGGGCGGCGCGGTTGAGCCGGGCGAGGTCCTCGTCCGTCGCGAAGCGGTCGCCGTCGGCATCGCCGGCGCGGGTGAAGACGTGGTCGCCCACCTTGAGCCGCGTGCCGCGCCAGGGCGGCAGGATGTAGGTGCCGGATTCCGTGCCGAGGTCGATCAGGATCGGCACCTCGCGCCACGGCTTCACGTACTCGGCCGGCGGGGCGATGTACATGACGGCCTGCCGCGAGGCGACGACGGCATCGTCCACCGCGTCCGTCAGCTTGGACACCCACGCGCCGGCGGCGATCACGATCCGGTCAGCCCGGTGCGTGACGCCGTTCGCGACGACGGTGCCTGCCTCGGAGTCGACCTCGGTTACCTTCGCGTGGGCGTGGAGGGCGACGCCCTCGTTGCCGAGGTGGACCGTGAGGTCGGTGAGGATGCGGATCGGAAAGAGCATCCCGGCGTGGTCCGTCTCCGTCACCCGCGTGATGCCGTCGGTGCGGATCATCGGGAAGCGGGAGGGAAGGTCGGCGAGGGGGATGTCGCGGAAGCCCTTCCCCATGTTGGTGAGGCAGCGGACGACCGGCTCGTACCAGTCCACCTCGTCGCGCTCGATGTAGACGAGCGAGGTCGGCTCGAGGTGGACGGCGCCGATGTCGCGGAACATCGCATCGAACACCTCGAAGGCGCGCGGCATCATGTAGGCGTAGCCTTCCAGCGTGCCGTAGGCGTGCCGGGTGATGCGGTGCTCGTCGTAGGAGGAGGCGACGGGGTTCGGGATCGGCCCCTTCTCGAACACCGACACCTGATAGCCGCGCCGGTTCAGCGCCCAGGCGGTGGAGAGGCCGCCGATGCCGGCGCCGACGACGATCACGTGGCCTCGGGTCTTCCTCATCAGACGGTCTCCATTAGGGACGGCGCGGCGGCGGGAGAGAGCCAGTTCTGCCGGCTTCGCCAGTCGGATGGAAGCCCGGCGAAGCGGGACAGGGACAATTTTGACAGGTCCGCGAACGAGCAGCGGCCGTCGACGACGAGGTCGCGGACCGCGTGGCCCGACGCCGGCGAGAGGCCGAAGCCGACAGACGACATGGTGGCGACGACGAGGTTGTCCGGCGCCCCGAGGCGCTCGATGACGGGCCGCCCGTCCGGCGTGTTCTCGATGACGCCCGCCCAGGAGCGGATCACCCGCGCGTGCGCCGCCTTCGGCAGGAGCGCCGCCAGCCGCTTGGCGATCCCGCCGAGCGCGGTGCCGGATGGGCGCGGCGGCGCGCCTTCGGGGATGTCGTCGTACCACTCGTGCCAGCCGCCGCCGTAGGCGAGGTTGCCGCGCAGGGTCTGCCGGCCGTAGAGGCCGTTGCCGTCGACGCCGCCGGTCGGCATCAGCGGCAGGGGCTCCGTCACGATCATCTCCGCGCGCGCGGCGGCGAGGGGGAGGTCGATGCCGAGGTGGGCGAGGACACCCGCCGTGCCCGGCCCCGCGGCAACCACCAGCGCATCGCAGCCGAACCGCCCGGCCGTCGTCAGAACCGCCGTCACGCGACCGCCGGCGGTCTCCACACCGGTCACCGCGGTATGCTGAAGGATGCGCGCGCCGTGGTCCTGAGCGGCCCAGGCGTAGGCCTGCGCCGTCCGCTGCGGGTTCGCGTGGCCACCGAAATGAAGGTGGATGCCGCCATAGTTGTCGCCGGCGAGGGGGACCAGCGCGCGCACATCCTGCGGCGAGAGCATCGTGTACGGGTAGCCCGGGAAGCGGGCGGGGAGGCGGGCCGCAAAGTCCTTCTTCGCCTCGTCGACCTGAAAGACGATCCGCTCGCGACGGTACTCCGTCGGGTAGCCGAGAAGCTCGTCCATCTGCGGCCAGAGGCGCTGCTCCTCGTGGAACAGCGGGCTCTGGTAGTGCGTGCAACCGCCACCGTTGCGGCCCGACGCCTCGAAGCCGACGATGCCGCGCTCGATGACGAGGGGCGCCACGCCGGAGCGGGCGAGCCACCAGGCGGCCGAGAGGCCGGTGACGCCGCCGCCGACGATGATGACGGGGGCGCCGGCCGTGGTCTCGCCGGTGTGGAGGGGACGATCCGCGTCGGTCATGTCCGGGTCCTCAGTAGGGCATCCCGGCGCGGATCTCCTCGGCCTCGCGCTCGGTGCCGATGTCGTCGTAGGGAATCCACTGCGTGTCGATGCCGAACCAGACATTCCAGTCCCTCCCCATCTCCGGCGTCTCCTCGGCGGCGAGGACGGAGAGCGGCAGCGGCCGCAGCGGGGCGCGGTAGCCGGCGAGCGGGATCGCCTCCGGCCCGGTGCCGCCGCCGATGGCGAGGAGGTGCGCCACCTGCTCGCGGCAGCGGCGGGCCTGGCAGGCACCCATGCAGGCGCGGGTGAGGCGCTTGATCTGGTCCTGGTTCAGCGGCCCGTCGGCGGCGAGCGTCGAGATATCCCGCCGCGCCATCTGGTTGGAACGCCATTCCAAGTAGCGCGGCGGCTGGACGCCGAGCACCTCGCCCCGCGTCACCTCCTCGCACAGGCAGGCGAGCACCTCGGTGCCGCCGGTCGCGAGCATCGCGCGCGTCCAGTCGAGCCCGTAGCTGGCGATGTCGGGGCCGAGGACATCGGCAACGGCGTCGGGTGAGGGCGTGCCGCGGCCGAGACTCGCGAGCACGGCGGCGGCGACGGCTTGCCCGGCGCCGGCGGCCTCGCCGCCGAGCCCGGCGCAGTCCCCTGCCGCCCACACGCCGGGGACGCTGGTCGCGCCGCCTTCCAGCACGGGGACATGGCCGCCGCGGCGCCCGTCGAAGGCACGGGCGGCGCCGAGTGTGTCGAGGAGGTCGATGACCGGCACCGTGCCGAGGGCGAGGACGACCGTATCGCACGAGAGGCGCCGCTGCCGCCCGTCAGCGGTGGTGAGGAGGAGCGCGGTCACACCGTCGGCCCCGCCTTCGGCGGCGAGGGGGACGTGGCCGGTCCACACCTCGACCCCCGCCGGCGCAGCCGCCTCGGGCGCGTCGCGCACCTCGACGAGCGCCGCCACCTCGATCCCGCGCGACAGGGCGAGTTCCGCCGTCGCGACGGCGAGCGGGCCTGAGCCAAGGATCGCGATCCGCCGTCCGGCGAACGCCTCGTAGCGGGTGAGGAGCGCGGCAAAACCCTGCGCGCCCATCACGCCCGGCTGGTCGGAGCCGGCGAAGGAGAGGGTGAGGTCGCGCGCGCCGGTCGCGACGACGAGCCGGCTGGCGGCGACGTGCCGCGAGCCTTCCGCGTCGGCGAGGGCGACGATCGTCTGCGCGACGCTCGCGAGCCCCGGCCCCGGCGCGAGGCCCATCCAGGCGGCGGTACCGAGGCGGACGTCGACGCCGGCCTCGACCGCCGCCTCGAGGCCGGGGTTGGTGGCGAGGAGCGTCTCGACGAGGCGGTCGGGGTTCTGCACTGCCGCCGTCGCTCGGCCGCCGAAATGGTAGGGCACGTCGAGCCCGACGAGGCCGGGCGGGACGGGATGCTCATCCACGAGGAGCACCTGCGCGCCCCCCTCTGCGAGGGCGGTGGCGGCGGCGCAACCGGCCGCGCCGGCGCCCACCACGAGAACCTCGACCGTCTCGTCCGGCACCGGCGCGTGGGCCGTGACGGAGTGGCGGTCGGGAGAGGGCAAGGTCAGGGGCATCGGCGGGCTCGCGTCAGATGGCGGCAAGGGCGTCGGCGAGGTCGGCGACGAGGTCGTCAGGATGTTCCATGCCGACCGAGAGGCGCAAGGAGGAGGCGTCCACCCCGTGCGCTGCGCGGACGTCCTCGGGGACGGCGTAATGTGTGGTCGTGGCGGAGTGACAGATGAGGGTTTCTGTTCCCCCAAGGCTGACCGCCATGCGGATTACCCTGAGTCGGTCGAGCATGCGGAACGCCTCCGCCTCGCCGCCGCGGATGCGGAACGAGAACGTCGACCCGCCGCCGCCGCATTGCCGCTCGTAGACGGCGCGGGCGGGCCCCTCGGCGAACGGCAGGTACGTCACCGCCGCGACCTTCGGGTGGTCGCGCAGGAAGCCCGCCACCGCCGCCGCGGACGCATTGGCGCGGGCGGAGCGGACGGGCAGCGTCTCCAGCGACCGCAGCGCGAGCCACGAGGAGAACGGGTCGAGGTGCGTGCCGAGCGACGTCCTGAGGCGTCGCACCGGGCCGACGTCGGCTTCCGCTCCGGACACGCTGCCGCCGAGGAGGTCGGAATGGCCCCCCGCGTACTTGGTGAGCGAGGTGATGACGAGGTCGGCGCCGTGAAGGAGCGGCCGCTGAAGGAGGGGGCCGAGGAAGGTGTTGTCGACCGAGAGGAGCGGTCGCCGGCCGTCGCTGCCGAGCTCCGCCGCGACGCGGGCGAGAAGGGCGATGTCGGCGAGCGCGGCCGTCGGGTTGGCGGGCGCCTCGGCGAAGACGAGGCCGACCGGACCCGCCTCCTCCACCGCGGCGCGGACGGAGGCCTCCGAGAGGGCGTCCGGGATCGCGACCGGCCGCATGCCCAGATGTGCGGCGAGGCCGGTGAGGAAGGACAGCGTGCCGCCGTAGAGCGGCGCGGTGTGGAGGATCGCCTCGCCGGGGCGGGCGTGGGCGAAGACGGTCGCGGTGATCGCTGCCATGCCGCTCGCGAACGCAGCCGCCGCCTCTGCGCCGTCGAGCGCCGCCATACGATCCTCGACCATCCGGAGATTCGGGTGGTCGAGCCGGGCGTAGATGTAGGCCGGCCGCTCTCCGGAGGCGCCATCGAAGAAGGAGCGGTGCGCCTCCTTGGCTGCCGCCGCTGAGGGGTAGGCGAAGGTGGAGGTAAGGACGATCGGCGGCTTGACCGCGCCGAAGGCGTCCGCCGGGTCGTACCCGGCGGTGATCGCGAGCGTTTCGGGATGGAGCGCCCGGTGGTCCCGCGCCGTCACGTCCGGTCGGGGCCGAGCGTCGCGACCGGCTCGGCTGCCGGGGCGTTCGCCGGGATGATGCTCGCCGCGACCTTGCCGCGCCGCTTCTTCGGCGCCGGCTCCGCGGCCGGCTGGCGGCCGTCGAGATAGGCCTTCGCCGCGTCGCAGTACCAGTCGACGAAGCGCGCCACGTACGCCTCACGCTCGGGGCTGTACGGACCCGGCGTGTACCCGCGCGAGTTGACGCCGCGCTGGTTGAGCTCGACGAGGTCGCGGTCCTGGAGGTTTGTGACCGTCCAGAGCTCGGTCAGCCGCTCGAGGTCGTAGTCGACCCCTTCCACGGCGTCCTTGTGGACGAGCCACTTGCAGGTGACGACCGTCTCGTGCGGGCCGGTCGGCATCGCCGAGAACATCACCGTCTGGTCCGAGGTGGAGTGGCAGAACATGTGCGGCTCGGTCGCCCAGCGGAGCGAGCCGAGATCCGGGTCGTCGCCGGGCACCATCAGCTTCTTGACCGCCGGCTTGCCGTCCATGGTCAGCGACATCTGGCCGGGGTTGAGCACGAAGCGCTCCACCTGCCACCACGGACCCCACTTGGAACCGGCTTCCAGGCCGAGCCGCTCGAGCTTCTCGGCGAACGCGTCATGGCGGTTGTCGCCCACCTTCTGGAAGCCGCTCGACACCGCGTCCTTGATCGGGAAGGTCCGCGACAGCTCGGGGTGGCCGACGGCGCAGTGGTAGCACTCGCGCGCGTTCTCCATCACGAGCTTCCAGTTGCCCTTCTCAACCAGCGTGGACTCGAAGGCGAGCTTCGCGTCCTCTAGACGGTGGAAGGAGAGCGCCGGCTCGAGGTCACGGCGGAAGGGCTCGAACGGGACGGGGTTCTCAGCGAGCGAGACGTAGATCGCGCCCGCGACGACCTCGAGGTGGATCGGCTTCAGGCCGTGCTCGGCCTTGCGGAAGTCCGTTCCCATGTCGGCCGCGTGCACGAGCGTGCCGTCGAGGTCGTAGACCCACTGGTGATAGGGGCAGGTGATGCGCGATCGCCGGCCCTTCCCCTCGGCGCAGAGCTGCGCGCCGCGGTGGCGGCAGGAGTTGTGGAAGCCGCGGATCACCCCGTCGCGCCCGCGGGTGATGAGAATCGGCGAGGTGCCGATGGTGAGGGACAGCGTGTCCTTCGGCTCGGCAACCTCGCAGGTGAAGCCGACGAGGAACCAGCTCTCGCCGAAGATGGCGTCGAGGTCGAACTCGAACACCTCCGGGCTGTTGTAGAGCGCCTGCGGCAGGGCGTACCCTGGGCGTCGCTCGGCAAGGAGGCGGCGGATGAACGCGGAATCGAACATGGGCTGAACCTTCGAGGGCTCCGTGACGTTGCCGCGACGCCCGATGGCGCGCAAATAGCCTTTGTCGATTGGCGCATCGAATTAATGCAATCCGCCCCGCCGCCCCCGAGTGAGGACGCCGCGAAGGCCCGGCCGGACAGGCTATGGCTGCCGCTCAACGCGCTTCGGGCCTTCGAGGCGGTGGCGAAGGAGCTCTCCTTCACCAACGCGGCGGCGACGCTCCATGTCTCGCAGAGCGCGCTGTCGCGGCATGTCTCGCGGCTGGAGGAGCTGCTCGGCCGCCGTCTCCTGGAGCGCCGGCCCACCGGGCTCGTGCTGACCGCCGCCGGCGAGGCGCTGCTCCCGGTCGTGACAAAATCCTTCGACCGGATCGAGGCGTGCATGGAAGGACTCCGCCGCGATCCCGGGGCGGCGACGCGGATCCTGCGTGTCCACATGCCGCCGACCTTCCTCTCCATCTTCGGCCTGTCGCTGCTGCGCGACTTCCGCGCGAGCTTCCCGGACATCCTGATCGATGTCTCGAGCACCAACGGCACCGGCCTGCCGCCGTCGCGCCAGCTCGACGTTGCCGTGGTGTTCGACCGGCCGCAGGTGGACGACACCGTCCGCGACCTCCTCTGGCTGGTCGATGTGGTCCCGGCCTGCTCGCCTGCGCTGGCGGAGCGGGCGGGGGGACTGACCCTCGCCGAGTTCCTGCGGAGCAATGAGCTCCTCCACATCAAGCTCGAGGGCGAGCGGTTCGGCGCAATGTGGGAGGGCTACGCGCGCCATCACCGGCTCGACATCGGCGGCGCGCAGCGCGGCCTCGCCTTCGACACCGAGGAGCTCGCCATGAAGTGGGCGATGGAGGGCGGCGGCGTGGCCCTCGTCGACACGCGCATGTTCACCGCCGAGATCACCGCCGGGCGCCTCGCGCTCCCCTTCGCGGCGCCGCGGCCGAGCGGGTTCGGCTACTTCCTCGCCGTCCACCCCGACGACATCTCGGACCCGGCGGTGTCCCTGTTCCGCTCCTTCGTGATCCAGCGATTCGCGTGAGCGCCGGAACGGCGGGCGGGCGCGAGTCCTTTCGTCTCAGGTAGCGGCGACGGAAGGCTCCCGTGGCGGACGATCCCTACGACCTCGAACGCTTCCTGTCGGCGCAGGACCCGGTGCACGAGACGGCACTCGCCGAGCTGGGGGCGGGGCGCAAGCGGTCGCACTTCATGTGGTTCGTGTTCCCGCAGCACGTCGGCCTCGGACGGAGCGGCACCGCGCGGCACTACGGCATCCGATCGGCGGCGGAGGCGTCGGCCTACCTCGACCATCCCGTACTCGGGCGTCGGCTCGTGGACGCTGTGGAGGCCGCGCTGCAGTCGGACGAGACGGACCCGCGGCGGCTGTTCGGCTCGCCCGACGGCCTCAAGTTCCGCTCCTGCCTGACACTCTTCCTCGCAGTCGCCCCGGACCAGGAGACGCTCCGGCGGGCGCTCGACCGGTTCTACGGCGGGCGGCCGGACGAGGCGACGCTCGCCCTTCTCGCGCAACCCTCGCCCCAGCCACATGCGGGAGGGGGTTGACTGTGTCGCCATTGCGGCGCTCTCAAGGGTTCAGATCGTGCCCCCGAATGCCTACAACAGGACGACCCACAGGGGCACACCAACTCACGGACAGATGACATGGCCCGCCAGAACGCGAACGCCGCGTTTTCCAATTCGTCCTTCCTCTACGGCGGCAACGCCGACTACCTCGAGGAATTGTATGCCAAGTACGAGGCAGATCCGGGAAGCGTCGACGCCGGCTGGCAGGCCTTCTTCCGCGAGCTGAAGGACGATCGCGGCAACGTCGCCGCCGCTGCGCGGGGGCCGAAGTGGGCGCGCGCCGACTGGCCGGTGCCGGCCAACGGCGAGCTCGTCTCCGCGCTCGACGGCAACTGGGGCGCGCCGGAGCGCCCGGCCGAGGCGCGGCGGCAGGTCGAGAACCGCGTCGTCGAGAAGGTGCAGGAGAAGGCGCAGAAGGCGGGCGTCGACCTGTCGCCGGCCGAGCTGATGGCGGCCGCGCGCGATTCGGTCCGCGCCATCATGATGATCCGCGCCTACCGCATGCGCGGCCACTACCACGCCAAGCTCGATCCGCTCGGCATCGTCGGCGGGCAGGACGAGGAGCTGTCGCCCCTCTCCTACGGTTTCGACGAGGGCGACTGGGACAGGCCGATCTTCATCGACAACGTGCTCGGGCTCGAGTTCGCCACGATCCGTCAGATGCTCGAGATCCTGGAGCGCACGTACTGCTCAACGATGGGTATCGAGTTCATGCACATCTCCGACGGCGCGGAGAAGGCGTGGATCCAGGAGCGCATTGAGGGACCGGATAAGGGTATTGGCTTCACCCCCGAGGGCAAGCGGGCGATCCTCAACAAACTCGTCGAGGCGGAAGGCTTCGAGAAGTTCCTCGGCGTCAAGTACACGGGCACCAAGCGCTTCGGGCTCGACGGCGGCGAGGCGGTGGTCCCGGCGCTCGAGCAGATCATCAAGCGCGGCGGCAATCTCGGTGTTCGCGACATCGTGATCGGCATGGCGCACCGCGGTCGCCTGAACGTTCTCGCCAACGTGATGGGCAAACCCCTCCGGGCGATCTTCCACGAGTTCAAGGGCGGTTCGTTCAAGCCGGACGAGGTCGAGGGCTCGGGTGACGTCAAGTACCACCTCGGCGCCTCGTCGGACCGCTCGTTCGACGGCAACGACGTCCACCTGTCGCTGACGGCGAACCCGTCGCACCTCGAGATCGTCGACCCGGTGGTGCTGGGCAAGGTCCGCGCCAAGCAGGACCAGCTCGGCGACACCGAGCGGACGAAGGTCATGCCGCTCCTCCTCCACGGCGACGCGGCGTTCGCCGGGCAGGGCGTGGTGGCGGAGTGCTTCGGCCTGTCGGGCCTCAAGGGGCACCGCACGGGCGGCTCGGTCCACGTCATCATCAACAACCAGATCGGCTTCACGACCAATCCGCGGTACGCGCGCTCCTCGCCGTACCCGTCCGATGTCGCGAAGATGATCGAGGCGCCGATCTTCCACGTGAACGGCGACGATCCGGAGGCGGTGGTCTATGCCGCCAAGGTCGCGACGGAGTTCCGGCAGAAGTTCCACAAGCCGGTCGTGATCGACATGTTCTGCTACCGCCGCTTCGGCCACAACGAGAGCGACGAGCCGGCATTCACGCAGCCGATCATGTACAAGACGATCCGCAACCATCCGTCGACGCTCGAGATCTATGGCGACCGGCTCGTCAAGGAAGGCACCGTCAGCGGCGAACAGCTCGAGGAGCGCAAGGCCGAGTGGCGCCGCCACCTCGACGAGGAATTCGAGGCCGGCCAGTCGTTCCTCCCCAACAAGGCCGACTGGCTCGACGGGCGCTGGAAGTCGATCAAGCCATCGTCCGAGGAGGACGAGACGCGCCGCGGCGCCACCGGCGTCGACGAGACGACGCTGCGCGAGATCGGCGAGCGCCTCACGGCGGTGCCCGAGGGCTTCCACCTCCACCGCACCATCGGCCGCTTCCTCGAGAACCGGAAGCGCATGATGGAGACCGGCGAGGGGATCGACTGGGCGACGGCGGAGAGCCTCGCCTGGGGCTCGCTCCTCCTGGAGGGCTTCCCCGTCCGCCTCTCCGGCCAGGACGTCGAGCGCGGCACCTTCTCGCAGCGCCACTCCGTGCTGTTCGACCAGGAGGACGAGGAGCGCTACATCCCGCTCAACAACCTCGGCGAGAACCAGGCACGCTTCGAGGTCATCAACTCGATGCTGTCGGAGGAGGCCGTCCTCGGCTTCGAGTACGGCTATTCGCTGGCCGAGCCGAACGCGCTCGTCTGCTGGGAGGCCCAGTTCGGCGACTTCGTGAACGGCGCGCAGGTCGTCATCGACCAGTTCATCTCGTCCGGCGAGCGCAAGTGGCTCCGCATGACGGGCCTCGTGATGCTGCTGCCCCACGGCTACGAGGGGCAGGGGCCGGAGCACTCCTCCGCCCGGCTCGAGCGCTTTCTCCAGCAGTGCGCCGAGGACAACATGCAGGTCGCGAACTGCACCACCCCGGCGAACTACTTCCACATCCTGCGCCGGCAGCTGAAGCGGGACGTGCGCAAGCCGCTCGTCCTGATGACGCCGAAGTCGCTGCTCAGGCACAAGCGCTGCGTGTCGACGCTCGCCGACATGGGCGCGAACTCGAGCTTCCACCGCGTGCTGCCGGACGATGCCGATCTCGGCCGCACGGGCGACTTCAAGCTCCGGCCGGATGGCGAGATCCGCCGCGTCGTGATCTCCTCGGGCAAGGTCTACTACGACCTCCTCGAGGCGCGCGAGGAGCGCGGGGTGGACGATGTCTACCTTCTGCGGCTCGAGCAGCTCTACCCGTTCCCGGCGAAGTCGGTGGTCGACCACCTGAAGCGCTTCCCGCAGGCGGACGTGGTGTGGTGCCAGGAGGAGCCGGCCAACATGGGCGGCTGGACCTTCGTGCAGCCCTACCTCGAGCGTGTGCTCAGCCTCGCGAAGTCGTCGTCGAGCCGGCCCGTCTATGCCGGTCGCCCGGCATCGGCCTCGACCGCAACCGGCCTCGCCAAGCGGCACCAGCTGCAGCTCGAGGCGTTCCTCGACCAGGCGCTGAACCTGCCGCAAGGCTGAGCGCCCGCAGCCTCCGGCGCTTGCGTCGCGTCGGGGGCGGTGCAATGAGAGCCCGGCGCGGGCCGACCCGCGCCGTCCCGAACAGACACAGCCGAAGAGCGCCATGAGCACCGACATCCGCGTCCCGAACCTCGGCGAGTCCGTGACCGAAGCGACGGTCGCCCAGTGGTTCAAGTCCGAAGGCGACACGGTGAATGCCGACGAGCCGCTGCTCGAGCTGGAGACCGACAAGGTGACGGTCGAGGTGCCGGCACCGGCAGCGGGGACGCTGTCGGAGATTACCGCAAAGAGCGGCGAGACGGTGAGCGTCGGCGCCCTCCTCGGCCAGATCGGCGGCACGGCGGGTGCGGCGAAGCCGGCTGCCTCGGCCGCGGCGAAGGCGGGCGGCACGACGGCTGCGACCTCGGGCGTGACCGCGGGTGCGGGCGCTGAGGCGGCGGCCCGGCAGGGCGAGGGCGCCAACGCGCCGACCGCGGCCGCGCCAAAGCCCGCCGCCGGCAACGGGGCGGGGACGGAGGTCCGCGTGCCGACGCTCGGCGAGAGCGTGACGGAGGCGACCGTCGGGCGCATTCTGAAGAAGGAGGGCGACGCGGTCGCGGCAGACGAGCCGATCGTGGAGCTCGAGACGGACAAGGTGAGCGTCGAGGTGCCCTCGCCGACGGCGGGCACCGTCCAGGCGCTGCACGTGAAGGAAGGCGACACGGTCGCGGTCGGCGGCCTCGTCGCGACGGTCGGTGGCGCTGGCAGTGCCGCGGCGGCCGCCCCGGCACAACCCGCTGCCCGGCCGGCTCCGGCCCGGCAGGAGGCTGCCCCGGCGGCGGCCGGCGACATGCCGCCCGCACCCTCCGCCCGCAAGGCGATGGCGGAGGCCGGCCTTGGGGCGGCTGACGTCGAAGGCACCGGCCGCCGCGGCCAGGTGCTGAAAGAGGATGTGATCCGCGCCATCGAAGGGGGTGCGACCCGTGCTGCGGCCCCCGCCGCTGCTCAGGCGCCCGCGCCCGCCGCCGCCCGCGTCCCCGCCGCGCCGGACGATGCGGCGCGCGAGGAGCGGGTGACGATGACCCGCCTCCGCCGCACCATCGCCCGGCGCCTCAAGGATGCGCAGAACACTGCCGCCATGCTGACGACGTTCAATGACGTCGACATGACCGCGGTGATGAACCTGCGCAAGGAGTACAAGGACGTCTTCGAGAAGAAGCACAAGGTGAAGCTCGGCTTCATGGCGTTCTTCGCCAAGGCGTGCATCCAGGCACTGAAAGAGGTCCCGGCCGTCAACGCCGAGATCGACGGCGATGACATCGTCTACAAGAACTACTACCACATCGGCGTCGCGGTCGGCACCGACAAGGGCCTCGTCGTCCCCGTGGTCCGTGACGCGGACGCGATGAGCTTCGCCGACATCGAGAAGACCATCGCCGACTATGGCCGCCGCGCGCGCGACGGTGCCCTGAAGCTCGAGGAGATGCAGGGCGGCACCTTCACCATCACCAACGGCGGCATCTACGGCTCGCTGATGTCGACGCCGATCCTGAATGCGCCGCAGTCCGGCATCCTCGGCATGCACCGCATCGAGGAGCGGCCGGTGGCGATCAAGGGCCAGGTGGTGATCCGGCCGATGATGTACCTCGCCCTGTCCTACGATCACCGGATCGTCGACGGCAAGGAGGCGGTGACCTTCCTCGTCCGCGTGAAGGAGGCGATCGAGGACCCGCAGCGGCTGCTCCTCGACCTCTGAGGCGGGCGTGCGCCCGCCGGCCGAGCGGTTCGTCTTCCTGCACATCCCGAAATGTGCGGGAAGCTCGATGCACGACGCGCTTTCGAAGAACTTCGAGCGGCCGGCGATCTACCCGCGCTACGGGCAGGACCTGCTGCGCGATCCCATCGCCGAGATGCGCGGCTGGCGCTACCTCGCCGGCCACTTCTCGAAGAGCGGCGTCGACAGGGTGCCGGGTCCGAAGTGGGTCATCACCGCGCTCCGCGAGCCGAAATCGCGCGTCCTGTCGCTTTACTATTTCTGGCGCTCGTTCACGGACGCGCATATCGAGGCGAAGAACCTCCGCGGGCCGCGCCTCGCGAAGTCGATGTCGCTCCTCGAGTTTCTACGCAGCGACGACAGGTTCATCCGGCACAACATCCGCAATGCGCAGGTGCGGACGCTGATCGGGCCGATGCAGATGACGCCGGACAGCGATCCTTACGACGAGCCGTGGATGGTGGACGTCGCGTTCGGCAACCTCCTGCGCTTCAACTACGTCGCCTTCGCAGAGACGCTGGACGACGACCTGCCGGACCTCTGCGCCAGATTTGGCCTGCTCGCCCCGCCGGAGACACCGCGCCGCAACGCTTTCGGCGCCTTCAACCCGTCGATCAGCGAGCCGGTCGAGAAGGAGCCGATGACCGCGGAGATCGACGCGGCGCTTGCCGATCACACCCGCCTCGACCGCGCGCTCTACGAGCGGGCCTTCGCCGTCCGCCCGATGCTGCGCTCGCCCTGGCCGGGCTGAGGCTCAGCCCAGCGACTGGCGCTCGCTGATCGCCGACAGGAGGCGGATGTCGTAGCGGTTCCAGCGCTGCAGCCGCGCCATAACTTGCGGCGTGAGTGCCTCGACGCGCGCCGGCACGAAGCTCTTGTCACCGGGCGCGATGGACGTCTCGTTCGCGCGGGGCAGTTCGCCCTCCAGGATGCCGCGCTCGCGCAGGAATGTCGCGATCCGCTCGGTCGGGCCGACGATCAGCTTCCCCCGCCTGATGGAGTTGAGCACCTGCGTCTGGATCGCGATGAAGCTCGGCTCGTCCGTTGGACGACGACCGCTGTAGGCGAAGCAGTAGTAATTCGACCAGTTCGCCCGGAAGTAGGGGCGGCTCATGATCTCGTCCGACAGCGCGTTTAGGTTCGGCAGCACGTCCTTGAATGTCTGGTGCTGGTCGTGGTCACGGACAGTGTGGATGTAGTTGAAGAACGAGCAGATTCGGCTGATGGGCGAGCGAACGACGCTGAAATAGATGGCGGGCTTGGAGAAGTAGCGGTGTACCCCCCACTGCCAGTGGCCGAGGACGACCTTGTACTTCTCGTCCCGCTCGGCCTCGGTCATGCTGTTCAGCTTGGCGACCATCGCCGGGGTCTGGTTGTCGACGATCGCACCGGGAAACGTCCGCTGAAGGACCCGATTGATGCTGGTTCCGGAACACTTCGGGACGTGAAGGTGGATCAGGATCTCTGACAACGCTCGTCCTCTGTGGGTGGCACGGCGCCGGTCGCACGGCGAGGCGCGGAACTGCCCCGCGCAGGCGGGAAAGCGTGGCCCCGCTCACGCTTCCCGGGGCGGGACGAGAGGGCAGCCACGCCCGGTTGCGGGCGCCCGCCACAGGCCATGTCTGCCGGACGATTTCAAGTGCCGCGCCGCTCCCTGTTCCCGCTCAGACCCCTGCGGCGGTCGCCCCGTCGAGGGGCGCGGTGGCGCGATCGGCCTTCCAGCGGTCGATCGCCTCGAGGAGGCGGATGTCGTAGGCATTCCAGTGCTCGAAGGCGGCCCGCGTCTCCGGCGTCAGCGTCTCGGGCGAGGCGGGCTCGAAGGTGCCGCGCGTCGGCCTCCCGCGCGAGACGTTCATCTGCGGCAGCTCGCCGTCGAGGAGACCTCGCGAGCGCAGGAAGCCGGCGATCTCGTCGACGTCGCCGACGAGGAGGCGCCCCGTCTCCATCTCGCGCACCACATGGGCTGCGATCTCGTGGAAGCTCTCCTCGTCGCGCACCCGCCGGCCGCTGTAGGCGTAGCAGAAATAGTTCGACCAGGTGCGCCGCAGCCTCTCGAGGCTCTGCTCGTCGCGCTCGTTGATGTCGCGGAACCGCGCCTTGAAGAGGCTGTGGAGGCCATGCGTCGGCGTGCGGTGGATGTAATTGAAGAAGGAGCACAGGCGGGCGACGGGGTCGCGCTTCACCGAGAAATAGAGCGCAGGCCTGGAGAAGTACTCGTGGACGCCCCACTGCCAGTGGCCAAGGATGATGTCGATGCTGGCGTCACGCTCCTCGCGCGACATCCCCTCCAGCCGGCCGATGTTCGCGTCATTCTTGTTGCCGAGCGCGCGGCTGCCGAAGTGCTGGCGCATCACCGCGTTGATGCTGGTGCCGGCGCACTTCGGCACATGCAGATGGATGAGGAGGTGGTTCAACGCGAGCGTCCTCGGGCAGTGCAGGAGCGTCCGTCTAGCACCTCCCGCGCGCCGCCGTCGACGCGGGCGGACAAGCTCCCGTGCAGCGGGCGGGTTGACCGCGGCGCCGTGAAGGGTCACGTCTCCCCGCGCAATCCTGAGAGCCCTGAGCGGACAGTCTGGAGCGGACAATGGCGGCCTTCGACGTGGTGGTGATCGGCACGGGACCCGGCGGTTACGTCGCGGCGATCAGGGCGGCCCAGCTCGGCCTGAAGACGGCAGTCGTCGAGAAAATGCCGACGTTCGGCGGCACCTGCCTCAATGTCGGCTGCATCCCGTCCAAGGCGCTCCTCCACGCGTCGGAACGCTACGAGGAGGCGCGGGACGAGTTCGCGCACATGGGGATCGGCGTCGACCCCAAGCTCGACCTCAAGGCGATGCTGACCTTCAAGGACGAGGGCGTCGACGGCAACGTGAAGGGCGTCGAGTACCTCCTCAAGAAGAACAAGGTGACCACCTTCCGCGGCGTCGGCCGGATCGTCGCGGCGGGCCGCGTCGCCGTCACCGGTGAGGGCGGGACGGAGGAGATCGAGGCGAAGGCCATCATCATCGCCACCGGCTCCGACATCATCCGCCTGCCGGGGATCGAGATCGACGAGAAGCGGGTCGTCTCTTCCACCGGCGCGCTCGCGCTGCCGGAGGTGCCGAAGCGGCTCGTGGTGGTCGGCGGCGGCGTGATCGGGCTCGAGCTCGGCTCCGTCTGGCGCCGGCTCGGCGCCGAGGTGACGGTGGTGGAGTTCCTCGACCGCATCCTGCCGACGGAGGACGGCGAAATCTCCAAGCAGTTCGAGCGCATCCTCAAGAAGCAGGGCATGTCCTTCCGCCTGAAGACCAAGGTGACGGGCATCGACACCTCCGGAAAGGCGCTGAAGGTGAGCCTCGCGGCGGCGGACGGCGGCAAGGCGGAGACGATCGAGGCCGACGTGGTGCTCGTCTCAGTCGGGCGGCGGCCGTACACCGAGGGGCTTGGACTCAAGGAGGCGGGCGTCGAGGTCGACGAGAAGGGCCGCGTGAAGGTCGACGGGCACTATCGCACAAACGTTCCCGGCATCTATGCGATCGGCGACGTGGTTGCAGGGCCGATGCTCGCCCACAAGGCGGAGGACGAGGGCGTTGCCGCGGCCGAGATCATCGCCGGCCAGGCGGGGCATGTGAATTACGGCGCGATCCCGAACGTCGTCTACACCTTCCCCGAGGTCGCTTCTGTCGGCCGCACGGAGGAGGTGCTGAAGAAGGAGGGCGTCGCCTACAAGGTCGGCAAGTTCCCCTTCACCGCCAATGGCCGCGCCAAGGTGAACCGCACCACGGACGGCTTCGTGAAGATCCTCGCCGACGCGACGACCGACCGGCTCCTCGGCGTCCACATCATCGGCCCGGACGCCGGCAACATGATCGCGGAGCTGACGCTCGGGATGGAGTTCGGCGCCTCGGCGGAGGACGTCGCGCGGACGACCCACGCGCACCCGACGTTGACGGAGGCGATCAAGGAAGCGGCGCTCGCCGTGGGTGGCCGCGCCATCCACATGTGAGAGGAGGCGCGCTCAGCGCCGCGCGGCGGCCGGAGGCGCGAGCGCGGCGGGAGCGAGGCGCGCCGCCGCGAGCTCCTGGCGCAGGCGCTTCGCCTCCCGCTTCTCCGCCCGCGCCGCGCGCCGCGCCGGCCGCTGGCCGAGCCAGGTCGCGAAGCCGCCCACGACGGCGCCGAACGCCGTTGCCAAGAAGAGAAGCGCATAGAGCGGCACGGTCGCCGCGGGCTCGCCGCCGGTGAAGGGCAGCGCGAGCGTGACCGGCTGCCGGTTCGCCACGGCGAGGATCACCACCGCGCCGGACAGCGCAATGGCGACAAGCGCGACGAGCGCCCGCAGCACGCTACTCTGCGGCGCGGCGGAGCGGCTCCTCGTCCAACGCCTCGGCCGACGCGTTGATCCGGTCGCGCATCTCCTTGCCCGCGCGGAAAAAAGGGACGGCCTTCTCGCCGACGTCCACGGGTGCGCCGGTGCGCGGGTTGCGGCCGGTGCGGGCCGCCCGCACGCGCGTCGAGAACGCGCCGAAGCCGCGCAGCTCGACCCGGTTGCGCTCCTTCATGGCGAGCGAGATCTCGTCGAGGATCGCGTTGATCGCGGCCTCGACCTGCCGCTGGAAGAGGTGCGGGTTCTGCGCAGCGAGCCGGGTCACGAGTTCGGACTTGATCATTCTTGCCGCGTCCTTGTGTCCGAGGAGCCGGCAGCGTGCCAAACGGACCAGAGACCGTCAACAGAACCTGAAGGCGGCAGCGGCGGAAGGGTGATGCCGATGGCACCGAGGACACGCGACAGCGCCGCCTCCGCCATCCGCGCGGTGAGCGAGCCTTCGCCGGCGTCACGCGGCTCGTACGTGCGCAGGGGCAGGTCGGCGGCAACGCCGCGCTCGCGCTCGAGCCACGCGACCGCCGCCTCCTCGCCGCCGATCTCGTCCACCAGCCCCTCGGCGAGCGCCTGTCCGCCCGTATAGATCCGTCCGTCCGATAGGCGCCGCGCATCCGCCTCGGGGAGGTTACGCCGCTCCTGCACGAGGCTGAGGAAGTAGGCGAAGCTGTCGTCCACCACGGACTGGAGCACGGCAACGGCGGCGGGGTCGGTCGGCTCGAACGGGTTCGGCTCGGCCTTCAGCGGCCCCGATTCCACTTTGGCGACTTCGATGCCCCAGCTGTCGAGGAGACCGTTGATCTGCCCGTACTGGATGAGGACGCCGATCGAGCCGGTGAGGCTCGTCCGGTGGGCGACGATATGGTCGGTGGCGAGCGCCGTCATGTAGGCCGCAGAGGCGCCGAGCGTGTTGATGTGGGAGACGACCGGCTTCTCCGCCGCGAGGTCACGCAGGGCGTCGTAGAGCCGCTCGCCGCCGACGGAAGTGCCGCCGGGGGAATCGATGGAGACGACGACGGCGGCGACGTTGTCGTTCTCCTTCAGCCGCTCGATGAGGCGGATCAGCGGCCGGTCGGAGACGATCGCGCCGTTGATGGGGAGGCGCGCGATGTGCTGCGGGCCGAGGTCGCCGAAGCGCCAGGCGGCGCCGGCCGCGGCGGCGATGACGACGAGGATCGCGAGCCCGCGCCAGACAGCGAGCCTGCGCGCCATCCGACGCCTGTCGATCAGGGCATCAACGTCGAGCGCCATGGTGTCCCCTCCGTTCCGGCGGCGCGTTCTAGCACAGCTCGCCGCGGCAGGAGAGGCACGTTCGCCGCACCGGCGCGTCGTCCCGAACGAGTCAGGCCGGCGGCGTGCCGTTCTGCTCGAGGACGTCGCCGACGAGGTAGAGCGAGCCTGCGATCAGGATCCGCGGCGGCGGCTCGAAGCGCCAGTTCTCCGCGAGCAGCCGCAGCGCGGTCTTGACCGACGACACGGGCTCGGCGGACAGGTCGGCGAGCTCGGCCGCCTCGGCCAGCGCGCCCGCCTCGATGGCGGCGTCGTTGCCGGGAACGCGCACGGTGAAGACGTGGCGGACGAGCCCCGCGAACGAGCGGAAGTAGCCCGTCGGATCCTTGGTGGAGAGCATGCCGGCGATCAGGAACAGCGGCCGCGAGACGCGCTCCTCAAGGTCGGCCATCACCGCAGCCGTGACCTCGCCGGCATCGACGTTGTGGCCGCCGTCGAGCCAGATCTCCGCCTCCTTCGGCGCGAAGTCGACGACACGGCCCTTGGTGAGGCGCTGCATGCGCCCCGGCCAGTCGACCTCCGTCATGCCGCTCTCCAGCGCGCGCGCCGGCGCGGCCAGCATCTTCGACACCCGCGCCGCAGCAATCGCGACGCCGGCGTTGACGAGCTGGTGGCGGCCGAGGAGGCGCGGCGGGGGGAGGTCGACGAGCCCGTCCTCGTCCTGGAACACGAGGCGGCCGTTCTCGACCGAGACCGTCCAGTCCTGCCCGCCGAGGTGGAGCGGCGCCCGCGCGCGGCTCGCGTGCCGCTCGATGGGGGGCAGCGCCTCCGACTTCTGCGGCGCGGAGACGACCGGCACACCGCGCTTGATGATGCCCGCCTTCTCCGCCGCGATCTCGCCGAGCGTCGGGCCGAGGAAGCCGACATGGTCGATGCCGATGCTGGTGAGGACGGAGACGACCGGCTTCTCGACGACGTTGGTGGCGTCGAGCCGCCCGCCGAGGCCGACCTCCAGCACCAGCGCATCCGCCGGGTGCTCGGCGAAGAGGAGGAAGGCGGCGGCCGTGGTGATCTCGAACAGCGTGATCGGCCGCCCCTCGTTCGCCTCTTCGGCGCGGATCAGCGCGTCGGCGAGCGTGCGGTCGTCGACGAGGGTGCCGCCGCGGTCATCGCCCAGCCGGATCCGCTCGTTGAAGCGCACGAGGTGCGGCGAGGTGTAGACGTGCGTGCGCTTGCCGTCGGCGTTCAGCATCGCCCGCAGCATCGCGGAGACGCTGCCCTTCCCGTTCGTGCCGGCGACGTGGAAGGTCGGCGGCAGGCGCGCCTCCGGGTTGCCGAGGGCATCGAGGAGCGGCTTCAGGCGGTCGAGCGAGAGGTCGATCCGCTTCGGATGCAGCGCGACGAGGCGGTCGAGGATGGGGGCAGCGGCGTCCATCAGCCGGCGGCCGCCGCCTCCGGCACGGGCTGAGCGGGCAGCGGGACGGCGACGGGCTCGCGGTGCATCATGACGCGCAGGAGGCGCCCGAGCGTCGGCCGAAGCTCGTGCCGGTGGACCACCATGTCGACCATGCCGTGGTCGAAGAGGTACTCGGCGCGCTGGAAGCCCTCGGGAAGCTTCTCGCGGATGGTTTGCTCGATCACGCGCGGGCCGGCAAAGCCGATGAGCGCGCCGGGCTCGGCGATCTGGATATCGCCTAGCATAGCGTAGGACGCCGTCACACCGCCGGTCGTCGGGTTGGTGAGGACGACGATGTAGGGAAGCCCCGCCTCGCGCAGCGCGATGAGGGCCGCCGTGGTCCGCGGCATCTGCATGAGGGAGAGGATCCCTTCCTGCATCCGCGCGCCGCCCGAGGCGGCGAACAGGATGTACGGCGTGCGGTCGGCTGCCGCCGTCTCTGCCCCGCGGACGATCGCCTCGCCCGCCGCCATGCCGAGCGAGCCGCCCATGAAGCCGAAGTCCTGGACGGCGACCGTCACCGGGATCGCCTCGAGCGTGCCCTTGGCGAGGACCACGGCATCGTCGCGCCCGGTCTTGGCGCGAGCGTCCTTCAGCCGGTCGGTGTAACGCCGCTCGTCGCGGAACTTCAGCGGGTCCGCGGGGACGGCGGGGAGGGCGATCGTCTCGTACGCGGCGTTGTCGAAGAGGCTCGCGAGACGGTCGGGAACCGGCATGCGCATGTGGAAGCCCGAACCCGGCACCACCCAGCCGTTCTGCTCGAGGTCCCGCTGGAAGACCATCTCGCCCGTCTCCGGGCACTTGATCCAGAGGTTCTTCGGCGTGTCCCGCTTCGTCCAGAACGAGGAGATTTTGGGCCTGACGACCGACGAGATCCAGTTCATGCGGCGACTTCTCTGGCGCTTCGGACACCCTCGGCAAGGCGGCGCACGAAGGCGTGTGTTTCGGTGGCGGCCGCGGCGGGGTCCGCGCGGCCGATGATGTCGACGATCGCCGAGCCGACGACGACGCCGTCCGCAACGCGGGCGATGGCGGCGGCCTGGTCCGGCGTCTTCACGCCGAAGCCGACGGCCACAGGCAGCGTTGTTGCCGCCTTCAGCCGGCGAACGGCCGTCCCGACGTCGTCAACCACGGCACTCCGCGTGCCGGTGATCCCCGCGATTGCGACGTAATATAGGAAGCCGGAGGTGTTTGCGAGCACCGCCGGAAGGCGCCGGTCGTCGGTCGTCGGCGTCGCGAGGCGGATGAAGTCGAGCCCCGCGGCGCGGGCGGGGAGGCAGAGCTCGTCGTCCTCCTCCGGCGGAAGGTCAACCACGATCAGGCCGTCGACGCCCGCCTCCGTCGCATCGCGCAGGAAGGCGGCGACGCCGGCGTGGTAGATCGGGTTGTAGTAGCCCATGAGGACGATCGGCGTGTCCTTGTCGCGCTCGCGGAAGCGGCGGACGAGTCCCAGCGTCGCGCGGAGCGAGCCGCCGGCGGCGAGCGCACGGCGGGAGGCGGCCTGGATCGCCGGTCCGTCCGCCATCGGGTCGGTGAACGGCATGCCGAGCTCGATCACGTCCGCCCCTGCCGCGGGCAGCCCCTCGAGGATGGCGGCGGACGTCTCGAGATCCGGGTCCGCCGCCGTGATGAAGGTGACGAGCGCGGCCCGTCCCTCGCGGGCACAGGCGGCGAAGCGGGTGGCGAGGCGGGTCATCTGGGCGGTCGGTCTCCGGAGCGCGGGCGGTGCCGTTTCCCTATCACCATCAGCGCCGCTCTGCGAAGCACCTGCGGTCGGCCTCAGGGAAAGAGGGCGGCGACGTCGATCGCGAGGCCGGGCGGATCGAGCGCGAGCGCGCCCGTCTCCCACGTCTCGATCTCGATCCCGCCGGGCCCGCGCGTGTGGTGCGCCACCGTCCGAGCGTCGGTGTCGAGGACGAGGTAATGTGCCACGCTCTCGATGCGGAAGTAGGCGAGGAGCTTGCGCGTCATGTCGGCGTAGCGGGTCAACGGCGACAGCACCTCGACGAGAACGGTCGGCGCGTCGGCGAGGCGGTTCCCGGCCTCGATCGGGGCACCACACTGGACCACCACGTCGGGGATGAAGCAGTCGCGGTCCCCGATCGCGACTCCGAGGCCGTCGGTGTAGACGCGGCAGGGAAGCCCGCCGGCGCGGACGGCGTTGAAAAGCGCCACCGTGGCGAGCGCCTTTACCTCGGCGTGAACGGCGCGCTCGCGCGCCATGGCGACGATGACGCCGTCGATGAGCTCCGTGCGCTCGTCCGGGTGCGCCTCGCTCCACGCGAGGTATTCACCGAGGAGGACGGCTCTGGGAGCGGCGATGGCCATGGCTTGATATGGCACAACCGCGCCCGGCCGTCGTCAGTTCGCCGCCCGCGCGCGCTCCTCCAGCGCCTTTGCCACCGTGTGCACGTCCTTGTCGCCGCGGCCGCAGAGGTTCATCAGGATCGTCTTCCCCTTCATCCCCGGCGCGATCTTCGCAATGTGGGCGAGTGCGTGCGCCGGCTCGAGCGCGGGGAGGATGCCTTCCGTCCGGGCGAGGAGCTGGAAGGCCGACAGCGCCTCGTCGTCCATGATCGGCACGTACTGCGCGCGACCGGTCTCCTTCAGCCAGGCATGCTCCGGGCCGATCCCGGGGTAGTCGAGCCCGGCGGAGATGGAGTGACCTTCGAGGATCTGCCCGTCGCCGTCCTGCAGGAGGTAGGTGCGGTTTCCATGGAGAACGCCGGGTGCGCCGGCGGTCAGCGAAGCGCAGTGCTGGTCACCGTCGAGGCCGATGCCACCCGCCTCGACGCCAACGATCGAGACCTCGGGGTCGTCGAGGAAGGGGTGGAAGAGGCCGATCGCATTGGAGCCGCCGCCGACAGCCGCGACGATCATGTCCGGTAGCCGGCCCGTCGCCTCCAGCATCTGCGCGCGCGCCTCGGTGCCGATCACCGACTGGAAGTCGCGCACCATCCGGGGATAGGGGTGAGGGCCGGCGGCGGTGCCGATCAGGTAGTAGGTGTTCTCGACATTGGCGACCCAATCGCGGAGCGCCTCGTTCATGGCATCCTTGAGCGTGCCGGCGCCGGCGGTGACCGGGATCACCTCGGCGCCGAGGAGCTTCATGCGGAAGACGTTGGGCGCCTGCCGCTCGACGTCCTTGGCGCCCATGTAGACGACGCACGGGAGCCCGAAGCGGGCGCAGACGGTGGCTGTCGCGACGCCGTGCTGGCCGGCGCCGGTCTCGGCGATGATCCGCGTCTTGCCCATGCGGCGGGCGAGCAGGATCTGGCCGACGCAGTTGTTGATCTTGTGCGAGCCGGTGTGGTTCAGCTCGTCGCGCTTGAACCAGATGTCGGCGCCGCCGAGCTCGGCCGTCAGCCGCTCGGCGAAGTAGATCGGCGAGGGGCGGCCCACATAGCCCTGACGCAGCACGGCGTGCTCGGCCTCGAACGCGGGGTCGGCACGGGCCGCGTCGTACGCCTTCTCGAGGTCGAGGATCAGCGGCATCAGCGTCTCGGCGACGAAGCGGCCGCCGAAGATGCCGAACCGGCCGCGCTCGTCGGGGCCGTTGCGATAGGAATTGGGGCGCTCGGACACGGGACACCTCGGCGTTCGGCGGGCTGCCGTGAAAGCATGCCGCCGCGACGGCGGTCAAGGCGAACGCGCGGCCAGGCGTGCGACCGTCGTGCCCGTGCGCGCGGCGCCCGGACGGTAGGCGGACCGACGGCAGGCTGCTAAGCCGCCGGCGCGCGCAACGGGGGCAAGAGCATGGCGGATCGGATCGACGTTGCGGTGGTGGGTGGCGGGGCGGCCGGCATCGCCGCTGCCCGGCGGCTGGCGGAGCACGGGCGGTCCGTCCTCCTCGTCGAGGCGCTCGATCGGCTCGGCGGGCGGGCGCATACGGTGGTGGTGGACGGCCTCCCCCTCGACCTTGGCTGCGGCTGGCTCCACTCCGCGGAGCGCAACCCGCTGGCGGCGCTCGCCGCGGAGCACGGGATCGCGGTCGACCGGAGCGAGGCGGCCTGGGGTCGCCAGCTCGGCAACATCGGCTTCACCCCGGACGAGCAACATGCCGCGTGGGAGGCCTACGAGGCGCTCGGCGAGCGGCTCCGGCGCGACCCGCCGGCGAGCGACCGAGCCGGCGATGCGATGGCGGCGGACGACCGCTGGCGCCCGTTCGTCGACATGATCAGCAGCGTCGTCAACGGCGCCGAGCTCGACAGCCTCTCCGCCGCCGACTTCCTCGCCTACGACGATGCCGCGACAGATGCGAACTGGCGCCTTCCCGGCGGCTACGGCACGCTCGTCTCGGGCCTCGGCGCAGGGCTGAACGTGGCGCTCTCGACCGCCGTCTCCGCCGTCACCGTGGGCCGCGGGGTGCGGCTCGAGACGAACCGGGGGACGATCGAGGCGGACGCCGCCGTGATCGCGGTGCCGACGGCGATCCTTGCGGCCGGCGCGATCCGGTTCGACCCGCCGCTCGCCGACCATCTTCACGCCGCCGCCTGCCTCCCGCTCGGCCTTGCCGACAAGCTCTTCCTGCGCCTCCCCGAGCCGGAGGCGGTGCCGGCTGAGAGCCACCTCCTCGGCAGCCACGACCGCGCCGGGACGGGCAGCTATTACATTCGCCCGCTCGGCCGGCCGGTGATCGAGTGCTATTTTGGCGGCAGCTTCGCGCGGTCGCTGGAAGACGCCGGGGAGGCGGCCGCCGTCTCCTTCGCGCGGGAGGAGCTTGGACGCCTTCTCGGCAGCGACTTCGCCCGCGGCCTGGAGCCCGTCGCGATGAGCCGCTGGGCGCACGAGGGAACGGTCCGCGGCGCCTACAGCCACGCGCTCCCCGGCCACGCCGCGGCGCGCCGGGTGCTCGCGGCGCCGCCGTTCGAGCGGCTCGCCTTCGCCGGGGAGGCATGCTCGGCGACGGATTTCTCGACGGCTCATGGCGCCTGGGAGAGCGGCATCGCGGCGGCCGACGCGGTGGAGGGCGGTCTTGCGGCGATGGGCGTCGGCCTGAGGGCCACGCGCTGAGGAGCGGCCCGATGCGGCGTGCTCGACCGCCGCGGCAGGTCGACGGCGCGCTAGCCTCGCCGGAGCCGCGCGGCGATGACCTCGATGCGCGGGTGGTGCACGACGGCGCGCTCTCCCAGCGGCTTGTCCGCGTTGGCGGCGCCCGCGAACGGGTCGGTGGCGGTGCGGCGGCCCTCGCACAGGAGCTGGTCCCTTGCAGCCGGCGTGCCGGCGCTGCCGAAGATCACGCGGCCGTCCGCATCGAGGCTGGTCGCGATATCCACCACCGGCTGCGCCTCCGGGAGCGTCCGTCCGGCGCTCACGGCTGCTGCCCCGGGAAGCGGACGATGGGCGCATCGCCGTCGTCGCGCCGGAGGCCGCCGGTCAGCATCGCGACGAGCTGAGCCTGGCTCGACGTCGCAGTCTTGCTGTAGATGAGCTTCAGGTAATGCCGGACGGTCGCGCTCTTCAGCCGGAGCCGTGCCGCGATGGACGGGACCGGGTCGCCGAGGAGGAGGCAGCGCGTCACGTCCGCCTCCCGCTCGGTCAGGCCGAAGGCGTCGGCGAGGTCACGGTTTGACCACATCGGCGTCGACAGCGGACGGATGTCGAGCGAGACCACCTCCGCCGCGCCGAGCGGCACGAGTCCCGCAGTGGCGAGGTAGGCCGCCCCGGCGGGCGCCCACAGAAGCAGGACGGGACAGTCGCCGTCGCGGGCGGCCTCGGCGAGCTCCTCCAGTTTATCGCGGACGGCGGCGTGCGGGCGGAGCGCGGCACGGTCGGCAACGTCGCGCTCGAACAGGCTGGCCGCGAGAAGCATCGTGCGCGCCGACTCCGTGCAGTGGAACCGCCCGGCCTCGTCGAGCACAAGGATCGCGCCGCGGAACCGCCCGGCGTCACGCGTGTCGGCCGGACGGCTTCGCCGCGCCACCGCGGCTCCGTCGCGCGGGCCGCTGAACGCTGCCGGATGAACGCTGGTACTCCTCAATGGAACAATGGTCATGACCTGCCCTCTGTCGGGTGCATCCCGCGATCCAGGCCATTTCGGTCGGACGCGGCTTGAGGAGATACTAGAATTTCTGACAAGGAGCGGGCGTGAATTGATTGCAAAAAAACCCTCTCGCGGACACGAGTGTTGTGAATGCTTGCGCAAAGAAAAGGCCGCCGCGTGTGAACGCGGCGGCCTGGAACGGGCTGCGTGAGGCGATCAGGGCCGCTGTGCGACCTCGTCGATGGCGACGGCTGCATTCACGAGGCCAGCGCCGAAGTTGAGAGCGGCAAGCTCGCGCGCCGAGCGCGGGTCGTCGCGGTTGGAGATGTCCGGCAGCAGTTCGCGGCCATCGAGCGTGTGGGACGCGGCCTCGATCAGCGAGCGCTTGATGAGGAGGCCGCGCTCGCCCCGGTCGCGGTCGGTTCTCATCGCCCGGCACATCAGCGCCGCAATGCCGGCCACGATGGCCGAGGCGGCGGACGTGCCGCCGAACAGGGTGTAGTCGGCGCTCTCCATGTCCCGCGGGCCCGCCGCGACGCCGCCGCGGAAGCCGCGCGCGCCGGGGATGTCGAGCGTCACCGGCGCCTGGTGGGAGAACTCGACGTAGCCGCCGTCGAGGCTGTCATGGATGGCCCAGTTGTGGCTCGCCGCCGTCTTGTCGCGCGGGTCGAGCCGCATCTGGTGGCGCGAGTAGACGCGGCTGTCGTTCGAGGGAGCGACGAGCGTCAGGCCAGGGCCGTAGTTGGAGTAGCCGGCCCGGCGGCCGAGCGCCGTCACCGCGCCGACGGCGATGACGCCATTCCGGCCGTCCGCCCCGGCGGCGAGCGCGGCCGGGTAGCCCAGCCGGTCGTCGCCCGAGTTGCCGGCCGCGCAGACCACCGGCACCCGCCGGCTCACCGCGAGGAGCACCGCCTCGAAGAGGTCCCAGTCGGGATTGGTGACGTAGCGCGTCCCCCCGTGGTCCATCCGCGGATCGGGACGCTGCGGATGATCGGGGCTGTCGGTGCCGCGCGGCATGTGGATGACATCGGCTCCGTTCGCGACTGCATAGAGCAGCGCGAGCGTCAGCTGCATCGGATCCGGCTCGAACGAGGTTGCGATCGGAATGACCTCACTCCACGGGTCGACCCCGAACACGGGGAGCGCGCTGTCGTCGAACTCCGCCTCGTCCGGACGAGGGCCCTTTTTGAAGCGCGGCGCGCCGACGAGGAGGCCCGCGCTCGCCGTGCCGTGGCTCGGATAACGCTGATCCTGGGCGGTGATGTCGCGCAGGACGACTCCGCGGCCAATCCGCCGGGCCAACTCGCCGACGAGCGCCCTGAGCCGGTCCGCCGGAAGGTCCGGCGCGAGCGCGGTGAGGAGGCTTTCCACCGCGGCGCGATCGGCGAGGCCGGGGAGGCGGCCGCGCGGCTCGCGCCACGCGCGATCGGCAGCCGTGCCTTCCACCCCGAGCCGGCGGAAGAAGTCGTCTGGCTTCTCATTGCGCCCGCGATAAGCCGCGCCGCCTTCGTGGCTGCCGAAGTCGATCGAGAGGTCGCGCACGATCGCGTGCTCGAGGTTGGGGTGGTCGGCGAGCCCGGTGTCGATCAGCGCGATGCGCGCCGGCTCGCGCCGGAGCCGGCGATCGAACCAGACGGCGTGTTCCACGTGATAGTCGCCGTCGTCCGCCGGGCGGAGGTCGACGACACCCGCGGCGGCGAGGTGCCACAGGTAGCCGTAGGCGGGGTACTCACCGCCGCCGCGCCGTTCGTCGGTGAGGGCGGCCGGGATGGTGTGACCGATCACGACCGTGTCGGAGGTGTCGGCCTCGGTGCTCATCAAGTTGGTGTCCATGGGGGTCACTGCCACTCGAGTTGCGCGCGGCGGAGCGGCTCCTCGAGCGCCTCCACCAGGTAGGGGGTGAGCTTGCGGGCGAGGTCTCGGCCGGCCTCGGTGTCGCTCGCATAGTGCACGCCGGCGTGCTCACGGTTCTCCGCCACCTCGCGGGCGGCCTTGTAGAGCTCGATCGTCGCCGGCTCGCTTTCGGCGATCTCGGCGAACACGTCGGCGATCGCGAACGACTGCGTCGAGTGGCCCGACGGGTAGGCCGCGTGCGGCGGGTTGGGGATGAACGGCCGGATGCGCGGATCGACCTGGTTTGGCCGCGGGCGGTTGAAGCGGTCCTTGTAGAGGAGCACCACGTACTCGCAGACGGAGATGATGGTGTAGAAGACGCCGAGCGTCGCCTCGAACCCGCCGAGGCCGTCGATGCCGAGCGGCCGGGTAAAGGCGGTCACGTCGAGGTTCGACTGGCGCAGGATCGCCGCTTTCCGCGACTCGTCCCGCGCGAGCCGCTCCTGCAGGACGAGGAGCGCGGCCGCCTCGTCGGCCGTCTCGGCCGGACCAGGCGGCGGGGCGATGTCGAAGTTCTCCCAAACGATGCCGTTACGCCCGCGACCGTCCTCAACGAGGCGGTGCATGTCGCGGATGGCGAAGGCGGGGAAGAGGAGGTTGGCGGAGCCGGCGGAGGCGTCGGCGAAGACGCCTTTCCCCCGCCTCATGGCGTTCCCCATGCCCATCCCCATCCCCATGCCCATGCCCATGCCCATGCCCATCCCCATGCCCATGCCCATGCCGAGGGCGGCACCGCCGGGGGTCGAGCGGCGGCCACCGCCGCCCAAGAGCGGTAGGGCGTCGTCGGCGTCGGGGAGGCCGCTCGCGACGTCGGGCGTGAGGTTGGGGCGGTGGTTCCGCTTCACCTCCGGAGCGGAGCCGTCGGGCGCCTCGACATCGGCCTGAGGCACGAGGGCGCCGTTCACCACGCAGTAGCGGTGGCGGTTCATCAGCTCCCGGAGTCGGGAGTCGGAAACGATTGTGTCGCGCATTGCGTCCTGCTTGAAATGTCAGAGGTCGGTTGAAGACTTCTCGATGAGTTGTCCGCCCGCCGCCGCGAGACCCGAGCGGATGAGGTCGATGCTGTTCTGGCTCGGGACCGGGTAGATTGCCCGGTCGAGGTTGGCGGGGCTGAAATCCGGCTCGAGCTTGCGGAGCTGCGCCAGCGTGCGGCTTGCAGCCTCGACGTCGCCGAGGGCGGCCTCGCTCGCGAAGACATGGCGCAGGATCGGCTTGAAGTCCGGCCGCTGGCGGGTCACGAGGCGGCCGAAGCGGACCGCGTCGTGGTGGCGCCCGGTGAGGGCCGCGCTGATGCCGCACGTCGCATTGTACCAGAAGGCATAGGGGCTCGTCCGCCCGAGCGAGCGGCCCTGCAGGGCAGCGCCGTAGCCCGCCTCCGGGTCGCCCGTGTAGACGTGCAGCATCGCCTTGGTCGCCCACGTCACGGCGCGATAGCGGTTGATTGCCAGCGCATCCGTGACAAGTTCCGCGGCGAAGTCGTAGTCGCGAAGCACGTAGCTATTGGCATGGCCCAGGAGGGCGAGGGCGAGCGAGTTGCCGCGGTCGAGCTCTAGCGCGCGGGCGGTGAGATCGGCGACCCGCTCCCGCCGAACGGCGCGCTCCGTGGCGTCCGTCGCCTGCGCCGTCTCGCCCTCCCGGACGCACTCCAGCATCGCGAGCCAGGCGAGCTGCACCGCTGATGGGTCGAGGGCGAAGGATTCGTGCAGCTGACGCTCGGCGACGTCGAGGTCGGTCGGCTTGATGCAGAAGATCCGGTGCGCCGCGGCGAGGATGAGCCGGGAGGCGGAGCGGACATCGTCGCCGCTGTCGGTAAGGAGGAAGGTTTCGATGGCGTCCACCGTCTGGGTGACGAACTCGGCCACCTTCTCCGTGCCGAAGAGCCCGGGATCGGTGGCGTCGGCGGAAAAGCTCTGGGTGAAGACGAGGCGCCCGTTCTCGACCCGCCGGACGGCGACGGCGATCTCGATCATGCCGCCCACCTCGAGGAGGCGCAGCGTCGCGAGGAGGTCCGGACCGCGGACGGGCTTGCCGAGCATCGCGGCCGAGCCGTCGACGAAGTCCGGCGAGAGATCGCGGAAGTCGAACACGGCGGCGGTGCGGTTCTCCACCATCGTCTTGACGAGGAGGTCGCAGGTGAGGTCGCCCAGCGCAGCGAGCTCCGGCCGTGTCGACCGCACGACGCAGGGGAGGAGGCCGAGCGTCGGCAGATCCCGCTCCGCGGCAGGATCCGGCGCCGGCGGCCGCGGCGCGGCAGGGAGGGCCGGGGCAGCGCGATGCGGGCCCGCGCCGTCCCAGCGCACGCCGGAGGGTGTGCCAGCGATGCCGCCGAGCCGCGCCTGCCAGCTTTCGCGCTCGCGCGCCACCCACTGCTCGAAGGCGCGGTCGGCGATGGCGAGGCCTTCCAGAAGCTGCGGCGTCTCGGCGGCGAGGAAGGAGCAGGCGATCGCCCCGGCATGGTAAAGGTCGAGGACGTCGACCTCGACGTTGCGCAGGAGGATGCGGTCGCCCTCGGCGACGAGGTGCTCCGGGCCGACCAGCCGGCGGAGCTTGGCAAGCTCCTGCCGCAGGCTCGCCGACGCCTGCTCCGGTGGTCGGTCGCTCCACAGATGCGTCTGCAGCCAGCCCCGCGTCCGCTCGCCCCGCTCCGACAGCGCGACCATGGCGACCAGCGCCTGACCGCGCTTGCTCGGAGGGGTGCGATCCTCTCCGGAGGCGGAGCTGATGCGAACCGGGCCGAGCAGCGAAATCTTCAGCGCTTGCACCGCCTCGCTCCGATCGATGGTCCAGTCGTCGGGTTCCCGACGGTTGTCCATGATCACCGGTGGGGGAGCAACAAAATTCATATCCGGAGGGTCTTCCGCTCTCGAAAGTTGCCCCCGAACTTAACTTCGGCCGCCTCGGCGCGCCGTCACCGCGGCGTAAAAAGAACGCAAAAAGCGTCGCGACGACCGGAATGCCGTCGCCAGTGGGGCACGCTTGATGGAGCTTTGAGGTCGCATCGCTCGCGCGGTGACCTGCGGGAGCTTGCGGCTGGCGCGCCTCTGCCGCCGTGGGCAGCTGGTACTCCCAAGGGGACTCGAACCCCTGTTTCCGCCGTGAGAGGGCGGCGTCCTAGGCCACTAGACGATGGGAGCAGCGGCGTGAGCCGCGGATATAGACCGGCGGTGCGGGGGCTGCAAGCGTCCCCGCATACATTCGCCGGACCCCGCGGTCAGCCGCGGATCGTGCCGTCCGGGTTGAGGTTCACCCAGGCGCCCGTCTCGGCGGAGCGGTAGATCGCCTCCATGATCCGCACGTCGCGCAGCCCCATCTCGCCGGGCGTGCGGATCTCCGTCCCCTCCTGGATCGCCTCGCAGAAATGGTCGACCTCGCCCGCGAATTGCGCCTCGCTCGGGGCGGTGGTGACCGTCTCGTTCGCGCTCTGGCGCTTGATGGTCAGGTCGTTGCCCTCGTATGCGGTCGCGGGATTGAGGAGCGCCGTCGCATCCTTGCCGATGACCGCGATCCGGTTGTCCTCGCCGACATAGCCGGAGGAGAAATCCGCACGGCGGCCGGAGGGGAAGACCATCTGCACCTGCGTGAGCCCCTCGACCTCGGCGAAGCGCGGGTCGCCCTCCGGGCGGTAGGTGTTGGCGACCAGCGCCGACGGGCTCTCGCCGAAGAACCAGAGAATGCCGTTGAGGCTGTAGATGCCGATGTCGAACAGCGAGCCGCCGCCGGCGACATCCTTTTGCATGCGCCAGACGTCGCGCGGCCTGTCCGGCTCGATCGGTCGGTGATGGCTGCCGGAGGCGTAGAGGATCTCGCCGAGCTCGCCGTTGTCGATCCGCGTCTTCAGCGCCTGATTGTGCGGCTCGAAGTGCGCACGGTAGGCGACCATGATCTTGCGGTCGTTGGCGCGGGCGGCGTCGAGCATCCGCTCGCACGAGGCGGAGCTGCCGCCGAACGGCTTCTCGCACATGACGTGCTTGCCGGCCTCCAGCGCGCGGATCACCGGCTCCTCGTGCGGGACGTTGGCGGTGATGACGTAGACGACGGCGGTCCGGTCGTCGTTCTCGAGCCCTGTCATCGCATAATCGTAGATCGCGTCGTTCTCGACCTCGTAGCGGCTCGCGACACCGCGCGCCTTCTCGGCGTTGCCGGAGACGAGGCCGGTGAGCTTGGCGCGTCGGGACTGCGCGATCGCCGGGATCATGCGCTCCTGCGCGAAGTTGCCGAGGCCGGCGACCGCCCACCCGAGCCGCTCCTCGGGCGGCAGCGGCTGCTCGGCCGTGAGCTTCGGCTCCGGCCGGCCGGTCGGCTCGGATGAAATCTCCGGCCCCGGCGGCGGCGCGTCGCCCGCGGCCGATGAGGCGGCGGACGACCGCGTCGCCGACTGGGCGAAGGCGGGGCGGCCGAGCGCGGCCGCGCCGATGCCGACGGCGGACGCGCCGAGGAAGGCACGGCGAGACGTGGGGAGGGTCATGACGTCCTCTCGGGAATGGCGGTCAGTTTGGGTTGTCGAGGGCGCAATGCCTTGCTTAGGATCCCGTTCCTTCGCCGCGACCACCGTGCGTCCGCTGCCGCCGTGCGTTGACGCGCGGCGCCGCCGTCGTTATGTGACGCGCTCTGCCAGATCAGACGAGCTGACAGAACGGTACGCACCCGCGGGCCGGCCGGCCTTCGCCGGACGGGCCCTGTCGGCGCTGGGAGACCAGCGCGGAGGAGGGGCGTCTTCACCCGCCACGCCGGCGCTCTCGTCCTACGGACGATGCGCCGCGTCGGCACCCGCGCTCCGGATGGTCCGGCGCGGGCACTTGAAAGACGTTTGATGACGAAGCGCCATAGCCAGAAGTACAAGATCGACCGCCGGATGGGCGAAAACATCTGGGGTCGCCCGAAGAGCCCGCTCAACAAGCGCGAATACGGCCCCGGCCAGCATGGCCAGCGCCGCAAGGGCAAGATGAGCGACTTCGGCCTGCAGCTCCGCGCCAAGCAGAAGCTGAAGGGCTACTACGGCAACATTTCCGAGAAGCAGTTCCGCTCGATCTACGACGAGGCCGTGCGCCGCCGCGGCGACACGTCCGAAAACCTGATCGGCCTCCTCGAGTGCCGGCTCGACGCGATCGTCTACCGCGCGAAGTTCGTGCCGACGCCGTTCGCCGCCCGCCAGTTCGTCAACCACGGCCATGTCACCGTGAACGGCCGCAAGGTCAACATCCCGAGCTACCGCTGCTCGCCGGGCGACGTGATCGCGGTCCGCGAGAAGTCGAAGAACATGCTTGCGGTGCTGGAGGCGATCAGCCTCGCCGAGCGCGACGTGCCTGACTACGTCGAGGCCGACCACTCCAAGATGACGGCGACCTTCGTGCGCATGCCCTCGATCGGCGACGTGCCGTACGCGGCGACGATGGAGCCGAACCTTGTGGTCGAGTTCTACTCGCGCTGACGACGCGCGACCTGCCCGAACGTTCAGGGCCGCCTCCGGGCGGCCCTTTTTCGTTGCGCCTGCCGCTCATTTCGGCTGGCGCGCGCGCCCAAGCCTCGCGTAAGCCCGTCCACTTAGAGAAGTGCGGGGACGGCGGCGATGGCGGCAGGGGCAGACATGCGCAGCACCACCCGCGCGCTGGCGCTCGGCAGCATCGCGGTCGGTGTCGCCGTGCTGGGCATCAAGGGACTCGCGGCCTGGCTCACCGGGTCGGTGGCGCTCCTGTCCGATGCGCTGGAGAGCATCGTCAACGTCGGCGCCTCGCTGGCCGCCTTTCTCGCGATCAGCTGGAGCGCCCGGCCGGAGGACGCGAACCACCCCTACGGCCACCACAAGGCGGAATACCTGTCGGCGGTGCTGGAGGGCGTCCTCATCGTGGTCGCCGCCCTCCTCATCTTCCGCGAGGCGGCGCTCGCCTTCCTCGCGCCGCAGCCGATCGAGGCGCCGTGGCTCGGCCTCGCCATCAACGGGGCTGCAGGTGTCCTCAATGCCGCCTGGGCCGCGGTGCTGGTCCGGAACGGGCGGCGGCAGCGCTCGCCGGCCCTCGTCGCGGACGGTCGGCACCTCTTCACCGACGTCGTCTCGTCGGCGGGCGTGATCGCCGGCCTCGCGCTCGCCGTCCTCACCGGCTGGACCGTGCTCGACCCGCTCCTCGCCGGCCTCGTCGCCTGCGCGGTGCTGTGGTCGGGCTGGCGGCTCCTATCGGAGAGCGTCGGCGGACTGATGGACGTCGCGCCGCCGGAAGACGAACTCTCCCGCATCCGCGCCGCGATCAGCGCCAGCGCCGGCGGGGCGATCGAGGCGCATGACCTGCGCACCCGAAATGCCGGCCGGCGCACCTTTGTCGACTTTCACCTCGTCGTGCCGTCCGACATGACGGTGAATGACGCGCACGAGATCTGCGACCGGATCGAGCGGGCCGTCCGCGCCGAGGTCGGCGAGGCGCTGATCTCGATCCATGTCGAGCCGCAGGAGAAGGCGAAGCACGAGGATGTCATCCCCGTGCGCACCTTCCTGCACGGCCGGCGCTGACCGGCGGGCGGCTTACTGCCGCGAGATGTCGACCGCGTCGTAGTAGGTGACCGTCACGAACTCGCCGGAGATCTCCTCCACCGTCACGCCGGCGGCGATCGGCGCGGTGCGCTCCATCCCGTCGGGGCCGATGAAGGTGACCGTCGTCTCCGTGACGGTGATGCTCGCTGCCGGGACGGAGGCCGTCACCGAACGGACCACCGAGTCTTCCGGCGCGCCCGGCACGTCCTCGGTCAGAACGCTGAAGCTCGCCTCCGGGGTGGCGACGCTCGACGGCGAGATCTCGGTGACAGCGCCCTGAGTGATGACAACGTTGAGCACCTCGTTCGTCCGCCACACCGAGAGGTCCGTGCCCGCCGCGACCGGGAGCGCGAACTGGTTGCCGTTCGCGTTCTTGACGAGCACCTCGTTCCGGGCGGGATAGGTGCCGGCGACCTGGGCCGTGTACTCGACGGTGGTGGCGCTCGAGAACACCTCGTCGATCTCGACGGTCTGCGCCACGGCGGGCACAGCGGCGGCAAGGGCAGCGGCGATAGCAATCGTCTTCAGCATGGGCGTTTCCTGCAGGGTCATGACGGGACGGTGGTCCACGTCCGCGCCCCCATACCATGTTCGCGCGCGTGCGGGCCGTTCCATCGCACCCTGGTGGCCAGGTGGTGCAGCCGCGGCTTGCAGACGGCGCGGGAGCGTTCATAAGTGAGCCGGTCCTGAGGAGCCTGTCATGAACGAACACGTGCGCGAGGCCGTGCCGGCGAAGCTGATCCGTGGCGCGATCCACGACTGGGAGGTCGTGATCGGCATGGAGATCCACGCGCAGGTCCAGTCCAACGCCAAGCTCTTCTCTGGCGCGGCCGCGGCGTTCGGCGGCGCGCCGAACGACCACGTCTCCCTCGTCGACGCCGCGATGCCTGGGATGCTCCCCGTCATCAATCGCGTTTGCGTCGAGCAGGCGATCCGGACGGGGCTCGGCCTCAAGGCGCGGATCAACCTCGTCTCGCGCTTCGACAGGAAGAATTACTTCTACCCGGACCTGCCGCAGGGCTACCAGATCTCGCAGTTCGCCCAGCCGATCGTCGGCGAGGGCGAGGTGATCGTCGACATGCTCGACGGCGAGCGCGTGGTGGTCGGCATCGAGCGGCTCCACCTCGAGCAGGACGCCGGCAAGTCGGTGCACGACCTCGCGCCGACGAAATCCTACGTCGACCTCAACCGCTCGGGCGTCGCACTGATGGAAATCGTCTCCAAGCCGGACCTGCGCTCGTCGGAGGAGGCGAAGGCGTACCTTTCCAAGATGCGGACGATCCTGCGCTATCTCGGCACCTCCGACGCCGACATGGAGAAGGGCAACCTGCGCGCCGACATCAACGTCTCCGTCCGCCGGCCGGGGGCGCCGCTCGGGACGCGCTGCGAGATCAAGAACGTCAACTCGATCCGCTTCGCCGGACAGGCGATCGAGTACGAGGCGCGCCGCCAGATCGGCATCCTCGAGGACGGCGGCACGATCGTGCAGGAGACACGCCTGTTCGACGCCCGCACCGGCGAGACGCGCTCGATGCGTTCCAAGGAGGAGGCGCACGACTACCGCTACTTCCCGGACCCCGACCTCCTGCCGCTCGTCGTCGACGAGGCGACGGTGGAGCGGATGCGCGCCTCGCTGCCGGAGCTGCCGGACGAGAAGCGCGCCCGCTACATCGAGGCGCTCGGCCTCTCGCCGTACGATGCGTCCGTGCTTGTCGCCGACGCGGAAGCGTCCGACTATTTCGAGGCGGTCGCGAAAGGACGCGATGCGAAGGCGGCGGCCAACTGGGTCATCAACGAACTCTTCGGCCGGCTCAACAAGGAAGGGCTCGGGAGCGACGCCTCGCCCGTCTCGGCGGACCAGCTCGGCGGCATCCTCGACCTCATCGCGTCGGGCGCGATCTCCGGCAAGATCGCGAAGGACCTCTTCGAGATCGTCTGGACGGAGGGCGGCGACCCCGCCGAGATCGTCGACGCACGCGGCATGAAACAGGTCACCGACACCGGGGCGATCGAAAAGGCCGTCGACGCGGTGATCGCAGCGAACCCCGACAAGGCCGAGCAGGCCAAGGCGAAGCCGTCGATGGCCGGCTGGTTCGTCGGCCAGGTCATGAAGGCGACCGGCGGCAAGGCGAACCCGCAGGCCGTGCAGGACCTGGTGCGCGCCAAGCTCGGGATCGAATGAGCGCGGACGAGGTCGCCCCGCGCATTGCGGCGAGCTTCGCCCGCCAGCCGCTGATGGCGACTCTCGGCGCGCGGCTCGTGCGCGCGGTCGGGGGCGAGACCACCCTTGTGATGGACCCCTCCGGAGCCGTCCTCCAGCAGCACGGCTTCGTGCATGGCGGGACGATCATGGCACTGGCCGACACCGCCGCAGGTTACGCTGCCATGCTGATGGTCCCCGAGGGGAGCGAGGTGCTCACCATCGAGTGCAAGACGAACTTCCTGCGGCCCGCTCGCGGCAAGATTGTGGCAGAAGGTCGATTGATACGGGCTGGGAGGACTGTGATTGTGGCGGGTGCGGATGTGTTCGCCGAGGTTGCAGGGCGCCGCGTTCATGCCGCCACAGCTTTGGCAACATTAGCGGTCGTGACGCACGTGTCGGAGGTCTGAGCTCACCGGCCAGCATTTAATCGGCTTTGCAATCAGACGAAATTTGGGCGATAGAGTGGCCATCTTCCTTCCAAGGAGCTTGGACGATGGTTGTCTATGTCAACGGCCCTGTGAGCGGCCCCTATGTGGTCGACCCGGCGCTTGGACCGGTTCTGTTCGGCCTGAACTCCTTTGTCGACGGGTCGCCCGTCGCGGTCACGATCGCCGACGATCCCACCGACCTCTACCCCCCGACGGTGACCGTCCAGGGCGCGATCTACGGCGAGTTCGGCGGCATTCAGGCGTTTGGCGATCACGTCACGGTGCTGGTCACCAGCACCGGCTTCGTGGCGGGTGACGTCGGCATCTCCAACGATGAGGACGCCGACAATTTCGAGCTCACCGTCGCCGGGATGGTCGACGCCGACCAGGAGGGCGTGGCCGTCTACGGTTCGCTGAACCGCGTCGACGTGTCAGGCGCCGTCAACGGCGTCCTGTCCGGCGTCAGCCTCTACGACAACGAGCTCAGCACCCTCACCGTGTCGGGCCGCGTGACGAGCTACGGCTATGCCGTCGGGCTGATCGACACCGACGACAGCACAGTCACGGTGTCCGGTGATGTCGCGGGCGGCTACACCGGCATCGCCATCGTCGGCGATCGCAACGAGCTCGCCGTCACGGGGACGGTGACGGGCGGTGGCGGCGTCACGGTGGCCGGCAACCGGAACGCCGTGATCGTGGGAGCGTCGGGGCTCGTCGCGGGAACTGAGATCGGCATCTACGTCACCGACGGCCCCTCCGGTCGCGCCTTCAACACCATCACGATCGACGGCGTCGTCTCCGGCGGCGATTCCGGCTGCGGGTGCGGCGAGGAGGAGCGCCTCGCGATCGCGATGGACAACGTCCACCCGGCCTCGACCCTCAGGGTCTACAACAACGGCCTCGTGAATGGCGACATCGAGTTCGGCGGGGGCAACGACGCGTACCGCTCGACGGCGAACGGCGTCGTCCTCGGCGTCGTCTACGGCAACGATGGCAAGGACATCCTGTTCGGCGGATCGTCGTCCGACACCTTCGACGGCGGGACAGGAAACGACGTGCTGAACGGCGGCGGCGGCGCGGACACCCTCACGGGTGATTTCGGCGAGGACCGCCTCATCGGTGGCGCCGGCCGTGATCGCCTCATCGGCGGCGCTGACGACGACCGGCTCGTCGGCGGCGCGGACGAGGACCTTCTCTTCGGCGACAGCGGCTACGACATTCTCCTCGGCGGCGACGGCAACGACACCGTCAACGGCGGCGACGGCAACGACCTCCTCCGCGGCGATGACGGGAACGACAGGCTGTTCGGCGATGCAGACGCCGACACCCTCAACGGCGGACGCGGCGACGACCAGCTGAGCGGCGGCGACGGCGCCGACCGCCTCCTCGGCGGCGTCGGTTCCGACCTCCTGTCCGGCGGCGATGGGGACGATCGTCTCTTCGGCGGCGCGGACGCCGACCGGCTGAACGGCGACGCCGGTTCCGATTTCCTGACGGGCGGCGGCGGCGCGGACACCTTCATCGTCGATCCGAACGCCGGCGACGTGGACCGCATCTTGGACTTCTTCGCGGCGGAGGATCTCCTCGATCTCTCCGGGTTCGGGTTCGCCTCGGTCGCGGACGCGCTCTCGTTCGCATCCGACGGCAGCCAAGGACATGCGATCTTCGCCTTCGCTGACGAGCAGTTGCTCATCCTGCGTGATATCACCGTTGCCGCCCTCGCGGATGCGATCATCGTCTGACGCGCAATGCTGCGCCGACCGGGCCGGTCGCGGCCTGACGCGGCTCTCGTCACCAGTTCGCCGCCGTTCGGGAACCCTCGGCGCGGCGAGGCGGCGCTTGAAAGGCTGAAAGGAATGACGCAGTTCCCCTCGTGACGGCGGCGCCGCAAGGTGCAGTGCCGCCGGCACGGGAGGAACAGCGTTGCGCAACGATCTGGCGGCTTTCGACTTCGGCCTCGGCGAAGACCTCGACATGCTCCGAGACCAGGTGCGCTCCTTCGCGTCCGACCGCATCGCGCCGATCGCCGAGGAAACGGACCGCACCAACACCTTCCCGCGCCACCTCTGGCCACAGATGGGCGAACTCGGCCTCCACGGCATCACAGTGCCTGAGGAGCACGGCGGGGCGGGGCTCGGCTACCTCGCCCACTGCATTGCGATGGAGGAGGTCTCGCGCGCCTCCGCTTCGGTCGGGCTCTCCTACGGGGCGCACTCCAATCTCTGCATCAACCAGATCGCCCGCAACGGAAACGCCGAGCAGAAGGCGAAGTATCTGCCGAAGCTGATCTCCGGCGAGCACGTCGGCGCGCTTGCGATGTCAGAGCCGGGCTCGGGATCCGACGTCGTCTCGATGCGCACCCGGGCCGAAAAGCGCGGCGACCGCTACGTCCTCAACGGCTCCAAGTTCTGGATCACCAACGGCCCCGTCGCGGAGACGCTGGTGGTCTACGCCAAGACCGACCCGGACGCGGGGCCGCGCGGCATCACGGCGTTCATCGTCGAGAAAGGGATGCCGGGGTTCCGGACGGCGCAGAAGCTCGACAAGCTCGGCATGCGCGGCTCGGATACGTGTGAACTCGTCTTCGAAGACTGCGAGGTGCCGGAGGAGAACATTCTTGGCGCAGTCGGCAAGGGCGTCAACGTCCTGATGTCCGGCCTCGACTACGAGCGGGTCGTGCTCGCCGCCGGGCCGCTCGGGATCATGCAGGCCGCGCTCGATGTCGTGCTGCCGTACGTGCATGAGCGCAAGCAGTTCGGCCAGCCGATCGGAACGTTCCAGCTGATGCAGGGCAAGATCGCCGACATGTACGTCACGATGAACGCCTGCCGCGCCTACGTGTACGCCGTCGCCCGGGCCTCCGACGCCGGGCGAACGACGCGCGAGGATGCCGCGGGAGCGATTCTCTACGCCGCCGAGAAGGCGACGCAGGTGGCGCTCGACGCAATCCAGGCGCTCGGCGGCAACGGCTACATCAACGACTATCCGACAGGCCGGCTCCTGCGCGACGCAAAGCTCTACGAGATTGGCGCCGGGACAAGCGAGATCCGCCGGATGCTGATCGGGCGGGAGCTGTTCCAGAAGACCGCCTGAGTCGTTGCCGGACCCCGCGGCACAGGGCGCACCAGCACCATCGCCTTCGAACGCCAGCCTTAATTAAGGTCTGCGGATGACGTTCCCCGATGGCGGACAATTGTCCCACACCTGGCCGTATCTGCAGGCTTTTTGAACCAGCGGCTCGCCTGCGTGCATGACAGACTGTCGCGCCTGGACCGGAATCCATCAACTCGCCACAATTGTGGCGAAGCGTAGCGTTGCCTCGTCGTCAGGTTCTCGCGTTGGGCGGACCGGACCGAGCGAGGGTCTCTCATCCGAGGTCGCTGGCGTGAGCTCTTGGTTCGAGCGCTTCAGGAAGCCGCTCTGTGCCCACAACTGGGAAGTGATTGGTCATCTCATCGACCGCCACGAGGGGTATCTCGTGGTGGTGCGATGCGTGCAGTGCGGGGCGCGCCAGCAAGTGCCGCCGCGGGCGCAGCTCGGTGTGCCCGAGGGCATGGCGCCTGCGCCGCGGCAGGAGGGCTGAGGCGGGCGCTTGCGCCGTCCCGCGGGCGCGTTAGGTGAAGGCCGCGCGCTCCGTCAGAGGATCTCATGCAGAACGACCCCCGCCGGCGCATCTACCTCGCCGGGCCTGACGTCTTCCACCCCGACCACCGCGGCGTCCTCGACGCAAAGAAGGCCGTCTGCGCCGCGCTTGGCCTCGTCGGCGTCTCTCCGCTCGACAGCGAGGTGGATCATTCCGGCGATCCGTTCGAGGTGTCCCGGCAGATCTACGACGGAAATCGCGCCTTCATGGACTCCTGCGACTGGTGCATCGCCAACGCGGCGCCGTTCCGCGGTGTGTCGATGGACGTCGGCACGGCGTTCGAGATCGGCTACATGGTCGCCGCGGGGAAGGTGGTCTATGCCTACACCGACCACCCATCGGCGCTCGGCGACCGCCACCGGGCGATGCAGGACGAGAACGCCGCGCTGCGCGAGACCACCGGCGACGGCTGGCGAATCGAGATGTTCGGCCACTTCGAGAATCTGATGATCCCGTTCGGCGTCTGGCAGTCGGGCGGCGAGTTCCTCGCCCCGGACGAGGGGCGGATCGATCCCTACCTCGACCTCTCCCTCTTCCGCCGCTGCGCAGAAAAGATCGCCGCGCGGCTCTGACCCATCCGCCCCTGACCTGAGCGGCGCCTTTTGCGCGGGCGGCGCGGGTGGTAAGCCGGCGCACCCGGCGGCGCCGGGCACCGCCCGCGGAGGGTCTGTGATCGACGGCTTTGCCACCTACGAGGCGGCGCTTGCGGGCTTTCGCTGGCGCGTGCCGGAGCGCTTCAACATTGCCGCCGCCGCGTGCGACCGCTGGGCCGACGCGGAGCAGGAGCGGACCGCTCTCGTCGTCGCCGACCAAGCCGGCCGGCCGGCGACGGTCAGCTACGGCGCTCTCCGGGCGGATGCGAACCGGGCGGCGAACGCGCTCGCCGCGTTGGGCGTCCGGCGCGGCGATCGGGTCGCGGTGCATCTCGGCCAGCGGCTCGGGACGGTGATCGTCCATCTTGCGCTCTACAAGATCGGCGCCATCGCGGTGCCTCTCGCCGCCGTGTTCGGGCCGGATGCGATCCTCTACAGGATGGCGCAATCCGGCGCGCGGCACATCGTGACCACCGCCGGCGGGGCGGAGCGCCTGCCGCCGCTCGACGCGGTCGTTGTGACGATCGACGACACCGGCCCGGGCGAGCGGCTGCCGGCCTTGATGGCGCGGGCGAGCGATCGGTTCGCGACGGTCGACACCGCCGCCGACGACCCGGCGATGATGATCTTCACTTCCGGCACCACGGGGCAGCCGAAGGGCGCGCTCCATGGGCACCGCGTCCTCCTCGGCCACCTGCCGGGCGTCTCGATGCACCACGACCTCCTGCCGCGGGCGGGCGACCGGCTATGGACGCCGGCGGACTGGGCGTGGGCGGGGGGGCTCCTCAACGTTCTCCTGCCGGGGCTTGCGCTCGGCGTCCCCGTGGTGGCTCAGCGGGCGGAGCGATTCGACCCGGAGGAGGCGCTCGACTGGGCCGCCGCCGCGGGCGTGCGCAACGCCTTCATACCTCCGACGGCGCTCCGCATGATGCGCGCGACGCGGCCCACGGTGCGGCTCCGCTCGGTCGGCTCCGGCGGCGAGCAGCTCGGCGCCGCGACCTTTGAGTGGGCGCGCGAGCATCTCGGCCTCACCATCAACGAGTTTTACGGGCAGACGGAGGCGAACCTCGTCCTCTCCAGCTGCGCGGCCTGGGGGATTGCGACGCCCGGCGTGATCGGGCGGCCCGTTCCGGGGCATGAGGTCGCGATCATCGACGACGCAGGCGAGCCGGTGCCGGACGGGACGCTCGGCCAGATCGCCGTCGCATCGCCAGACCCGGTGATGTTCCTCGGCTACTGGCAGAACGAGGCGGCAACGCGCGAAAAATTCCGCGGCCGCTGGATGACGACGGGCGACCAGGGGATCGCCGGGCCGGACGGCGTCACCTTCGTCGGCCGGGACGACGATGTCATCACGTCCGCGGGCTACAGGATCGGGCCGGGCGAGATCGAGGATTGCCTCGTCGGCCACCCGGACGTGGCGCTCGCCGCGGTGGTCGGCGCGCCGGACGAGGTGCGGGGCGAGGTTGTGGCAGCCTTCGTGAAGCTCCGCCCCGGCGCCTCGCCGTCCGACGCGCTCGCGGAGAGCATCGGCCGGCACGTGCGCGAGCGGCTCTCGGCGCACGAGTATCCGCGGCTGGTGCGCTTCGTGGACGAGATCCCGCTGACGACAACGGGGAAGGTCATCCGCCGCCACTTCCGCACCCGTCTGCAGGAGGAAGCGGCGGCCGGCTGACGCTGGTGGGACGGCGCGTCAGATCTCGCCGTGCTCGTCGTCGTCCTTGGCGAGGCTCGGCACCTGGCGGGCGATGTAGAGCTGCTCGCCCATCATGTCCATCAGGCCGAGCTGCTCTTCCACGAAGTCGACGTGGTCTTCCTCGTCCTTCAGGATCGTCATGAACAGCTCGAACGAGCCGACGTCGCCGGCCTGCTGGCACTCGATCGCGGCCTTGTTGTAGAAGGCGACCGCCTCCAGCTCCATGCGGAGCTGCGTCTCGAACACCTGGCGGACATTCTCCGGCGGGGTGATCTCGTCCAGCGTGCGGACGTCCGGCTCGCCGTCGAGGAACAGGATGCGCGTCAGGAACGCCCGCGCGTGGCCGCGCTCCTCGTCCGTCTCCTCGGCCATCCGCTCGGCAAGGCGGCCGATCCCCCAGTCGTCGAGCTTGCGCTCCTGGTAGAGGTAGGTGTTGACGGTGGTCAGCTCCATCGTGAGCGCACGCTGGAGATGCCGGAGCGAAACCTCTTTGCCTTTCATGGCGCCTCTCATCGGTCTGGGAAGGGTGCCGCCACGGCCGGGGTCGCCGCGGGGCTGCGTGGTGAACGCAGCCGTAGCAGCCGGGTTCTCGGGTGCGACGGTGCGGCGCCCGGCTCACGCCGGCAGGACCATCTTCCTCTTCGCCGTGCAGTATCCTAGGCCGATGCGCCTCAACAGCGTCGCCGCAGGGGGGGCGCCCGCGTCCACCGCGAGGTCTTCAGAGGGTGGGGCGGGGGCGCGGGAGAGGGCGGGGGCCGCGTATCAGGCGATCTGCTCGAGCTGGAACAGCGCGATGCTCTCGACGAGGTCGTCGCGCTTCGCGCCGAACGCCTTCAGGTGCGGCGCCTCCATGTGCGCATCCCACGCCGGGCGATCGCGCCAGATTTCGTGGAAGTGGAAGAGGTTCGGATCCTCGAGGCTGCGGTGGAGCGCGTAGGTGTCGCAGCCGTCCTCCACGACCGTGGCGGCGACGAGCGTCCTCAGCTCCGCTTCCAGCTGTTCGGCCTTGCCGGCGGCGGCGCGGATCTGGGCGACGATGACGAGGGACATGGAGGCTCCGTAACCTGTTCTGTGTCGGGTGGGACGTGCCACTGGCGGCGCCACGAGTGAAGCGATTTGATCTCATCCGCGAGCATCGCCCAAGGGCTAGACACGGACCTCCACGCCGCTGCGGCGGGATCGGCTGCTGGGTGTCTTGCGCCGGAGGCGGCGCTCGAGGCGCCACGCGCGGGCCTGCCGGCGCTGGTGCTGCCGGCGGGCCGCCTGACTACATGCGGAAGACGCCGAACCGGGTGTCCGGGATCGGCGCATTCAGTGTGGTGGCGAGCGCCAGCGCCAGCACGCGCCGCGTGTCGCGCGGGCGGATCACGCCGTCGTCCCACAGCCGCGCCGTCGCAAAGAGGGGGTGGCCCTCCTGATCGTAGGTCTCGCGTATCGGGCGCTTGAACGCCTCCTCGTCCTCCGCCGGCCAGTGGCCTCCCTCCGCCTCGATGTTGTCGCGCCTGACGGTGGCGAGGACGGAGGCGGCCTGCTCGCCGCCCATCACCGAGATGCGCGCCGTCGGCCAGGTGAACAGGAAGCGCGGCGAGTAGGCGCGGCCGCACATGCCGTAGTTGCCGGCGCCGTACGAGCCGCCGACGATGAGGGTGATCTTCGGCACTTTCGCGCAGGCGACAGCCGTCACCAGCTTCGCGCCGGCGCGCGCGATGCCCCCCGCCTCCGCCTCGCGCCCCACCATGAAGCCGGTGATGTTCTGGAGGAACAGGAGCGGGATCTTCCGCTGGCAGCAGAGCTCGATGAAGTGCGCCCCCTTCTGCGCGCTCTCGGAGAACAGGATGCCGTTGTTGGCGAGGATGCCGACCGGAATGCCGGCGATCCGCGCGAACCCGGTGACGAGCGTCGTGCCGTAGAGCGCCTTGAACTCGTCGAGCCGCGAGCCGTCGACGATGCGGGCGATCACCTCGCGGATGTCGGTCTGCTTGCGAAGGTCCGCCGGGAAGGCGCCATCGATGCTGTCCGCATCGACGAGGGGCGGCTCGGCCTCGCCGATCGGGATTGCCGGCGTGGGCGCCGGGCCGAGGTTCGCAACCGCCTGCCGGGCCAGGGCGAGCGCCTGCCGGTCGTCGAGCGCATAGTGGTCGGCGACGCCGGAGAGGCGGGCGTGGACGTCCGCCCCGCCGAGGTCCTCCGCCGAAACGACCTCGCCCGTCGCAGCCTTCACCAGCGGCGGGCCGCCGAGGAAGATCGTGCCCTGGCGGCGAACGATGATCGCCTCGTCCGCCATCGCCGGAACGTAGGCGCCGCCGGCGGTGCAGGAGCCCATCACGACGGCGATCTGCGGGATGCCTTCGGCCGAGAGGGTCGCCTGATTGTAGAAGATGCGGCCGAAATGGTCGCGGTCCGGAAACACCTCGGTCTGGTTCGGGAGGTTCGCGCCGCCGGAATCGACGAGGTAGACGCACGGCAGCCGGTTCTCCCGCGCGATCTCCTGCGCCCGGACGTGCTTCTTCACGGTCAGGGGATAATAGGTGCCGCCCTTGATGGTAGCGTCGTTGGCGACGACCATCACGAGCCTCCCGGCGACGCGGCCGATCCCGGTGATGAGCCCCGCCCCGTGGATCGCGTCGTCGTACATCCCGTGCGCGGCGAGCGGCGAAAGCTCGAGGAAGGGCGAACCCGGATCGAGGAGGGTGTCGACCCGCTCCCGCGGCAGGAGCTTGCCCCGCTTCACGTGTCGCTCGCGTGCTCGAGCCGGGCCGCCGGCGGCCGCGGTGCCGAGCGTCGAGTCGAGCTCCTCGACGAGCGCCGCCATGGCCGCCCGGTTGCCGGCGAGCGTCTCGGCGTCGAGGGTGGAGTGGAGAACGGTCACGGCGGGTCCTCTCTCGGTCCTGATCCTGGTCGTCACCGACGGGGTCGGCGCGGGCCTTCGTTCGCCCCGTGGTAGCACCGGCGACGATCGCGCTCTAGGAACGGGGACGAGGAAAGGACCGCCGATGTTCTCCGACCGCATCGAAGGCAGCTGGATCCACGCCTTTGCCGCCCTCTTCGAGGCCTCCGCCGTGCGTCCGGCCGAGACGGTCGCCGTCCTCGCCGAGACAGGATCGCGGGAGGTGAATGTCCACATCGCCGAGCTGGCGCTCGCCCGGATCGGCGTTCGCCCGTTCCGCCTCACGCTGCCGACGCCGCCGATGGGGCGGATGATCGTCCGCTCCACCGGCGCCTCCCGCGTGCTCGGCGGTCATCCGGCGGCTGTCGCTGCGCTGCAGGCGGCAGACGTGGTGGTCGACCTCACGCTCGAAGGCCTGATGCATGCGCCGGAGACGCCCGAGATCCTGAAGGCCGGGACGCGCATCCTCGTCGTCTCCAACGAGCATCCCGAGATGCTGGCGCGCATGCGGATCGACCCGGCCCTCAAGGAGCGCGTCCGCGAGGCGGCCCGCCGTGCCCGGGCGGCAGGCGCAATGCGGGTGACCTCGGCCGCCGGGAGCGACCTCACCGTCGACATGCGCGGGGCACAGACCGTCGGCATCTGGGGCTGGACGGAGAAGCCGGGGACGCTCGCCCACTGGCCGGGCGGCATCGTGGTGTCATTCCCCGCCGCGGGGACGGTGGCCGGGCGGCTGATCCTCCAACCGGGTGACGTCAACCTCACCTACAAGCGCTACGTCGAAAGCGAGGTGGGACTCATCATCGAGGAGGATCGCGTGGTGCGGATCGAGGGAGAGGGCGTCGACGCCCGGCTGATGCGCGATACGCTCGCCGCCTGGGGAGAGGCGGACGCCTACGCCGTCAGCCATGTCGGCTGGGGCCTCAATCCGGATGCCCGCTGGGACGCGCTCACGATGGTCGACAGGGTGCACACCAACGGGACGGAGATCCGCGCAGTACCGGGCAACTTCCTGTTCTCGACCGGCGCGAACGAGTTCGCCGGCCGGTTCACCGACGGCCATTTCGACCTTCCCATGATGGGCTGCACCATCGCGCTCGACGGCGCTGCGGTCGTCGAGGCGGGGCGCCTCCTGTGACGCGCGGCGCGGAAGGTTGCCGGTGAGCGGCGACGAGAGCGTGCGGGCCGAGAAGGCCCGCCTCCGCCGCGAGGCCGAGATCCGCCGCGCCGCGGCTCACGCGGAGGCGCCCGATGCGGGGGACGCACTCGTCGCCGAGGCGGCGATCCTGCCCGCTGCTCCAATCGTCTCGGCCTACGTCGCGATGCGGAGCGAGATCGACCCGATGCCGCTCGCCTTCCACCTCGCTGCCGGCGGGGCGCGGCTCGCACTGCCGGCGATCGCGGCGAAGCGGATGGAGTTCCGCCTCTGGGCGCCCGGCGAGCCCCTTCGCCCCGGCCCGTTCGGCACCCGCGAGCCGGAGGGGGACGTCGTCGTGCCGGGCCTCCTCCTCGTGCCGCTCCTCGCCTTTACGCCGGCCGGCGGCCGGCTCGGTTACGGCGCCGGCTATTATGACGGATTTCTCGCGGCACACCCCGAGGCGGTCGCGGTTGGCGTCGCCTACGCCGTGCAGGAAGTCCCCCGCCTCCCGATGGAGCCGCACGACAGGCCCCTTGACGCGGTGCTGACGGATCGCGGCCCGCGGCTGTTCCGCCCGGAGCGCCTCCGGGGCGGCTGAGGCCGCCGGCCCGGGCCAGCTGCAGCCCGCCCGAGGGCGCCGGCAGGGCGTAGGTGAGGGCCGGCCGAGGCGGCCGGTCGTGAAGAACTGTTGGCCGCCGAGGGTGCCGGCCGGCGCGGCTGAGGCAAACCGATTGCGCCCGCCCCGACCGGCAGGAGGAGCCGCGAGGCGGCAGGGCAAGCGTCTGCGTGAGGTGCGACCCAAGGTAGCCGCAGACACGGCGACCGCCAAACGTGGGGCAAGGCACCACAGCGGGCCTGCAGTCGACGATGCGCGCTGGACGTCGCCAGCTCCGGCGGCTGTTCGCCGTCGCCTTGGCGGTGGGAGAAGGTTGACCATCGGTGCCGCCGGGCGGCTGTTGTCGTGGCGCGCCGCGAGGCGTGTTACAGCGCATATGGCCAGCTCCCCAGGACCCACCCTGGGGGCCGCTCGAGGGCAGGGCAGCCACCCGCGGCGTGGTCGCGGCTATGCGATCCTGCGCCTTACGGAGCTGGAAAGTGGAGCCCGGCGGCGGGCGGCGAAGACGACAGGAGAGCGCGTGCGGCTTTTGTTCCTGGGTGACGTGGTCGGCCGCGCGGGCCGTCAGGCGGTTGCAACGCACCTGCCGCGACTCATCGAGCGCTTCGGCTTCGACTTCGCCGTGGTCAACGGCGAGAACGCAGCCGGAGGGTTCGGCGTGACGGAGGAGATCGTGCAGGGCTTCCTCGACGCCGGGGCGGACTGCGTGACGACCGGCAACCACGTCTGGGACCAGCGCGAGGCGCTCGTCTTCATCGAGCGGCAGCCGCGGCTCCTCAGGCCGATCAACTTCCCGCCCGGAACGCCGGGTCGCGGGGCAGCGATGCTGACGGCGCGCAACGGCGCCCGCGTTCTCGTCGCCAACGTGATGGGTCGGGTCTTCATGGACGCGCTCGACGATCCCGTGCGGACGCTCGAGGCCGCACTCGACGTGCACCGGCTCGGCAGCGAGGTGGATGCGGCGATCATCGACGTCCACGCCGAGGCGACGAGCGAGAAGCAGGTGTTCGGCCACCTCCTCGATGGGCGCGTGTCGCTCGTCGTCGGCACCCACACGCACGTCCCGACGGCGGATCACCGGATCCTGCCGCACGGGACGGCGTTCGTGACGGACGTCGGCATGTGCGGCGCCTATGACGGCGTGATCGGCATGGAGAAGGAGGAGCCGATGCGCCGCGCGCTGGAGCGCATTCCGGGCGCGCGAATCGGCCCGGCGACGGGCCCAGCCACGGTGTGCGGCATCGCGGTCGAGACGGACGACGTGACGGGGCTCGCGCTGCGCGTCTCACCGGTCCGCATCGGCGGCGATCTCGAGGAGGCGCTGCCGACGCATTGGGAGACGGCCGTCGTATGAGGCCGGCTCTGCGAGTTGAGAAACGCTGAAGTGTCTGTGCCGCGATGCGCGGCGAGCACCGGTCGGGCGCCGCGGGTGCCGTACTCTCCCCGCGAGGGGGGCAGACGGCGTCGCCGGCCGCAACCGCGGCGATGATTGCCGGCGCCTCGATGGCAGAGACTTCAGGGATGGCCCGCCGCGGCTCTCCCGGCCGCCCGTCAGCCGCGGGCGGCGTGCCGGACCGTGATCTCCTCCACCGTATAGCCCGCGGCGGCGACCACCGCGGCGAGCGCGTCCGTGTCCTCCTCCAGCGCGATCGCGGTCTCGCGCTCGGTGGCGGTGACGGCGACCTTCAGCGTGCCCGTGCTGGTGAGACGGAAGGTGACCGTCAGCGAGCCGAGTGCCGCCGGCTGCAGCGCGATCTCGAGAATGCGGATCGGCGAGGCCGGGGTAGGCGACGCGGCCGGCACCGGCGCGCTGCGGGTCTCCGCACCGGTCCGCTCGCCGCCGCCACCGTCGAGCGCGCTGCGGATCTGGTCGAAGAGGCCGACCGTGTCGACGCGGCCGAGATCGCCCTTCCGCTCGATTGGCGCGAGCGCCGGCGGCTGGACGGGCGGAAGATGTGTCTCGAGGCGTGCGACAGTCGCGGAAAGGCGCGTCAGCCGCACCTCGAGCGGCATCGGCTCGCCGCCATCGACGGGCGCAGCGAGCGGCGGCGGCGCCTCGCGTGAGGCGACGTCACGGGCGGCGGGCAGGTAGGGCGCGAACGGACGCTCGCCCGCGGCATCCCTCAGCGGTTCGGCAGCCTCCGGTGTTGCGCCCACGAGCGCGGCGAACCGCTGCACGGCGAGGTCGCGGTCAGCCGGCGGCGCATCGTCCGGCGCGGGGAGCGGCGGGGCGAGCGGCTGCAGGGCGAGTAGCGGAGCCGCGTCGCCCACGCCCTCCGCCGCCGCGGGCGAAAGGTCGGGCGCGGGGCGCGGGGTGGGGAGAGCAGGCCGCGTCTCCCTGCGCGCGCCTGCGGGCTTTTCCGCTTTCTCGGTTGCCGCCGCGGCGGGCGCGAGGCGGTCGCCGAGCCTGTCGGCGAGTGCGCGGGGCGCGGTAGCGGCCTCCTCAACCGCGGGTGTGGGCCGGGCAGCGTCGGCGCTGTCGCGCTGCGCGCGCAGCGAGGTTGCCTCGAGGAGCGCGTCGAAGCCGCGCGCGGCCTTGTCGGGCCGGCCATCCGCTGCGGCGGGGCGGAGGAGCGCGCCCTGCGCCGTGGCCTTGCCGGCGGCCTGGGGGCCGGCGGGCGGCATCGCGGGTCGGGGAGCGGTCATGGCTGGTCTCCGGAGTCGGCGAGAAGAAGGTCCACGGCATCGAGGAGGGTCGCCGCGCGGGTCTCGACGGCGGCGACGATGTCGTCCTCCGGCAAGTCGGCCGCGGGAGCATCGGCCACGTCACCCGCCGGTGCGCCTTCGGTTTCGGGCGCGGCACCGGGTTCCGCGGCGGGCGAGACGTCGGCGGTCGGGACCTCCTCGTCGCCGCCGCCTGCGGGGAGCTGCGTCACCGCGGTGGCAAGCTCAAGGGCGGCCGAAAGGAGTGCGGCATCGTCCGCCGGTAGCGCCTCCGCCGCGAGACTGCGCAGCGTCTCGAGCGCGGCGTCCGTCTCGGCCGGATCGACCACCAGGGCGGCTGCGCGATAGAGGCGGGCGCGCGTCGCGTCGAGGGTGCCCTCCGGCGCGGTGTCCGCGGCCCGCTCGGCGGCGAGTGCGGCGGCGCGGCGGCTCCCGTTCTCGACCGCGGCGCGCGAGACGAGGAGGTAGAGCTCCTGCCGGCCGGCAGCGGTCATCGGTGCCAGCACCCGGTCGAGCCGGTCGAATGCGCCCGGCTCGCGGATGAAAGACATGCGCGTGACGGCGGCGGCGAGGCGGCGGCGGAAGTTGCCGGCGTAGACGGATTCCCGGAAGCGGCGGAGGTAGCGGTTCACCAGCCGGTCGAAGCTGTCGACGTCGTCGGATTCGGCGGCGATCAGGATCGCGCGACGGAGGGCCGCTTCCTCGACGAGGCTGCCCGGAGCGGCAAGGCGGGCCGCGTCGAGGTCGCGGCGGGCGGCGGCGACATCCGACTCCACCCGGAGCGCCGCGTGGGCGAGAAAGAACGGACCGACGACGCTCGGGTCGAGCATCGTCGGGTCGATCGCGGCGAAGTGGCGCCTCGCATCCTCCGCGCGACCTTCGAGGTAGGCGAGCGCGCCGGCGACGAGCGGCTCGAACGATGCGTTCAGCGTGCCCTTCGCCACGACCGCGCGGATGACCTGCGGATTGCCGCCGGACAGGCCGTAGAGGGCGAGGCTGCGCGCATTGTGCGGCTCGCTCCAGACGCCCGGGTCCGAGCTTGTGTAGACCTCCGCGATGGTCCGCATCAGAACGCCCTGGGCGTTGAGCGCGGCGCCCGATCCGCGGGCCATGTCGTCCTGCAGCGCCGAGAGGGCACGCGCGAGACGGACGATCTCGGACTGCGAGGGGATCGGCAGGGGCGGCGGCGGGGGTTCCTCGGCGAACGCCTGGCCGATGCCGACGACCGCGGGAAGGATCGCGCGCGCCGCCGTGGAGGGGGCGTGGACGGCCGCGGGCGGCTTGCCGTCCGTGGCGGTGGCGAGGTCTGGCGCGGCGGGCGCCACCTCCGGCGAGACGGCAGAGGCATCGACGTCGGCCGCGAGCGTCGATGCTGTTGCCGGCGCGGGCGCGCCGTCCGACCCGGGCACCGGCTCCGTTGCGTCCGCCAGCAGCGTGAGGGCCGCGGCCGCTGCCGTCCCGCCGGGCTCCGCGCGAGCGGGAAGAGTGGCGGGAAGGGCGCCCGCAGCGGCCGGGAGGGGCGCGGTGGGGAGAAGGCCGGGCTCTGCCGGGCGATGGGGCGAGGACTCGGCTGGGCCGGTGGCCGCGGGGGTCGGGCGGCGCGGGGGCAGCGGCACGGCTGTGTCGCGGCGGACGGGCGCTGCCTTCGCCGCGCGCGAGGCTTGCGGCTGGCGCGTCTCGGCGCGCGGGGTGGCAGCCGACGCTGCCGACTTCGCCACGGGCTCGGCGGGCGGCTGAGGCGGGGCGACGGGCAGGGCCGCCTTCTGCGAACGGTCGGCCCCGCGGCGGTCGCGGTCGACCAGCCTCGGCGGCATGATGGCGGCGCCGAGGCGTGCGGGCGCGGGCGTCTCCGCCTCGCCGCTGTCCGGATCGCGGCGGAACGGGGCGAGCGACTGGGCCATCAGCGCGGAGGCGGCGGCCTCGAGCCGGGATCCCGCGCGATCGTCCCCTGTGGAGGAGGGCGACGGGGCGCGAGTGAAGCGCTCCGCCCAGTCCGCCGACCGGACGGCACCGCTCGCGGCGAGGAGGGCTCCCGCGGCGGTCGCGGCCGCGACGACGACCGTGATCGCGCGGCGACGCGGGGCGAAGGTGGCGGCGGTTCGTCGCCCGCCCGGATCGGCGACGATGGGCAGCGGGGGCTCGGCGCGGGTCACGGGGTGGCTCCGGCCGGCTCGAACAGGATCTCGATGCGGCGGTTCTCGGCCGCGAGCGGGTCGTCGGGGAGCGACGGCTCGCGGTCGGCAAGGCCTTCGACCCGGACGAAGCGCTCCTCTGCGATCCCGGCCTCCTGGAGCGCCTGTTTGGTCGCGTGGGCGCGGGCGAAGGAGAGCGTCCAGTTGTCGGAGGTGCCGCGGCGGAACGGGCGCGCGTCGGTGTGGCCGCGGACGACCACGGTGCCGTCGCGTTCGGCAAGGACGCCGGCAACGCGGTCGAACAGGGCCGTCGCCGCAGCGGTGGGTTCGGCCGAGCCGATCGGGAACATCGAGATCGCCCCTTCGTCGGTGAGCGACACGAGGACGCTCGTCTCGCCTCCCGTCACCTCCACGGCGGCGGACACGCCCGCGAGAGCCTCGCGGAGCGCCGCGGCGGCGGCGGAGGCCGAGGCGGCAGCGGCGGGTTCGGGCGCCTCGGCCTCGCCGGCGGTCGCGGGCGGCGTCTGCCGCGCGCTGTAGGCCGCAATGATCGCCTCCGCGGTCGCCGAGCGGGGGCCGACCGTCGCGGCCGGGTCCTGTGTCTCCGCCGGGACGGCGTCGGGGTTCTCCGGTGTCGCGACTGCGGACGGTCCCTCGCTCTCTTCGCTGGGGCCGCCCGCCACGGCGGGTGCGCCGGCGCGGGCGGCCGCCGCGTCCGGTGTCTCGGTTGGCCGGCGGTCCGCCGCGTCGACGGTGGCGTCCGGCGCCGGGGTGTCGGCGGTCTCCGCCGGCCCGGGGCGCAGCGACTGGGCCGCACGCTGCGAGCGGGTCTGCCAGTAGGCGGGGTCGAACGGGTCGCGGACGTCGTCGGTGGTGGAGGTCTCGCCCGTCGCGCCCAGCGTCGACTGGGTGACGTCGACAGCGACGGGGGTCTCGGGGTCGATGTCGGAGGCCGAGGAGGCGAGCACGGCGAACGGGTCGTGGAAGGTCGGCCCGTCGGTGGCATTGAGAACGCCCGCGGAGGCCATCGTATTGTTGTCGCCCGCCTCGACGTTGCCGCCGCCCGACGCCGTGCCGCCGTCGCCGGCGACGTTGGCGCCCATCGGCCGGGTGCCGGTGGACTGCCCCTCCACATCGCCGGAAGCCGGCGGCTGGGTCTCCTCGTCGGGGTTCATGATGCCGCGCCGGTCGCTCGGCGCGTCCATCAGGTTCATCGGATTGAAGTAGTTGGCGATCGACTTCTTGATCTCCTCGTCGGTGGCGTTGACGAGCCACATGATGAGGAAGAAGGCCATCAGCGCCGTCATGAAGTCGGCGTGCGCGATCTTCCAGACGCCGCCCTTCTTCGCCTCCGGCTCGGGCTCGTTGCGGCGCAGGATGATGAGCTCGTTAGCCATGCGGGCGGTCCTTCGGGGAAAGCGTGGGCGTCGGTGTGGCCAGCGCCTCGGCGAGGGCGGCCTTGAACGGCGTAAGGGCCGTCTCGATCCGGGTCGGCCCGATGTCGGCGACGAGCTCGGTCCGGTCTGCCGCCTCGAAGCGGACGCCTGGGCGGTCGCCCCAGACCTCCCGAAAGGCGTCGAGGAGGTCCTCGGGCCCCTTCACGACGATCGCGGCCCGGCGCGGGCCGGCGAGGACGCCGGAAAGCACGTCGCGGAAGCGGGCGAGGGCGCGCTCGTGAACCGCGGTCTCGAGGAGCGGCCCGAGGATCCGCGAGAGGCCGGCGACGAGGTTCGCCTCCATGGCGTCGAGGCGGCCCGAGAGGGCGGCGGCGAGCGCGGTCGCCTCCGTCTCGGTCCAGCGGGCCCGCGCCTCGGCGACCTCCGCCTCCGCGGCCTGCCGCGCCTCCACCCGGGCGGCGGCGACGGCCTGCTCGCGCTCCCGTTCCGCGCTCGCCCGCGCCGCCGCCACCGCCTCGGCGATCCTGTCGGCGATGATCGCCTCGCTGTTGTCGTCGAGCGAGGGGATGGTGGCGCGGCGGTGCTCGGCCGGCGTGGAGGTGCTCGCCGGACGCTCGCCCCGTGCGGCGTTCCGCTCCGCGAGGTCAGCCGGTGCGGGACGGGAGCGCTCGAGCGGGTTCTCGCGCTTCGCGCCGGGAAGCTTGGCGAGAACCGGGGCGAGGAGGGCGGCCTCCTCGCGAGGGTCGGCGCGGAGGACCTCGCCACCGCGCAGGGTGGGAAGAGTGTCGGCAAAGCTGCGCATGTCAGGCCCTCTCGCCCTGGAGCAGCCACTGCTTCAGCAGCGCCGCCGCCTTTTCGGGGTCGTACTCCACCACCTGCTCGAGGCGGCGCGCCGGCGTCTTGCCCATCTTCGCCTTCAGGTCCTCGAGGAGGTTCGGCTCGCTTGCCTCGGCACCGGCGGCGCCTTCGGCGGCGAGGAGCGCGGCGACGGGATCTTCCTCGCGGCGAGCCGTCAGCGCGCTGATGGCGGGGCGGAGGCCGAACCAGATCAGGAGCACGGCGACGATGAGGATGATCGCGGCGTTGACGACGGTGCCGAGCTGGCGGCTGGCCGCGGCGAGGAAGCCCTCGGCCGGGACGGGTTCGAGGTCGCCGCCTTCCGCGAACGGGATTGCGGCCACCTCGATCTGGTCGCCGCGATCAGCGGAGAAGCCGGCCGCGGTGCGCACCAGCGCCGCGATGTTCTCGACCTGGCCCTCGACGGGGATGCCGTTCTCGAGCGCGGCGTTCGCCTCGAGCTGGCTCTTGTTGACGAGGACCGCGATGGAGAGGCGCTCGATGGCGAAGCCGTCGCGCACGGTCTCCACGACGCGGGTCGGGATCTCGTAGTTGGTGATCTCCTCGCGGCGGGAGGAATCCTCGCTGGCCTCGGCGCCGCCGCCCGCGGGCGGTTCCTCCTGCGGGATGTTCTGCTGGACCGTTACCGGCTCGTCGAGGCTCTGGTTGCGCGCCGACTGCTCCTCGCGGACGGTGCGAACCGAGCGCTCCACCTTGGCGTCGGGGTCGTAGGTGGTGGCGCTCTCCACCGTCTTGTCGATGTTGAGGCGGCTCGTCACGGAGACGGTGAAGTTCTGGACGCCGAGGAACGGGACGAGCGTCTTGCGGATCTGCTCCTCCAGCGTCTGGTTCGTCTCGAGCTGCAGGCGCGCGAGGCGGCCGGTCGACTGGTTGGCCGGGTCGTCGCCGGAGGCGAGCACGGCACCGCGGGTGTCGAGCACGGTGACGCCGCCGATCTCCATCGCCGGGATCGCGCCGGCGACGAGATGGCGGATCGCCTCGGCCTGCTCGTCGCCACGGGTCGATTCGGTGCGGATCACGACGGCGGCGGAGGCGGGGCGCTGCTCGCGGCGGAAGGAGCCGCGGTCCGGCATCACGATGTGGACACGGGCGGCGGTGATGCCCTGCATCTCCTGAATCGTGCGGGCGAGCTCACCCTCCAGCGCGCGCACGCGCGTCACCTCCTGCATGAAGGAGGTGAGGCCGAACGAGCTCATGTCGTCGAACAGCTCGTAGCCGGCGTTGGGGCTCTGCGGCAGGCCGTGCTCGGCAAGGAGGCGCCGCGCGGGAGCGGTGTCGACGGGCGCCACCAGGACGGCATCGCCCTCCGGCGAGACGTCGAAGGCGACGTTGGCGCCGGAGAGGACGTTGCCGATGCGCGTCACGTCCTCCCGGTCGAGGCCCGTGTAGAGGACCTCGCGCTGCGGCTCGGCGAGGTAGCTCGCGCCGACGGCGACGGCGCTGAGCGTCAGGATCGCGATCAGTGCGAGAGCCACGAGCCGCTTGGGCCCGAGGCTCTTCATGTTGTTGAGCACCCGCTCGACGTGTTCGCGGCCGGTCATCGGCCCTCCTCATGGCAATCGTTCTGCGACATGCCCGCCCCTCCCGAGGGAGGTCCGCGCGGCTGGCGCGGCCGCAAGCGGAGCGCGGGCAACGGAACTGTCGCCGACGACCCTCGTCTGGAGCTTGCGCACGCGCTGCGACTGGCGACGGGAGGGCCGAAAAAGAGAAAGGCCGCGCCAGGTGGCACGGCCCTTTGCGTCCTTGCGAGGAGCGGTCGGATCAGTTGCGGAACAGGGTGAGGATGTTCTGCGCCGAGGAGTTGGCGATCGACAGCGACTGGATGGAGAGCTGCTGCTGCGTCTGCAGGGCGCGGAGCTTAGTGGACTCCTCCTCCATGTTGGCGTCGACGAGGGCCCCGACCGCGCGGTCGTTGGCGTCCATCAGCGCCTGGACGAAGGTGAACTGGGAGTCGGCACGGGCGAGGTTCACGCCGACATTGTTTTGCGCTGTGATGACGTCGATCAGCGCGGCATCGACGATCTGGATGTTTTCCTCGAGGAGGGCGATGTCGGCGGCCGAGTTGGTCAGCGCGGCGATATCGACCGTCAGCACCGTGTAGGTGTTGGCGCCGATCGTGCGGTCGCGGTCGAGGATGCCTCCGGGCGTCGCGTTGTCGTCCACCAGGTAGACGGTGGAGATGTCGAGCGTGATGGTGGAGATGGCGATGCCGGCGCTGGTGCGCTCGAACGAGGCGACGACGCTGCGCTCGTAGTCCGCGGCGACGTACCCGGTCGAGTCAATGGCGAGGAAGTTCTCCTCGTTGATCACCGACGCGCGCGCCTTGTTGGCCATGTCGACCTGGAGACCCTCGATCTCCGTCTGGACATTGGCGCGGTTGACGCCCGGCTGGCGGGCGGAGACCAGGAGCTCCTTCATCTTCTGGAGGTTGTTGCGGACATTCTCGAGGCCGGAGTAGGCGACGTCGAGCGTCGACTTGCCGAGCTGGAGCGCGTCGCGGACGGAGCCGAGGGCGCCGTTGTCGGAGTCGGTCGTCGTGGCGATCGCCCAGTAGGCGGCCGAGTCCTGCGCCTCGCGGATGCGCAGGCCCGTCGAGACGCGGTTGTTCGTCTCGTTGAGGCTCATGGAGATCTGGTTGAGCGTCTGAAGCGCAACCATGGCGGCGGTGTTGGTCAGAAGGCTCGTCATCGTCTTTCCTCTCAGGTGACGGATGGGAAGACATGCCGGCTAACGGCTCGGCAGGACGGCTTCATGCCTTTGGTTCTCGAGGCTCGGTGAGCCGGGCGAGTTGGGCGCTTGCCCGACCAACCTGCGATGCCATGCGATATAGCTATGTCCGCTTTTGCGTGGCTTGCACGGCATAACTGCCATCGCGTGATGGCCCGATCACCATCGCAGATTTCGCTGTGGCGAGGGTATCCGCCAGGATCGCGGGCGGCTGGAGTGGCGGCGATACGGCTGTGACAACGCCAAACGAAAAAAGGCCGCCCGGGGGGGCGGCCTTCAGAACCTCGAAGAGGTGAGGTCGGATTAGCGGAACAGCGAGAGCAGGTTCTGCGAGGAGGAGTTCGCGATCGAGAGCGACTGGATCGCGAGCTGCTGCTGCGTCTGGAGGGCGCGGAGACGGGTGGACTCCTCCTCCATGTTGGCGTCGACGAGAGCGCCGACGGCGCGGTCGTTGGCGTCCATGAGAGCCGACAGGAAGCTCTCCTGCGACTCCGCACGCGCAAGGTTCACACCGACGTTGTTCTGGGCGGTGATCACCTCGACGAGGGCGGCGTCGACGATCGCAATATTCTCCTCGAGCGTCGTCAGGTCCGCCGCCGAGTTCGTCAGGGCGGAGATGTCGATCGCCGTCACCGCGACGGTGGTGCCGCCGGAGGTGCGGTCCTGGTCGAGGATGCCGGTCTGGGCGCCGGCGTCGAGCAGGATCACGTTGGAGATGTCGAGGTCAACCGTCGAGATCGAGATCGTGCCGCCCGCCGTACGGTCGAACGAGGCGACGACCGACTTCGTCGCGTTGTAGTCCGCCGCCGTAGTGTCGACCGAGAGGAAGTTCTGCTCGTTCAGCACCGAGGCGCCGGCCTTGTTCTGCATGTCGGTGATGAGACCGTCGATTTCGGTCTGCGTATTCACCCGGTTCACGCCCGGCTGGCGGGCGGCGACCAGAAGCTCCTTCATCTTCTGGAGGCTGTCGCGGACGCTCTCGAGACCGGAGTAGGTCACGTCGAGCGTCGACTTGCCGATCGCGAGCGCATCACGGACCGTGCCGAGCGCGCCGTTGTCCGACTTCGTCGTGGTCGCGATGGCCCAGTAGGCGGCGCTGTCAGCCGCCTCGCCGATCCGCAGACCCGTGGAGACGCGGTTGTTCGTCTCGTTGAGGCCCGTGTTGATGTCGTTCAGGACCTTCAGCGCGACCATGGCCGCGGTGTTGGTGAGAAGGCTCGTCATCTGATTCCTCTACGCAATACCTGAGGGGGATCATGCCGACGACGGCTCGCAGGTCGGGCCTCATGCCGCGGCGCACTCAACTGGTGCCGTCCGCCGTCCTGCGCGAGACGACATATGGGCCAAGATGCTTGCGCGAGGATGACCAAAATCCGCAAACCAGCCGCACGGGTTCGCACCGCGCGCGGCTGGCCGGGTCGGATGGCGGGGCGGCGGGCTCCCCCCGCGCGCCTCACATGAAGGAGCGCACCAGCGAGCCGACGAGGAGGTTCCACCCGTCGATCAGGACGAAGAAGAGGATCTTGAAGGGGAGCGCGATCACCGTGGGCGGCATCATCATCATGCCCATCGACATGACGAGCGTCGCGACAATGAGGTCGATCACCAGGAACGGCAGGAGGATGAGGAAGCCGATCTCGAACCCGCGGCGGAGCTCGGAGATCATGAAGGCCGGGATGAGGACGCGCAGCTCGACCTCGGCGTCCGGCGTCGGGGTCGCCCCGGCGAGGTCGGCGAAGAGCTCGAGGTCGCGGTCTCGCACGTGCTCCATCATGAATGCGCGGAACGGGTCGGTGACGCGCTCGTAGGCGACCTCCTCGGTGATCTCCCCGGCGGTGAGCGGGCGGATGCCATCCTGCCAGGCGCGGTCGAAGGTCGGCCCCATGATGTAGAAGGTCATGAAGAGCGCGAGCGAGATCATCACGAGGTTTGCCGGGGTCGTCTGCAGGCCGAGGCCCGCGCGCAGGAACGACAGGGCGACGATGATCCGCGTGAAGCTCGTCACCATGATGAGGAGGCCCGGCGCCAGCGACAGCACCGTGATGAGGGCGACGAACTGGACGACGCGGCCGCTCGCCGAACCGGCGCCGTCCGGCAGGAGCTGCGAGAGGTCGAGCGCCTCCTGCGCATGGGCGGCCGCAGGCGCGAGGAGGAGCGCGGCGGCTGCGCCGAGGAGGAGGGCGGCCGCCGCGAGGACGCGAGGGCCGCTCATTGGAGCACCATCGCCTCGATCATGAGTTCCGACACGACCCCGCGGGATGCGTGGCGGACGCGCTCGTTCAGGTCGTCGCGCAGGTGGCCGAAGCCGCTCGGACCCGCGATGTCGCCGATCGACACGGTGCGCAGGAAGGTGAGGATGTCCTGCGACAGCAGCGATTTCATGCGCTCGAGGTCGTCCACCTTCTCGCGGTCGAACACGATGGCAGTGTCGAGCCGGACCCAGGTCCCCGCCGGCTGGGCGAGGTTGGCGATCACCGGCTCCAGCCGCGCGACGCCGGTCGACTCGTCCCAGGCGAGCGCTGTCTCGACCACCGTCGGCGGCTCGTTGGCCCGCTTGTGGGCTTCTGCGAGGATCGAGTTCACCTGCATCATGCCGACGGTGGCGCCACCCGCGGCGCCGAGGATGGTCACGCCGAGGACGGCGAGGATGAAGCCGCCGCTGCGCTTCGGAGCGGGCGGAGGCGGCGGCGGGGGGAGGTCGTCGTCGTCGTTCATCAGAAGGGCACCACGCGGTCGTAGATGCGCTGGCCCCAGTTGGGGGCCTGGATCTCGCTCACCGTGCCGCGCCCGCCATAGGAGATGCGGGCCTCGGCAATCCGCGCATAATCGACTGTGTTGTCGCGCGTGACGTCGAGCGGGTTGACGATGCCGGCGAGCTCGAGGACGCGCATCTCGGCATTGACGCGGATCTCCTGCTTGCCGGCGATGACGAGGTAGCCGTTCGGCAGCACCTCGGTGACGATCGCGGCGACGCGCAGGCGCAACCGCTCCGAGCGGTCGATCGTGCCCTCGCCACGGAAGCGCGAGGTGGAGCCGATGCCGAGACCGCCGACCGCTTCGGCGGCGCCCGGTGGTCCGTCGAAGCCTTGGCCTTCGGCGAAGATCTCGAAGTCGAAGGTGGAATCGGCGCGCTTCTCGCGCTCGCTCTCGTTCTCGAACTCGGCGAGATCGTTGAGGACCACCACCACGGTGACGACGTCGCCGACGTCGCTCGCGCGCACGTCCGTCAGGAGTTCGCGCCCCTGGCGGCCGTAGATCGAGTTCGGATTGCCGGCAAGCGACAGCGGCACGGCGGTCGGGATCGTCGTGCGGGTGACGGTGAGGCCCTCGCCGACGGCACTGAACTTCGGCGCGCCGAGCGGCTCGTCGAGGCAGCCGGCGAGCGGCAGCGCCAGCGCGGCCGCGGCGAGCGGCGCGGCCTTGAGGGGCTTCCAAGGCGTCACGCGTCGCCTCCGCGCGTGCGCGAAAGACCGGCCATGATGGTCGCGATCCGCGCCGCCTTGTCGGCCTCCATCTCGTTGAGGATGGCGCTCGCCGTCCGCGGGTTCACCTTGGCGATGAGGGCCGCCGCGGTGAGCTCGTCCATCGCGGCGAGCTGGGCGGACGCCGCATCCGGGCGCATACCCGAGTAGATCGAGACGAGGCTCTCCTCGGCGCGGGCGAGGAAGGTCTCGCGCCGCTCGAGCCAGGTCTGGACCTCGACGCGCTTCTCCTCGAGGGCGGCGAGGCGGCTGTCGATCTCGGCCTGCACCTCCTTGAGGCGGTTCACCTGGCGCTGGAAGCGGGCATCGGCCGCTTCGTCGGCAAGGTTGCCGCAGTAGGTGGCGGCCGTCGCCGCGAGGTCGGCCTGCGACTGGGCGAGGGCCGGCGCGGTGGAGAGCGCCAGCGCGGTCGGCAGGGCGAGCGTGATGAGGCGTCGGATCATTGGACGATGAGCTCCGCTTGGAGGGCGCCTGCGGTCTTGATGGTCTGGAGGACGGAGATGATGTCCGACGGCCGGAGCCCCATCCGGTTGAGGCCCTGGACGAGGGTCTGGAGGTCGGTGCCGGAGACGATGGCGAGCGGACCACCGTCCTCGTCGGCGGAGACGAAGGTGTTCGGCACAATCGCCGTCTCGCCGAAGGAGAACGGGTCGGGCTGGACCACCTCAGGGCTCTCCACCACGCGCAGGGTGAGGTTGCCGTGGGAGAGGGCGACGGTGGAGACGCGCACGTTGGCGCCGATCACGACGGTGCCGGTCCGCTGGTCGATGACGACACGGGCCGGGGCGTCCGGCGTCACGTCGAGGTTGCCGATCTCGGCGAGGAAGCGGGCGGTGCCGATGCCGGAGGGCTTGGCGAGCGTGACCGTGCGCAGGTCCTGCTCGGCGGCGACGCGGCGGCCCCATCGGGACTGCGTGTACTCGTTCACCGCGTCGGCGATCTTCGCGGCGGTGCGATAGTCGGGATTGGAGAGCTCGAGCACGATGCGGTCGAGCCCCTCGAGGGAGCCCGGCACGCGCCGCTCCACGAGGGCGCCGTTCGGGATGCGGCCGGCGGTGGGCACGCCCTGCGTGAGCGAGGCGGCCTCGCCCTCCACGGTGAAGCCCGAGACCGCGACGGGTCCCTGCGCGACGGCATAGACCTGCCCGTCGCCGCCAGTGAGCGGCGTCAGCAGGAGCGTGCCACCGCGAAGCGAGGTCGCGTCGCCGATCGAGCCGAGCGTCACGTCGATGCGGGAGCCGACCCCGACGAAGGGCGGCAGATCTGCCGTCACCGTGACGGCGGCGACGTTCTGGGCGCGGATCGGAACGCCGCGCACGGCGACGCCCATCCGGTCGAGCATCGATTTCAGCGCCTGCTCGGTGAAGGGGGCGTTGCGCAGCGTGTCGCCCGTCCCCTGCAGGCCGATCACGAGGCCGTAGCCGATCAGCTGGTTATCGCGCACGCCCTGGACGGAGGTGATGTCCTTGATGCGCGCCGCGCCCGCCGGCGCCGCAAGGGCGACCGAGGCAAGGAGGAGCGCCGCGAGCCGCAGGAGGCGGCGGGTCGGTGGGACGGCCGTCATGGCGCGCTCATCTCGATGGCGCCGTCCATGCCGACGACGCCGGTGACGGTGCGCCCCGAATCCAGGTTGCGCGCCTGGACGAGGTCGCCGGCGGCGCCGTCGGCGAGGGGCAGCACGGTCGCTGTGATGGTGAGGCCACCCATGCGGAAGCGCGCCTCCGTCGGCTTGCCGCGGGTGACGAGCTTGACGTCGGTGAAGGCGTTGGCGGGGATGGGCTTGCCCTCGGCAAGGCGACGGCGCGCGGCGCGTCCGATCGCGAGCGAGGGGTCGGTGAGGACGGCAAGCGGCCGCTCGGGGTCGAAGTAGAAGTGCTTCTCCGTCAGCATCTCGCGCGTGATCCGCTCGCCGCGCTCGATGGTGACCGCGGGGACGGGGAGGAGGCCGCCCGGTGCCTCGCCGCCCGCGGCAGCCGCCGGAGCGAGGAGCGCGAGCGCCGCCGCCACGGCAGCGCGGGCGCGCACCGACAGGGAGGAGGCGAGGCGGGCCATCAGCGGATGCCCTGCGTGACGGTGCCGGACATGTCGTCGGCCGTCTTGATCACCTTGGAGTTCATCTCGTAGGCGCGCTGGGCGCTGATGAGCTCGGTGATCTCCTTCACAGGATCGACGTTGGAGCCCTCGAGGAAGCCCTGCTGCAGCGTTCCCCTGTTCTCCTCGCCCGGGAAGCCGTCGATCGGCTGGCCGGAGGCGACCGTCTCGCGGAAGAGGTTGTCGCCGAGTGCCTCGAGGCCGGCGTCGTTCGGGAAGGTCGACAGCGACAGCTGGCCGAGGAGCTGCGGCTCCACCTGGCCCCGGATCTCGGCATAGATCTCGCCGGACTGGTTCACCGTGACGCGAAGCGCATCCGCCGGCACGTTGATGCCGGGCTGCACGAGATAGCCGTCGAGGGTGACGAGCTCGCCGTTCGGGCCGAGGTTGAAGGCGCCCGCGCGGGTGTAGAGCGTCTCGCCCTCCGGCCCGGTGATCTGGAACCAGCCGTCGCCGTTGATCGCGATGTCGAGCGGGTTGGAGGTCTGCGCGAGCGGCCCCTGGCTGTGCAGCTGGCGGACCGCGATCGTGCGCACGCCCAGCCCGAGGTTCACGCCCTCCGGCACCGGCAGCTCGCCGACGCGGTTCGGCACGCCCTGCGAGCGGTCCGACTGATAGAGGAGGTCGGCGAACTCGGCGCGGGCGCGCTTGAAGCCGGTGGTGTTGATGTTCGCGACGTTGTTCGCGATCACCTCGAGGTTGGTCTGCTGTGCGCTCATGCCGGTGGCGGCGATGGCGAGGGCCTTCATGGCGCGCTCCTGGTGAGGTGTGGGGTCGGGGCGGGGTCTGGCGGCGGCGGGCCGTCAGATCTGCATCCGCGAGATTTCCTGGTAGGCGGCGACGACGCGGTCGCGGACCGCGATGGCGGCCCGGAGATGCTGCTCGGCCGTCATCATCGCGCGCACGACGCTCTGGACGGACGCCTCGCCCGAGATGCCCTTGATGGAGGTCGCCTCGCCGGCCTTCAGCGAGTCGCGCGCGCTCGCGGCGACCTTGGCGAACATCGCGGCGAAGGAGCCGTCGGCGGGCGCCGTCGTGCCGGCCTGGAGGGTCGGGCGGATGGCGTCGGCCGTGACGCCGGAGATCGGGTTCATCATGAGCCACTCCTCAGGAGGTCGATCGTCGCCGCGATCATCGAGCGGGCGCGCTTCATCATCTGCAGGTTGGCCTCGTACGAGCGGTTGGCCTCGCGCATGTCGGCCATCTCGACGAGGACGTTCACGTTCGGCATCTTGACGGTGCCGTTGGCGTCGGCGGCGGGATTGCCGGGGTCGTGCTCGAGCACGAAGGGGGAATCGTCACGGCCGGTGTTCTTGACGGTGACGGTGAAGCCTCCGAGCGCGCGGTCGAGCTCGGCGCCGAACACCACCGTGCGGCGCCGGTACGGGTCGGCGCCCGGCGTGCCGCCCGTCGAGCGGGCGTTGGCGATGTTCTCCGACACGACGCGCAGCCGGTACGACTGCGCCTCGAGCCCGGCGCCGGCCACCATGGAGACGACGGCGAGGGGATCGGCGGCGCTCATCGGAACGACACCGAGGCGAGGATCATGCGGTTGAAGGAGCCGATCACCGAGGTCGCCATGGTGTGGCTCCGGGCGGTCTCGTCGGCCTTGGCGAGCTCCTCGTCGAGGCTCACCGTGTTTGCCGAGTGCTTGACGTCCCAGGTCTCGGCGTCGCCGACCTCGGTCGCCGTCGCCTCGAGCGGCGAGAGGGCAATGTGCCCGGGGCGCGTGGCGGCGAGCCGGAGCGGGGCGGCGTCGAGCTCGGCCTCGAAGGCGGCGACGTCGCGCGCCTTGTAGCCGGGCGTGTCGGCATTCGCGATGTTGCCGGCGATGGCGGCCTGCCGGACCGACGCCCAGGAGGCGCGCCGGTCGGCGAGGGTCATGACGAAAAGCGGTGAATCGGCCCCGCTCGTCATAAGCGGCATCGTCGCCGCAGTGGGAAGGACTGTGCCAACGGTCATGTCGGTTCCTTGGCCGGGTCGTGGCCGGAGGGTCGGTGCGCGGCCGAGACATTCGGCCGGCGTGCGGACGGCTCTCACTATGGCGACGAGGGCTTGTGCGAGGCTGGGCGATCGCTGTTATGCCGCCCGCCGGGACTTGAGAGCGGCGCCGGGGTCGCTCAGCGGCGCCACCGCTCACCGGGCCGCGCGGACGGGGCGGCTGTAGACGTAGTGGAGGACCGAGGCGACGGCGCGGTAGAACTCCTCCGGGATGGTCCGGTCGACGTCGACGGCGGCGTAGAGCGCGCGGGCGAGCGGCGGGTCCTCCACCACGGGCACGGCGTTCGCCTCGGCGATCTCGCGGATCTTCAGTGCGACGAGGTCGACGCCCTTCGCGAGCACCGTCGGCGCGCCTCCCGCACCGCGCTCGTAGTGGAGGGCGACGGCGTAGTGGGTCGGGTTCGCGATCACCACCGTCGCGCGCGGCACGGCGGTGAGCATTCGGCGGCGCGAGCGATCCTTCTGCGCCGACCGGATGCGCGCCTTCACGATAGGGTCGCCCTCGGAGTTCTTGAACTCGTCGCGCAGCTCGCGCCGCGTCATCCGGAGGTCGCGCCGCCATTTGAAGCGAGTCCAGATGAGGTCGGCGAGGACGAGAAGGATCGTCGCCGCGCAGACGGCCGCGACAAGTCGCGTCGACACCGCAAGAAGATGGCTCGGCAGCAGCGAGGGGTCGACGAAGACGGCGCGGATGGCGGCCGGCAGCTCGCCCATCAGGAGGTAGAAGGCGATCGCGCCGACGACCGTGAACTTGAACAGGGAGCGGAGGAACTCGACCAGGCCGTGGCTGCCGAAGATGCGCTTGAAACCCGCCATGACCGAGATCCGCTCCAGTTTCGGCTCGATGCGCTCGCCGACGATGCGGGGCGCGTTCTGCGCGAGCGAGGCGACCACCCCGGCAAGGGCGAGGAGGCCGACGATGGGGAACAGGAACACCGCCATCGCCCGGTAGACCTCGACGAAGATCGCGGTCGCGTCGGCCCCGTCGCCGAGGGCAAAACCGCCGGCGTCATCGTGCAGGCGGGCGAGGGTCGTCGCGAGGGTGTGCGTTCCTTCCGGTGCGAGGAGCGTGAGGGCGGCGAGGAAGGCGAGCAGCGAGGCGAAGGTGCCGAGCTCGCGGGAGACCGGGGTCTGGCCCTTCTTGAGAGCGTCCTCGATCTTCTTCGGCGTCGCCTCTTCGGTCTGCTCCGAGCGATCCGGTTTCTCGGCCACGGGTCCGCCTCAGCGCACGGGGAGGGGGAGGGTGGCCGCGGCGGCGTCCGCCGCGGCCAGGCGCGCGGGTCGCCTCACAGGACGAGCTCGCCGTCCTCGTCGCCGGTCGACAGGTCGATCTCGCCGCGGTTGCCCATCGCGAGCGCGCGGTCGGTGATCTTGCGCCGCGCGTCGTTGACCTCGCGCATCGAGAGCGCCTCACCGTTGTCGAGCTCCTGCTCGACCATGCGGCGCGTCCGGCCCGCGAGGCACGACAGCACCGTGTTGCGGAACGATGGGTCGGTGCCCTTGAGGGCGACCACGAGCTCCTCGTTGGCGACCGCGTCGAGCAGCGTCTGCAGCGACTTCGGCGCGAGCTTGACGATGTCGTCGAAGGTGAACAGGAGCGAGCGCAGTATCTCCGCGGATTTCGGATGTGTCTGCGTCAGTCCGTCGAGCACCGCCTCCATGTGGCTGCGGTCCATCTTGTTGATGATGTCCGCCATCCTGGCATGGCTGTCCGCGCCCATGTTGAGCGAGAGGTTCACCATGAAGTCCTCGTGCAGCGCCTTCTCGACGATCTTCAGCGCCTCGTCGACGACGGCCTTGCAGGAGAGCATCCGCCGGGCGACGTTGTCGCGCAGCTCGGCCGGGAGCTCGCCCATCACCTTGGCCGCGGTCGCCGGGTGAAGCTTGGAGAGGACGAGCGCGGTCGTCTGCGGGTGCTCGTTGAGGAGGTAGGGGACGAGCGAGCCTTCCGAGATGGAGGAGATGCGGTCCCAGATCGTCTGGTTCACCCGCCCCTCCATGTCGGAGACGATGTCGGCGATCTGCTCCGGCGGAAGGATGCCCGACAGGAGCTTCTGGACGAGGTTGGCGTCGCCGATTAGAGAGGTGCCGACGCCGAACTGCTCGACGAACTCGTCGACGATCTGCTCGATCTGGCTCACCGGCACGGGCTTCAGCTCGGCCATCGCGTGGGTGATGACGCGCAGGTCGGCCGGGTCGAGGTGCTTCATGACGCGGCCGGCAGCGGTCTGGCCCATCGTCATGATCACCGTCGCCACCTTCTCGGCCGCCGTCATCGGGCGGGGGCGAACGGCCGTGGAGGGTGCGGGCGGCATTGTCAGAGCTCGTTCGCGGTCGGGCCGACGATCTCGGTCAGGGAGACGCCGAAGCGGGACGAGTCGTCATCCACCACCACCACCTCCCCGCGGGCGATGACGCGGCCGTTGACGACGATGTCGACCGGCTCGCCGACGCGGTGGTCCAGCGCGACCACCTGGCCGCGGCCGAGCTTCATGAGGTTGGCGACCGGCATGGTCGCCGAGCCGAGCACCACCTGGAGCTGCACGGGGATGCGAAGGATGGTGTCGATCGTCGGGGTGTCGAGAGGCGTCTTGTCGGGCATGGGTGCTGTCCTCGATGGGGGCGTTGTCAGGCGTGGGCGAGATCGCTGGCGCGCAGCATGGCCGGGGACGGCGCGGCGCGGAGGGCGGCTGCCGCGCGGGTGGCGGTGAGCGGCCGTCCGCTGCGGGCCGTGAGGTCGGCGTGCGCGATGCGGGCGGCGCGCTCGGGAGCGGCCCCGCGGGCGGCCGGTTCGACGTGTGCGCCGCGTGCGACCGTCTCGACCGGTGCGCTGTGGGCGGCGGGCTCTGCGGGCGTACCGGGAGCGGCCGTTTCGGCGTGCGCGCCGCGTGCGGCCCGGGCGATATCGGCAAGCGTGATGCCGCGGGAGCCGAAGGTCGGCTCGTTGCCGTCACCGAGGCGCGGCCTTGCGACGGCTGCTGGAGCCGGCGGCGCGGTGACGCGGTGCAGCGTCGGCCGGGGCTCGTCCACGCGCGGAGGCCGCGACGAGGGGGCTCGCAGCGGGGTCGGCGAGCCGACGCGGGGCGGCAGCGGGCTCGGCGCCGGCTGCGGTGCGGCGGCATGGGCCGCGGCGCCGGCAGCGGCACGCGGCAGGGCGGCGGCGCGGGCGACGATGCCGGCGCCAGCCGCGGCCGGAGCAGAAGCAGCGGCGCGGGCAGGCGTGGGCTCGGCCGCGATACCCGCCGCGACGGAGACCGTGGCGACGTCGATGACAGAGGTCGCCAGCGGCGACGGCAAGGCCGGCTCGACCGCGGGGACGGCGTGGACCACCGCGGGAGGCACCGGGCGCGGGCGGAGCGGGGTCACCGTCGCGCCGCGGACGGCGTCGGCCGGCTCGGCATGCGGGGCGATCACCGCCGCGACGGCGGCCGCCGCTGCGGCCTCGACAGCGCCCGTCGCGGCAGACGGGACCGGAGCGGGGGTCGTCGGCGGCACGAGCTCGACCCGGAGCGCCTGGATCGCGCGGTCGTCGATGTCGTTCATCACCATGCGCGCTTCGTTGAGGCGCGCGGCGAGCGTCACGGCCATGTCGCCGCCCTCATCGTGGAGCGTGCGCATCGCCTCGCGGGCCCGGTCGAGCGCCACGGCGGCGTTGCTGAAGGCGATCGCCGCGGTGGACTGCAGCGCATCGAAGCGCTTCAGGCGGCGATACATGAGGAGAACGGCGCCCGACGTCCCGGCGAGCGCGGCGAGGAGGACGAGATCAAGAATTGAGGATGTCACCGAGAAACTCCTGTTCCGGGTCGAAGACGTCGTCGATGCGCAGCTTGTAGACACCGTCCGCCTGGCCGAGCTGGCACCAGAACAGGGGCTGGTCGTTCGCTTCGAGCCGCACCGGGGTCTTCGGCGTGGCTGCGAGGGGGATGAGGTCGCCGGGCTTCAGGGCGGCGATCTCCCCGAGCGTGAGCAACTTCTGCTCGAGGATGGCGGAGATCGTCACGTCGGCGCGGGTGACGCCCGCCTGCATCTGCTTGACCCAGGCGGGATCGCGCTGGCCCATCTCGCCGCCGGTGACCGACGACAGCGCGCGGCGGACGAGCTGCAGCACCGGGTGCGGCAGGATGATGAACATCTCGCCGCCGCGGTTGATGGCCTGGACCAGGAACTTCGCCGCGGCGGCCTGGGCGTTGCGCCGGCCGATCACCGCGAAGTGCATGCGTGTCTCGAGCCGCTCGACGTTGAACGTCGCTTTCGACACGGGCGCGAAGGCGGCGGTGAGCTGCGCCGACACCATCTCGGCGAGCTTGCCGCAGATCTTCATCTCGATGTTCGAGAAGGTGCGGCCGTCCTCCTCCGGCGCCTCGTTGCCGTCGGCGCCGAAGAGAACCTCCACGATGGTGAAGATGAAGTCGCGGTCGAAGCCGACCACCACCTGGCTGTCCCACTCGGGGACGTCGATGATGGCGGCGACGGCGTTCGCTTCGTAGCTTTCGAGGAGGTCGCCAATGCGGTTCTGCTCGACGTGGCTCATCGAGAAATAGCAGGGGGAGGCGGCGAGCGGACGCATCTGCTCGCTGCAGGCGGTGGCCACGCGGTCGAAGATGATCGGCAGCATCGGCAGCCGGTCGACCTGGATGCCGGCGGCGTCGAGCAGCCGGTCGGAGACGTTCCCGGTCATGGTCAGGCCGCCGCCTTGTCGGACGACTGGCCGAGCGCGTCACGCTCGACCTCGTCAATGGTCGGGCGGTAGTCGTGCGCGATCGTCTTGCGGCCGTGTTCGATCGCGATCTGCGGCATCGCGCCGTTGATGTACGCAAGCAGCGCCTGCTTGGCGATGATGTAGGGCTGCATCTGCTTCTCGCGGATCGTCTTGATCTTGGTCGAGAGCGGCGAGAAGAACGCGTAGGAGGCGAAAATGCCGAGGAAGGTGCCGATCAGCGCCGCGGCGATGAGACCGCCGAGGATTTCCGGCGACTGATCGATCGCGCCCATCGCCTTCACGATGCCGAGGACGGCGGCGACGATGCCGATCGCGGGAAGCGCGTCGGCGATCTCCGAGAGCGCGAGCGCGGGCTTCATCTTCTCCTTGCGGATGGTCGCGATCTCCTGGTCCATCAGCGATTCGATCTCGAACCCGCGGGCGTTGCCGATCAGGACGAGCCGGACGTAGTCGCAGATGAACTGGAGGAGCTGCTTGTCGCCGATGACGTTCGGATGCCGCTTGAAGAGCTCCGATTCCATCGGCCGGTCGACGTGCGCCTCCACCTCGTTGCGCGGGCGGGACTTCAGCTCCCGCATGATCGCGTAGAGGCAGCCGAGGATCTCGAGATAGACGGCGCGTTTTGGGGCGCGGCCAAGGACGGCATCAAGGATCGCGCCGCCCGTCTGCTTGATGACGGACGTCGGGTTCGCGACGACGAAGATGCCGAGCGCGATGCCAAAAATGATGACGTATTCGAAGGGTTGCCAGATGACGTCCACGTGTCCGCCCATGGCAACGAAACCACCCAGCATCGAACCGATGCCGATGAGAAGTCCGATCAAGACTGCCAAGAGTTCATCTCCCGTCGGTGTGCGCCGGGATCAAACCCCCTCCGCCTTGTCCGAGGCTGTCGCATAGCGGTTTGACGTCATGGGGTCTGGAACGCCGCCCCGGTCGCCAGCCTTGAGCAAGCCACATCGGCGACAGTCCGGTCGCCGGGAACACCGTTTCGGCTTCAGGAGGAGCGTGCGCCCGTGTCCGTCACCGCCAGCTACCAGCTCATCGCCCGGAACCTCGAGCGCCAGCTCCAGCTGACCGCGTCGACCGGGCCGAACAAGCTCGAGACCGTGTATTACCGGGAGCACGCCTCGAAGATCACAACGCTGGACGAGTTCATTGAGAACACCCGCGTCTTCCGCTACGCGATGACGGCCTTCGGCCTCGAGGACCTTGCCTACGCGAAGGGATATATCAGGAAGATCCTCAAGGGCGGCGTCAGCGATCCGCAGAGCCTCGCCAACCGCACGACCGACGTCCGCCTGCGCGAGTTCGCCCGCGTCTTCGACTTCGACCTCTGGGGGGACCTCACCATGAAGCGGGCGGCGACCGGCCAGCAGGTGGTCGACCGGTACGTTCGCCAGCGCCTCGAGACGGACGCCGGCCAGGAGGACGAGGGTATCCGCCTCGCGCTCTACTTCGAGCGCATGGCGCCCACCATCAGGAACTCGTTCGAGATCCTCGCCGATGCGGCGCTGTCCAAGGTGGTCCGCACGGTGCTCGGCCTGCCGGATGCCTTCGCCGCGGTCGACATCGACCGCCAGGCCGCCGTCCTCGACGAGCGGATCGACGTCGCGAGCTTCAAGGACCCCGAGGCGCTGTCGCGCTTCCTGACGCGCTTCACCGCGTCCTGGGATTCGACGCAATCGTCCGCCAGCGACCCTGTACTCCAGCTCTTCTCCGGCGGCCGCAACGCGACCGTCTCCGTCGACCTTGCGATGACCTTGTCAAGCCTCAGACTGGGAGGTGCCTGAGTGGCATCCGATCTCTACGTCGCGCTCTCGGGCCAGATGGCGAACGAGACGCGCCTTGCGACCGTCGCCAACAACGTCGCGAACATGCGCACCGCCGGCTTCCGTGCCGAGGCGGTGACGTTCGAGACGGTGCTGTCCGACTATCGCCGCGACACCGTCGCCTTCGCGGAGGCGGGGCGGCCGCACTTCGATCTCTCCGGCGGTTCGCTCGAGCCGACGGGCAACCCGCTCGACGTCGCGATCGTCGGCGCCGGCTGGTTCCAGATCCAGACCGGGACCGGCGTCGCGTACACGCGCGACGGCCGCCTGCAGATCACCGAGGAGGGCGACCTCCTGACACTGACCGGCCACCCGATCCTCGACGACGGCGGCGCTCCGATGGCGGTCAACCCGCAGGGCGGCGCGGTCACCGTCGGCGTCGACGGGGCGGTGCTGCAGGACGGCAACCTCGTCGGCGCGCTCGGCCTCGTCTCGCTCGATCCCCAGGCGCAGCTGACGCGCTACGGCGACAGCGCCTTCTTCTCCGACCGCCCGGCGGTGCCGATCGACGACCGCATCCAGAACGGCGTTCGCCAGGGCTTTGTCGAGAGCTCCAACGTGAACGCCATTCACGCGATCACCGACCTCATCCGCGTCCAGCGGGCCTTCGACAACGGCAATGCTGCCATCCGCGACCGCGAGGACGCCCTTGCGCAGGCGATCAGGACGCTCGGCGCGGACTGATCGCCGCCGCGGGCGGACGGCCTCCGCCCGCGCTCTCGTTCACCACCGACCGCTCGCTCGCACACCGCCTGACCGTACACCGTCTGATCGCACCGTGGCGGCCCGCCCGCCTCACCCTTCGGAAGGAAGAACGCAATGAATGCGTTGGATCGGCTCGCCGCCGTCACGGCCGCGGCTCGGATGCCGCTCGTCCACTTCTCGGGCATGGTGAGCGAGGCCTCGCCGGGCGAGCGCTTCGTTCGCGGCCTCTCCGCGCACGCCGCACTGGGCGATCAGATCCGGATCGACCACATCGACGGAGCGGCGCTCGCCGAGGTCATCCGCATCGACGGCGACCGCCTCGTTGCACGCCTCTACGAGCGGCGCAGCGCTGCCTATATCGGCGCCCGCGCGACGCTCGCCGGCGAGTTCCGCCTCTGCCCCGACGACAGCTGGCGCGGCCGCGTCATCGATGCGCTCGGGCGACCGATCGACCACAAGGGCCCACTCGCGTTCGGCGCCGGCCGGCCGGTCGACGCCGATCCGCCGCCGTCGCTGTCGCGCGTTCCGATCACCAAGGCGATCCGGACCGGGGTGAAGGTCCTCGACATCTTCGCGCCGCTCGTGGAGGGGCAGCGAATCGGCGTCTTCGCGGGCTCCGGCGTCGGCAAGTCGACGCTTCTCGGGATGATCGCCGCCGCGTCGCGGTTCGACGTTGTCGTCGCGGCGCTCGTCGGCGAGCGCGGGCGCGAGGTGAACGACATCCTCGAGGGCCCGCTCAAGGCGCACCGCGCGCGCACGGTGACGGTGGTCGCGACCGGCGACGAGACCGCGATGATGCGCCGCCTCGCGCCCATGACGGCGACCACCGTCGCCGAGTACTTCCGCGACCAGGGCCGCCGCGTCCTCCTCATCGTCGACAGCCTCACCCGCGCCGCCCACGCCGGCCGCGACGTCGCGCTGTCGGCCGGCGAGCCGCCGGTGTCGCGCGGCTACCCGCCGAGCGTCTTTGCCGACCTCACCCGCCTCACCGAGCGGGCTGGCCGCGGATCCGGCGAGGGCTCGATCACCGGCGTCTATGCCGTCCTCGTCGACGGCGACGACCATGACGACCCGGTCGCCGATTCCGCCCGCGGCACGCTGGACGGGCACATCGTGCTGAGCCGCAGGCTTGCCGAGGCGGGGCGCTTCCCGGCCGTCGACCCGCTCGCCTCCCTGTCGCGCCTTGCCGCCCGCGCGTTCTCGCCGGAGGAGTGGGAGCTGTCGCGGCGGTTGCGCGCGCTCGTCGCCCGCTACGAGGACACGGCGGACCTCCGCCTCCTCGGCGGCTACGTGCCGGGCCGCGACGCAGAGCTCGACCGCGCGGTGAGCCTCGTCCCGTCGATCTACGAGGCGCTGGTCCAGACGCCATCCGACGCGCCGTCGATCGACGCTTTCGCGGAGCTTGCCAGTCTCCTCTCCGCCCGAAAGGCGGCGGGGGAGGGCGGAGCGCCCTCAGCCTGACACAAGCCGGCGGGCGCAAACTGTTTTGCGTCGAGTGGTGGGGAACCTCCGCCGCTCTCCGGCGCGCCTCCCCGGAGCGCGCCGGTCCGACGTGAACGGCGCCGGCGATGATGCCCGGGACAGGCGCCCAAGGAAGGGACATCCATGAGCCTCTACAACGTCCTGCGCACCGGTGTCTCCGGCATGTCCGCGCAGGCCACCAAGCTCGGCACCGTCGCCGACAACATCGCGAACGCCAACACCGTCGGCTACAAGCGCGCCGACGCCGAATTCTCGTCGCTCCTCCTCGAGTCCGGGCCGAGCAGCTATTCCTCCGGCGCAGTGACCTCGAAGATCCGCTACAACATCGCCAAGGAAGGTGCGCTCACCTACACGCTGTCGAAGACAGATCTTGCGATCAAGGGCGACGGCTTCTTCATCGTCCAGGACCGGATGGGCAACGATTTTCTGACGCGCGCCGGCTCCTTCGTGGTAGACGGCCAGTCGGGCCACCTCGTCAACGCCGCCGGATTCTCCCTGCTCGGCTACCCGTCGACGCCGGGCGTCGACACGCCCATCACGCTGAACGACACCGGCGGACTCGTGCCGATCTCGATGGACTACATGAACATGCGGGCGACGCCGTCGACCGCCGGCACCTTCCGCTCGAACCTCGACGCCGATGCCGATCTCGTCGCCGCGCCGACAGCGGGCGACAACGCCGCCGGCTCCGGCTTCTCCGTCAAGAGCTCGATGGTCGGCTACGACGACCTCGGCCGCAAGGTGACGCTCGACGTCTACTGGACCAAGGTCACCGAGTACGACCCCTCCGGCCCGACAGCGGCCCAGTGGGAAATCGCGGTGTTCGACCAGGCGACGGAGGATCCGTCCACCACGGCGACCTTCCCCTATTCGAGCCCCGACCCGATGCTCGGCGGCGCGACGCCCGCCAACCCCGTCCTTGCCCGTGCGACGCTGACCTTCGACCAGTCGACGGGCGCGATCACCGACATCGCGACGACGGTGCCCGCGACCGGCTACTCCGGCCCCGTCGACCCGACGATCCCGACGCAGCTCGCGATCCTCCAGATCCAGCTCCCCAACGCGACGGAGCCGCTCGCCCTCGACATCACGGGCACCACCCAGCTCGGCGCCGACTTCCAGCCGATCGAGATCGAGATCAACGGCAACGCGCCCGCGCTGGTGAAGGACGTCGCGATCGACGACGAGGGCCGCGTGTACGCCGTCTACGAGGACGGCACGGAGACCGAGTTCTACCGCCTGCCGCTCGCCAACGTGCCGAGCCCGGACCAGCTCAAGGTTCTTTCGGCGAACATCTTCGCGGTCTCGCCGCAGTCGGGGGCGCTGCGCGTCGCGCTGCCGGACGAGGGCGGCAACGGCTCGCTCGTCGTCGGCGCGCTCGAGCAGTCCAACGTCGACCTCGCGACCGAGCTCACCGAGATGATCATCGCCCAGCGCTCCTACACGGCGAATTCCAAGAGCTTCCAGACAGGCAACGAGCTCCTTGAAGTGCTCGTCAACCTGAAGCGCTGACGGGACTTCGGATCATGAGCCTCGACGTCGCCAACTCCGTCGCCCGCCAGGCGCTCATCACCTCGCAGCAGGAGCTCGCGCTCACCGGTCGCAACATCGCGGCGGCCGGCGACCCGAACCGCAGCCGCGTGACCGCCCAGCGCGTCACCACCATCGACGGTGGCGTCCGAATCGCGGAGGTGCGGCGGGCGGAGGACGCGGCGCTCTACGGCCGCATGATCCGCGCCACCTCCGCCACTGCCACCGACGATGCGATCCTCACGCACCTGACCGTGCTTGCCGACACCGTCGGCGACCCGGAGAACGGCGGCTCGCCCGCCGCTCTCATCGGCAAGCTCGAGACCGCCGTCGCCGAGTACGCCAACGCACCGGACGACCCGATCTTCGGCCGCGCCGTCATCGAGGCGGCGCGCGATGTCGCGAACGCCTTCAACGGCGCGGTCACGTCCATGATCGCGATCCGCGAGGAGGCCGACCGCAAGATTGCCGAGGGCGTCGACAGGGTCAACAGCCTCCTCGCCGAATTCGAGGCGGTCAACAACGCCGTAGTGAAGGCGACCGTCACCGGCGGTGATGCGACGTCCTTCCTCGACCGGCGCGATGCGATCGTCGCGTCCGTCTCGGTCGAGCTCGGCGTCACGACGCTGCTGCGCAGCAACGGCGACATGGCCCTCTTCACCGACGGCGGCATCACCCTCTTCGACAAGACCGCCCGCGCCGTCGGCTTCGAGCGGACGGCGGTCTACACCGCGACGACGGCCGGCAGCGCCATCACTGTGGATGGCCTCTCGATCAGCGGCCCTGCGGCGCCGATGCCGTCGCGCTCGGGCGCGATCGTCGGCCACGCCGCGATCCGCGACACCATCGTGCCGACGTACAAGCTGCAGCTCGACGAGATGGCGCGCGTGCTCGAGACCACCTTCGCGGATGGTCCCGGCTCGCTCTTCGTCACCGCCGGCGCGCCCGACTACGCGGGGACGATCGCCGTCGCCGCCGCCGTCGATCCGACGCAGGGCGGCACCGTGGAGAACCTGCGCGACGGAACCGGCAACCCGGCGGGCTACGCCGCCTATGCCGACCGCCTCCTCCAGATCGGCCGCGACCTGTCGGCGGCCGTCGCCTTCAATGGCGCCACGGAACTCGGCACGCCGACGACGATCCAGAAGTTCGCGACGAGTTCGGTGTCCTGGCTCGAGGGACTGCGCCAGCGCGTCAGCACCGACGCCGACACCGAACGCGCCGTCCTCGCCCGCACCTCGGAGGCGCTGTCCTCCGCGACCGGCGTCAACATGGACGACGAGTATGCACAGCAGCTCGTCATCGAGCGCTCGTTCGCGGCCTCGTCCAAGCTGATCGGCATCATCGACGACATGTATCGAACGCTCCTGGAGATCGCCTGATGCATACGAGCTACATCTCGACGGCCGCCCTCAGGGGCGCGCCCCGCAACGAAGTCCTGCGCCTGCAGTCCGAGCTGACCGACCGGACGGCGGAGGTGGCTTCGGGCCGCCATGCCGATGTCGGCCTCGCCCTCGGGACCTCGGCGGGCCAGCCCGTCCGCGACCGGATGGATCTGTCGCTCCTCGAGGCGCTAACCACGTCCAACGGCACCGCCGCGGCCCGGCTCGACATCACCCAGGCCGCCCTCGGCGACCTCGAGGACGTCGCCTCCAAGGTGCTCGGCGACCTCATCGCGTTGCCGTCCGGAGCGGGCGCCGCCAGGATCATGGAGATCGAGGCGCGCTCGGCGCTCGACCGCCTCACCGACCGGGCGAACTCGTCCGACGGCGGATCCTACGTCTTCGCCGGCACGAACACCGACGTGCAGCCGTTCGCTCAGTTTGATGCCGGGCCGGAGGCGGCGATCGTGGCCGCGTTCACGACCCGTTTCGGCTTCCCGCCGGGCGACCCGCTCGCGGCCAACATCACGGCCGCCGACATGACGAACTTCCTCACCAACGAGTTCGCGGCGATCTTCCAGGATCCGGCCTGGGGCACGACCTGGTCGAGCGCGTCCGACACCAACATCGTGTCGCGCATCGCGCCGTCCGAGCGGGTGGAGACGAGCGTCAACTCGAACGAGACCGCGTTCCGCACGCTCGCCGAAGGGCTCGCGATGGTGGGCGGCCTCGGCATCGACTCGCTCGGCGAGGAGGCGCGCAAGGCCGTCGTCGATGTCGCCCGCCTCAAGATGGGCAACGCTGTCACCGAGGTCGTGGCGCTGCAGACGAAGCTCGGCTTCGCCCAGGCGGCAATCGAGAAGGCGAACACGCGCATGTCGCTCGCGTCCGACCTCCTCGACCTCTCGATCGGCCGCGCCGAGGAGGTCGATCCGGCGGTGGCGAAGACGCGGATCGACCTCGTCACCACTCAGATCGAGATGAGCTACGCGCTAACGGCACAGCTCGCGCGCCTCTCGATCCTCAATTACGCCTAAAGGAGCATCCCTTGCAGGCCCACTCCTACCGCGACGTGTGCGAGAGCTCGAGCGAGATTGCGCGCGAGAACGAGCGGCGCGCCTTCGACAAGGGGCTCGCGCTGCTCGAGGCGGCGGCCGCCGCGCCGCCGCAGTCGCCGCACGGCCAGGAGGCCGTGTCGTACCAGCAAGCCCTCTGGGGCATCCTCATCCGCGACCTTTCCGATCCCGCCAACGACCTGTCGGACGACCTCAAGGCGAACCTCATCTCCATCGGCCTTTGGGTCATCCGAGAGACGGACGCCATCGTCGCAGGACGCAGCCAGAACTGGCGCGGGCTCATCGACATCAACCGCACCATCCGCGAGGGCCTTGCCTGATGACCGCCCCAAACCGCGCAGAAAGCCGCACCTTCGGCCGCGCCGACACACGGGCCGAGACCCGCGCCCCCGACGCACACGCCGAAACCCGCGCCTCCGACACGAGGCCGGGCGTGCGCCCGATGCACATCTCGCTCAGGACCGGCGAGCGGCTCTTCCTCAACGGCGCGGTCGTGAAGGTCGACCGCAAGGTGACGCTGGAGCTCCTCAACGACGCGACCTTCCTCCTCGAGAACCACGTCCTTCAGGTGGAGGACACGACGACGCCGCTGCGCCAGCTCTACTTCGCCGTCCAGGCGATGCTGATGGACCCGCAGAACGCCCCGGCAAGCCGGGCCCTGTTCGAAGCGATGGCGGCCGACACGCGCCGCGCGCTGAAGGTGCCGCGGCTCATCGAGGGGCTCGACGAGGCGGCAAGCCTCGTCGCAGGGGGGCGGCCCTTCCACGCCCTCAAGACGCTCCGCTCGATGTTCGACGAGGAGGCAAAGCTCCTCGGCGTCTCGCCGCAGCGCCGCCACTCCCGCCGCCGGCCGGCCGAGACCGCCGAGCCCTGTGCCGACGCCGCCCTGCCGACGCCGGCCGCCGCCACAGCCTACGAGCGCCCCGGCGAGCGGCCGGTCCTGCGCGTCGGCTCCCCGTCGATCCAGTGAACCCGCCAACCCCACGAGGAGACCGTCCATGACAGACGTGTCCGCCATCACCGCGACGAGCGGCCTCACGCGCGCCACCGCCCCGGCCACAACGGCCGGGACGCCGCAGACCCTCGGCTACGATGCCTTCCTGCGCCTCCTCGTCACGCAGATGCAGAACCAGGATCCGCTGGAGCCGATGAGCGAGACGGAGTACGTCGCCCAGCTCGCCACCTTCTCCAACGTCGAGCAGAACGTCGTCACCAACCAGCGGCTCGAAGCGCTGATGACCGCGACCGCGATCGGCGACGCACAGGGCCTCATCGGCCGGACACTGACCGCGGGCGACGGCACCACCGGGGTCGTGATCAAGGTCAAGCTCACCGACGAGGGGACGGTCGCAACGCTCGCCTCCGGCAGGACCATCCTCGTCGGCGACGGCGTCACGATCGAGTAGCGCCGTGGGGGAGGGGGACGCCATCGACCTCGTCCAGTCGGCGATCTGGACGGTGCTCGTCGCCGCGGCGCCCGCCGTCGGCATCGCGATGGTGGTCGGCATCGCCATCGCGCTCCTGCAGGCACTGACGCAGGTGCAGGAGATGACGCTGACCTTCATTCCGAAGATCATCGCGATCCTCGTCGTCGCCGCGCTGACGGCAACGTTCATGGGCGCGCACATCTTCGCCTTCACCGAAGAGGTCTACGCCCGGATCGCCCAGGGATTCTGAGCGGGCCCGCCGGCGACAGCCCCGGCCCAGCGCGGCGCGCCACAGTGACGCCGCCGGACGGAAGCCACCGGACATGACGAACCATCCGGGCGCAATCCGCGCCCGGCCCGATCCTTTGCGCCATGAGGGCCACCGATGAGCAATGTCGACGCCGCCCCGAGCGGCCGCTCCTTCACCAGGCTCCTGCCGTCCGGCATGCGGGACGTCGCCTTCGCGATCGGCGTCATCGCGATGCTGGCCGTCCTCATCCTGCCGATCCCGACCTTCCTGATCGACGTCGGCCTCGCCTTCTCGATCGCGCTCGCCGTCCTCATCCTGATGGTGGCGCTGTGGATCGACAAGCCGCTCGAGTTCTCGTCCTTCCCGACGATCCTCCTCATCGCGACGATGCTGCGCCTCGCGCTGTCGATCGCGACCACGCGGCTCATCCTCGCCGACGGCCACGAGGGGATCGACGCGGCCGGCCACGTCATCGCCGGCTTCTCGAACTTCCTGATGTCGGGCGACTTCGTGATCGGGATCGTGGTCTTCCTGATCCTCGTCATCGTCAACTTCATCGTCATCACCAAGGGCGCGACCCGCATCGCCGAGGTCGGTGCCCGCTTCACCCTCGATGCCATCCCCGGCAAGCAGATGGCGATCGACGCCGACCTCTCCTCCGGCCTCATCAACGAGGCGGAGGCGCAGCGGCGGCGGCGCGAGCTCGAGGAGGAGAGCGCCTTCTTCGGCTCCATGGACGGCGCCTCCAAGTTCGTTCGCGGCGAGGCGATCGCCTCCATCATCGTGATCGCGGTCAACATCTTCGGCGGCATCGTGATCGCGACGCTCCGGCACGGCATGGAACTGGGCAGCGCCGCAGACGTCTACGTCCGCCTCTCCGTCGGCGACGGCCTCGTCAGCCAGATCCCGGCGCTCATCATCTCGCTCGCGGCGGGCCTCCTCGTCTCCAAGGGCGGCACCCGCGGCTCGGCCGACAAGGCGGTCCTCGGCCAGCTCGGCGCCTACCCCCGCGCGCTCCTGATGGCGGCCGGCCTCATGGTCCTCTTCGGGATCATGCCCGGCCTGCCGACGATCCCCTTCATGGTCCTCGCCGCGATCCTTGCCTTCGTTGCCTACACCATCCCACGGCAGCGCCAGGCCGAGGCGAACCGGAAGGAGGCCGAGGCGCGGAAGGCGGCCGACGAGGCGGCGCGCCAGGCGCAGGACTCGGTCAAGGCCGAGCTGCAGATCCCGGAGATCGAGGTCATCGTCGGCAAGCAGCTCGCCCGCACCGTGCTGCGCTCGCCAACCGAGCTCACCCACCGCGTCGCCAAGATCCGCCGCAAGTTCGCCCGCGAGTATGGCTTCGTAATCCCCGAGATCAAGGTGACGGAGAGCCTGACCTTGCCGCCGAAGGCCTACGAGATCGCCGTCCACGGCACGGTGATCGCCCGCGAGAGCCTCAGGGTCGGCGACTACCTCGTCGTCACCGGCGAGGGGCCGACGCCGAACGTCCCTGCCGACGACACGCGCGACCCCGCCTTCGGCATGAAGGCAGTGTGGATCAACGAGGCGTTCACAGCAGACGTGAAGCGCGAGGGGTTCGTTCCGATCGACAATCTCTCGGTCGTCCTCACCCACCTCGTCGAGATCACCCGCAACAATCTCGCGCAGCTCCTCTCCTACAAGGACATGCGCTCGCTGCTCGACCGTCTCGACCCCGAGTACAAGCGCCTCATCGACGAGATCGTGCCCTCGCAGATCACCTACTCGGGCCTGCAGGCGGTGCTGAAGCTCCTCCTCGCGGAGCGCGTCTCGATCCGCAACCTCCACCTCATCCTGGAAGCCGTCGCCGAGGTGAGCCCCCACGCCCGCCGCGCGGAGGCCGTCGCCGAGCACGTTCGCGTCAGGATGGCGGCGCAGATCTGCGGCGACCTCGCCGAGGAGGGGACGCTGAAAGTGGTCCGCCTCGGCAACCGCTGGGACCTTGCCTTCCACCAGGGCCTCAAGCGCGACGGCAAGGGCGACGTGGTGGAGCTCACCCTCGACCCCCGACTTGTCGAGGAGTTCGGCGAGGCGGCGGGCAAGCTCATCCGCGAGCTGATGGCCGTTCACACGCGCTTCGCGATCGTCACCGCTCCGGATGCCCGGCCTTACGTCCGGCTCATCATCGAGCGGATGTTCCCGTCGATCCCGGTCCTGTCCCACCTCGAGATCGCGCGCGGGGCAACGGTCCAGCCGATCGGCTCGGTGTCGTGAGGCGCGCGTGAACGAGGCGGGACCCGAGGTCGTCCTCGGCATCGCGGTGGTGTTCGCCCGGATCGGCGGCGTCTTCCTGATCGCTCCGGGGCTGTCCTCGATCCGCATTCCGGTGCAGGCCCGCGTGTTCCTCGCCCTCGCCATCGCGCTCGCCGCGGCGCCCCTCGTCTGGGTCGACGCGGTCGCGGCCGTGGAGGGCGCGAGCCCCGCGCGGCTCCTCGCCGTCCTCGGCACGGAGACGGTGATCGGCCTCATGATCGGCCTCCTCGCCCGGCTCCTCCTGATGGCGCTGCAGACGATGGCGGCGGCGATCGCCAACTTCATCGGCCTTGCCGCGATCCCCGGCACGTCGATGGAGGGCGACGAGGCGGGGGGCGCGCTCCAGAACCTCTTCATGGTGACGGCCGTCACCATCATCTTCCTCGCCGACCTCCACTACGAGGTGCTGCGCGGCGTCGTCGGCTCCTACGCCGTGGTGCCGCCGGGCGTGGCGCTCGACCTCTCCGCGGCGCTCATCGCGGTCGCCGACCGCATCGGAGAGGCGTTCGAGGTGGGCCTCCGCCTCGCGGCACCGTTCGTGATCTACTCGATCATCGTGAACTTCGCGGTCGGCATCGTGAACAAGCTGACGCCGCAACTCCCGATCTACTTCGTCGCGCTGCCGATCATTACGGCGGGCGGACTGCTCGTTCTCGCGTACGCGATCCGCGAGCTCCTGTTCGCCTTCCTCGACGCCTTCGACCAGCTGTCGGTCGCCTTGTGAGCGGTGCGCCGTGAGCCGGGATGCCGCGCAGCGCCTTGCCCGCCTCGCCCGCGTCGAGCGGGCGCTCGCCCGGCTCGCCGCCGCCGATCGCGCCGCCGCCGACGCCGCCCACGCCGCAAGCATCGCCGACGGCGAGGCGATCGTCGCCTCCCTCTCCGGCGACAGTCCGCTGCACGGCCTCATCGTCGCCACCATGGCCGGAGCGCTCCGGCGCAACGGCGAGGCGACCGCCGCGAGGGCGGCGGAGGCAGAGGCCGCCACGGCCCGCCACCGGCGTGCCGAGCAGCGGGCGCGGATCGTCGCCGAGCGTGCGGGCGAGGCCGCGACCGCCGCGGAGCGCGAGGCGGAGCGACGCCGACTCGAGGCCATCGGCACGACAGCGGCCGGCGTCGCGCCGATGCGCCAAGGCAAGCCTCCCGACAGGTTGGACCCCTAGGATCCTCGGGCGCCGCGCCTCACCGGCCGCGGTCGATGGAGAGCCCCGCACGTGACCCCGATCGCCACCGTCACGGCCGTCCCGCATGACCCCGCGCCGGCCACTGCCTCGCCACCCGCCGCACCCTCCCGTGCGGCGAGGACCGACTTCAGCGCGCTCGTCGCGGTGCCCGTCGCGCCGCAGGACGGGGCGGCGGCGCTGCGCGCGGCACGCGCCCGCGCGCCGGAGTCGCCGGGCGAAGCATTCGAGGCGGCGATGCTCGTGCCGTTCGTCGCGGCGATGCTGCCGCCGGAGGACTCCGAGATCTGGGGCGGCACAGGCGGCGCCATGTGGCGTGGCCTGTTCGCCGATGCCCTCGCCGCCGATGTCGCCCGTGCCGGCGGCATCGGCCTCGCCGGCATGGTCGACCGCACCATCGCCGCCCACACCGACCCCACCACCAAGGACGGAGACCCGGCATGACGCCGCTGACCCACTCCCTTTGCCGCCTGGAGCAGCTCCTCGATGCCACCATCACTGCGCTCGAGGCGCGCGAGCAGGTGGACGATGCCGGCCTTGCCGACGCGAAGGGCCGTACCCTGCTCGAGCTGAGCCGCCTCACGCCCGCGCTGCAGGCCGCCGACGCTGCCGAGGTCGCGCCGCTGGTCGAGCGCGTCCGCGTGAAGCTCGCCCGCGAGGCCGCGCTCCTGCAGCGCCGTCTCGCCGCCGCCGAGCTCGTGTCCGAGATCATCGCCGACGCGGTGATGTCCGGCGAGTGGGACGGCACCTACGGCCCCGAACTCGTCCGCCGGCCGACCCACCAGGGGGGCTACGCGTGAAGCTGTTCCTCGTCGGCCTCTGGGCGGTCTGCGTGACCCTCGGCGCGGGCTATGCCGTCGCCGCCTACACCCTGTCCGACACCGCGGACGATCCCCGTCCGCGGCTCGAGGGGCTGCGCTACGCCTCGCTGCCGACGATGTCGGTTCCCGTGATCGAGGAGGGCCGCGTCGTCGGCTACGTCGTCGTTCGCCTCGTCTACACGGCGGATTCCGCCGTGCTGGGCGGCCTTGCCGCAGAGCCGGACGCCTTCATCACCGATGAGATCTTCCGCGCGCTCTACGGCAGCGCGGAGGCCGAGTTCGGCAAGCTGAAGCGCATCGACCTCGGCACCCTCGCTGACGAGGCGCGCGCGCGGGTCAACACCCGGATGGGCGACGAGGTGGTGCAGGACCTCCTTATCGACGGGCTCAACTACATCGACCTCTCCTCGCCCGAGGCGGCGGAGAGGGCGGCGCAGCTTTCGGCCGGGCAGGCAAGCCCGCCCGCGGCACCGCGCTAGACGCGGCGCGGGAGGTCCGGCCATGTCGATCACCCTTCGTCTCCTTTCCGTGGTCCTGCTCCTCGGCGTGGGTCTCGCGGCCGTCGCCGCGACGGGAGCGGTCGCCATCCGCGGCGCAAGCCTCGCCGGCGAGCGGGCGGACGCCGTCGCGCGCCAGGCGATGGCGCTCGCGACCCTCGAGGCCGGCGTTCGCGAGATCGACCGCCTCGCGCGGGAGGCCCGTTCGGCGCCCTCGCGGGCCGATGCGGCGCTGCCGCTGGCGGACCTGCAGCGCGCGGCCCGCCGTCTCGATGCGGACCTCTCGGGCAACGATCTGCGCAACGCCGGCTCGGCGGCGCTCGCCGGCCTCGTCGGCCGCGTCTCCGACTTCAGGGCTGCGAGCCAGTCCCTCGCCGTCGAGCTCGATTTCTCTCTCGCCGGCGCCACGCCGACGGCGGCTGCGGCACGCGACAGAGCGGCACGCGAGGTGGCCGACCTCCTGTCCGACTTTGCCGCTGCCCGTGCCGGGCTCGCCCGCGACCTCGACGGCGCCCGTGCGGACGCGCTGTCAGCGGCGAGCGGTGCCTTGATTGCCCTCATCGCGATGGCCGCGGTCGCGCTCATCGCCGGCATCGCCGCGGCGCTCGTTCTCGCGCGCGGTGCCGCCGCTCCGCTGCGGAGCCTTGCCGCGACCCTCGGGGGGCTCGCCGATCGCGACCTCGACGCCCCGCTCGACCCGGCACCGGGGAGCGCCGAGACAGGCACGCTCTGGCGCGCTGCGGCGCGGCTGCGCGAGACGCTGAGGCTCTCCGAGGCCGCGCGCCGGCGGGCCGAGGCGGACGCCGCCGCCCGCGCGCACGCCGGCGACAGGTCCACGGCCGACCTCGCACTGCGGCTCGCGGCTGACGTCGCGACCGCTCTCGAGGCGCTGTCCGGCGCGGCCGCGCAGCTCTCCGCCTCGGCCGGCGCGCTGAAGTCCACCGTCGAGGAGGGCGACCGCCGCACCGGCCGCGTCGGCCGCTCGGCGGAAGAGACGTCGAGCAACGTCCAGGCGGCGGCATCCGCAGCGGAGGAACTCGCCGCGTCCGCCCAGGAGATCGGCAGCCAGGTTGCCCAGTCCGCGACCATCTCGCGCGACGCCTTGCGCGAGGCCGAACGGGCGACCGCCGTCGTCGAGGGTCTCTCCACCTCGGCCCGCAAGATCGGCGAGGTGGTCGACCTCATCGAATCGATCGCGAGCCAGACCAACCTCCTCGCCCTCAACGCCACCATCGAGGCGGCACGGGCAGGCGACGCCGGCAAGGGGTTTGCCGTGGTCGCGATGGAGGTGAAAGGGCTCGCCGAGCAGACCGCGAGTGCGACCAAGGAGATCTCCGCCCAGATCGGCGCCGTTCAGGCCGACGTCGCCCGCGTCGTGACGGCGATCGGCACACTGAAGGCGAGCTTCTCGCGCGCCAACGAACTCGCCTCCGCCGTCGCCTCTGCCATCGAGGAGCAGGGCGCGGCGACGGGCGCGATCGCACAGAGCGTCCAGCAGGCGGCAGTCTCCACGCAGGACGTCTCGTCAACCATCGTGGACGTCACGAGGGCCGCCAACGACACCGGCCGCACGGCTGCCGCGATCGTGCAAGCTGCAGGCGACCTCACGACCCACGCCGACACCCTCAGGACACGCATGGCGGACTTCATTGGCGCCGTGCGCAAGCGCGCCGCGTAAGGAGGCGAAACCATGGACGGCATTGACGACCTTCTGGCCGAATTCATCACCGACACCCAGGAAGCGCTCGAGCAGGTGGACGTCCGCCTGGTCGAGCTCGAGCACGAGGCGGACGGGACGGCGATCCTGAACGAGCTCTTCCGCATCATGCACACCATCAAGGGAACCTGCGGGTTCCTGGGCCTGCCGCGGATGGCCGGTCTCGCTCACTCGGCCGAGTCGCTGATGGACAAGCTGCGCAACGGCGACCCCGTCACCAACGAGGCGGTGGACGCGATGCTGCGCGTGGTGGACCGCCTCAAGCAGATCCTCGCCGGGATCGAGGCCTCGGGCGGCCAGGAGCCGGAGGGCTCCGACGCCGAGATCATCGCCGCCCTTCAGGCCGCCTCCTCCGACGGCCAGGTCGCCACGCTGCCGATGCCCGGGACGCCCGCGCCGACCCCCCGCGCCGAGCCGGCGCCGTCCGGCGGCAACGATGCGGGCGATCACGCCCCGGCTCCGGAGCCGGTCAAGGCGGCGACTCCTCCGCCGATGCCCAAGCCCGCGAACGACCACGCCAAGGCCGGCCCCAAGGACGAGCATCCGGAACACACCGAGCAGACCGGCGACCGCTCGATCCGCGTCTCCGTCGAGACGCTCGAGTACCTGATGACGGTGGTTTCCGAGCTCGTGCTGACGCGCAACGAGTTGACCGAGATCATGCGGACCAACGAGGTTGCGAGCCACAAGCTCGCCCTGCAGCGCCTCTCCACCGTGACAGGCGAGCTGCAGCAGGCCGTCATGTCCACCCGCATGCAGCCGATCGGCAACGCCTGGCGCAAGCTGCCGCGCATCGTGCGCGACGTCTGCACGGAACTCGGCAAGCAGATCGACCTCGAGATGTCGGGAGCCAACACCGAACTCGACCGGCAGGTGCTGGAAAGCATCAAGGACCCGCTCGTCCACATGGTCCGCAACGCGTGCGACCACGGCGTCGAGACCCCGCGCGAGCGGCACGCCGCAGGCAAGCCCGAAAAGGGCAGGATCACCCTCAACGCCTACCACGAGGGCGGCCAGATCCTCGTCGAGATCGCCGACGACGGAAAGGGCCTCGACGTCGAGCGCATCAAGGCGAAGGCCATCGAGCGCGGCATTACGACGGCGGAGGACGTCGAGCGGATGTCGCCCGAGCAGATCTTCTCCTTCATCTGGGAGCCGGGCTTCTCGACGGCCGCCAAGGTGACGAAGGTGTCCGGCCGCGGCGTCGGCATGGACGTCGTCCAGTCGAACGTGGAGCGCATTGGCGGCTCGATCGACGTCCGCTCCGTGCCTGGTCAGGGCTCGGTCTTCACCCTCAAGATCCCGCTGACCCTTGCCATCCTGCGCGCCCTCATCGTCGGCGTGGACGACGAGGATTTCGCGATCCCGCAGACCTCCGTGGACGAGCTCCTGAAGGTGGAGCCGGGCGGCGCCCATTCTATCCAGCTCATCAAGGATGCGCCCGTTCTGCGCTCGCGTGACAGGCTGCTGCCGGTGGTGGACCTTCGCCAGATCCTGCAGCTGCCGTCGGCGATCGGGCCGGACGGTCAGCCGCGGGTCGCCGACGAGACGACCGAAGGGTTCGTGATGGTCATGCGCGCCCGCGGGCTGCGCTTCGGCATGCTCGTCGACAAGGTGCTGCGGACGGAAGAGATCGTGGTCAAGCCGATGCCGGCGGCGCTGCGCGGCCTCGAGATCTTCTCGGGCTCCACCATTCTCGGTGATGGCCGCGTCATCATGATCGTCGATCCGAACGGCGTCCGCTCTGCTGCGGCAAGCCCGAACGAGAGCACGATGCAGCAGGTGAGCAAGGCCATGGCGGCGGCCGAGGCCGAGGCTAAGATCGACAAGCAGCTCCTCCTGATGTTCCGCGCGAGCAGCCCGAATCGCAAGGCGCTGCCGATCAGCCTCATCACGCGCCTCGAGGAGATCTCGCTCGCCGACGCCGACCAGAGCGAAGGCCAGTGGCACATCCAGTACAACAACGAGCTCATTCCGCTCGTCTGGTTCGGCGATGCGCCCGATCCGACCTCCAATCAGCGCAAGCCTCTCCTCGTCATGTCGGACGATGGCCGCTCGATGGGCCTCCTCGTGGACGAGATCGTCGACATCGTGGAGGACGTCGTCGAGGTGCAGATCCCGTCGGAAAAGCCGGGGATCCTCGGCAGCGCCATCGTCGGCGGCTCGGCCGCGGAGATCATCGACGTCGGCTACTTCCTGGGCCTTGCGTCCGCCCACTGGTTCGAGCCGACGAACAAGTCGGCGCCGGGTGCAGACGAGATCCTCCTCGTCGACGACTCGCCGTTCTTCCGCAACCTCGTCGCACCGGTGGTCCGCTCCGCCGGGTTCGAGCCGGTGGTGTGCGGCTCGGCCCGCGAGGCGCTCGGCCGGCTGGAGGAAGGGCTCATGCCGTCCGTCATCGTCACCGACGTCGATATGCCGGAGATGGACGGTTTCGCCTTCGCCAAGGCGGTTCGCCGGATCGAGGGCATGAAGAACGTCCCAATCCTCGCCCTTACCGGCATCATCACCGAAGACGCGATCACGCGGGCGCGGGCGGCCGGCTTCGCCGACTACATCTCGAAGCTCGACCGGACCGGCCTCCTCGCCTCGCTGCGTGAGTTCACGAAGCCCATCACCGAGGAGCTTGCCGCATGAGCGCCCTTTCCAAGCATCACGACATCGCCGGCGAGATGGACGGCTTCGTCACCGCGAAGCTCGCCGGCCACTGGTTCGCCCTGCCGATCAGCGCGGTGAACGAGGTGTTCCTCCTGACCCGCATCACCAAGGTTCCGCAGTCGCCGCCGGGGCTGATCGGTGTGCTCAACCTGCGTGGCCGGATCGTCACCGCGCTCGACACGCGGCAGATCCTCGGCTTCGCGCCGTCGAAGTCGCAACCGACCATGGCGATCGGCATTGAGCGGCGGGGCGAGCTCTTCGGTCTCGCCGTCGACGAGATGGGCGACGTCCTGACGTCGCACCCGTCCGACCGCGAGCCCGCGCCGGCCAACCTCGACCGCCGCTGGCGCGACGTGGTGGTCGGCGTGCAACGCTCGGACGCACACCTCGTCCTCATCGTGGCGGTGGACCGCCTGTTCGACGGCGTGACCTCGCTGGTCGGCACGTGAGTCTGTTGCGCGAGCCTGCCCGGCAGGCAGCCCCTCACGCCGTCCAGCTCCTTGCCCACTCGGCGGCGCTCAGGACGGCGCTGCGGCGCGCGTTCCTCGCCACCGGCGGGGAATATGTGCTCGCCGCGGAGGGGACCGACGTCGCGGGAAGCGGCGGCCGGACAGCCGCCATCATCATCGACGCGGACTTTCCCGGGCTCAACGGGCTCGGGATCGTCCGCCAGATGGCGGCGTCGCACCCCGACGTGCCGATCATCGTCGCGGTCGCCGACACGCCGGAGGGCCGGGCCCTGCGCGGCGACGCGGTGGAGCGCGGGGCGTCCGCCTTCTTCCTGAAGCCGGACGCCGAGCATCCGAGCGGCTTCCGCAAGCTCGCCGAGGAGATCGTCGAAGCTGTCCGGCGGGCACGAACCAGCCGCCCGGACCGGGCGCCGTCGCACCTCTCCCGTGCGCCGATGCCCGTTCGCCCCCGAGCTGCGCGGGTGAGGCCGGAAGTCCTGGTGGTGGCGAGCTCGACCGGTGGGCCGCAGGCGCTGATCCGGCTTTTCACGCTGATCGACCCGCAGAAGGTCTCGATCCCCGTGCTGATCGTCCAGCACATGCCGGCGGCCTTTACCCCGATCCTCGCCGAACACCTGACGCGGGCGACCGCATGGCGCGCTGCCGAAGCCGCGCACGACGAGGCGATGACGCCGGGTGAGATCCGCATCGCACCCGGCGGGCATCATCTTGCGATCAGCGGAACGCGCGGCAGTCGCCGCCTCCGCCTTACCGACGATCCGCCGGTAAACTTCTGCCGTCCGTCTGCCGACGTCCTCTTCGTCACCGCAGCGGAGTCCTACGGGGGGGCTGTGCTGTCGGCGATCCTGACCGGCATGGGCAGCGACGGCTGCGAAGGCGCGAAGGCGATCGTCGCCTCGGGCGGCACCGTCTACGTGCAGGATCGGGAGACGAGCGTCGTCTGGGGCATGCCCGGCGCCGCCGTTGCGGCCGGGGTCGCGACGGGGGTCTACCCGCTCGACGGCCTCGCCCCAGCGCTCCTCACCGCCATGGGAAGCCATTGATGTTGCTCGAGGACGATTTCGCGTACCTGCGCCGGCTCCTCAAGGACCGCTCGGGCCTCGCCCTCACCGAGGACAAGGAATACCTCGTCACCACGCGGTTGAAGCCGCTCATCGAGAACCACGGCTTCCGCGATCTCGGAGGGCTCGTCGCGCAGCTTCGGTCCGGCCGCAACATGGACCTCGTCGAGGAGGTGGTCGACGCGATGACCACCAATGAATCGCTGTTCTTCCGCGATACAAAGCCGTTCGAGGCGCTCGCCGACATGATGCTGCCCGCGCTGATAGCGTCACGGCCACCCTCCCGGCCGATCCGCATCTGGTGCGCCGCCGCCTCGACCGGACAGGAGCCCTTCTCGATCGCGATCATTCTCGAGGAGAACGCCAACCGCTTCAGCTCCCACCAGGTCGAGATCCTCGCGACGGACCTGTCTCAGGCGGCGCTGCGGCGGGCCCGGCTCGGCGAATACACCGCATTCGAGGTCGGCCGGGGCATGCCGCCCCACTACCTCCAGCGCTACTTCCGCAAGACGGAGAAGAACCACCACGTCATTGCCCCGAAGATCCGCGCGCGGGTGACGTTCCAGGTGCGCAACCTGCTCGAGCCGTTCGACCGGCTCGGCGTGTTCGACATCGTGTTCTGCCGCAACGTCCTCATCTACTTCGATCGGCCGACGAAGGCGGACGTGCTGAACCGCCTCGCGGCGGTGCTCGCGCCGGACGGGTACCTCGTGCTCGGCGGGCCGGAGACGACGCTCGGGTTGACCTCCGCGTTCGATCGCCATCCCGACTGGAGGAACGTCTACGTCCGGGCCTCCGCAGCCGGCAGCGGGGCGCTCGGCGGCGACCGCGCGATTGCCTGAGCGGGGCGAGGGGCGGCAAAGCGGCTCCTCCGTCTCGGACGGTAGGCGTCGCGATGCTCGCCGTCGCCGCCTTCCCGCCACGCCGCCGCCGACCCGATGGGGCGTGCCCCCGTCCGCCGCGACGGCGAGGAGCCAGGGGAGGACGCCCGACTGCATCAGCATGGAGGAGCGGATGTAGACGACCGGCCCTCCGGCGGTGGCCGCCGCGAGCGCGGCGAAGCCGTGACCCCGTTCGGAGTGCCGGACGGGCTTCAGCCTGCCCCTTCCGTGGGGCCCGGCCGTGGGCGGGAGGCCGGCGGCGGCACGCGGTCGCACCGGAAACTGGAAGGTTCCGGAAGATGGGCCGGTGTTCAGTCCAGGCGGTCCACGCCGAGAGGTTGCGCCGGGTGGACAGGTCTCTCCCGCCGGCGACTGCAACACGATTTTGCGTGGCGATCCGCATGACTTGAGTTAGACCAATTCGAGACTGTATGGTCCGATTGGACGGCCCGCAGGGATGGGCCGTGGCAAGGTGAGTGATGTGCGCGTTACCGAGCAGACCCGCTACGCGTTGATGGTCATGGTGGTGTGTGCGGACGCGTGGCCGCGGCACCTCCCCACTCGCGAACTCGCGCTGCGGACAGGGTTGTCCGAATTCACGATCTTCAAGCTCCTGAAGCTTGCGACGCGGGCGGAGCTTCTCCAGTCCGTCCGGGGGCGCAACGGCGGCGTACGGCTCGGGACGGCGCCGGAGGCCATCAGCGTCGGTCGCGTCATGCGGGCGTTCGAGCCGCGGCTCGGCGACTGCGCCGGGCCGGAGAAGGAGCTCTGTGCGGAGCGCCCCGTCACCATCGAAGAGCGCCTCGACCAGGCCATCGGCTCGGGATTCGGTGCGTTCCTGTCGCGGCTCGACCGGATCACCATCAGCGACCTCGCGCGGCGGGGCGACGGCACGGAGAGCCGCCTCGAGCCCATGGCCGAGAGCCACTCGCGAACGAACGGAGAGCCCGCCGTAACGCGTGCTTGAACGGAAATCTAGACTCTCTTAGGCGGTCTTCGGACAGGTGGCCGGAGGGATCCGGCGTCCCACAGGACCGCCGACCATCAGTGACATTGACAGCCGCCTCGCCGCGAGCCTTGCCTGGCAGAGCGAGCGGAGCGGCGAGGCGAGACTCTCGGTCGGCACCGCGGGCAACGGCTCGGGCGACGGTTGCACGGGGACGGCGCCGCACGCGAGGAATGGTGCACCGCCGCCGACCTCGCCGGCAGCGGCATCGCCCTCGCCGACCTCCTGGACCACCGAGGGCGCTTCGGCAGCGGCGTCGCCGACCGCACCCGCGGCGCCTACCTCCTCGCATGGCTGAGCCGCTACCTCGCCGTCGCCGCAGCCATCCCGTAAGTCGGAGACCGGATCTCGTCCCCATTCGGGCCTGACGGCATCGCATATCGCTTTCCGGAGAGCGTGAACCCGCGCAACCCCGCCGGTCCGCGCGTTAAGACGCCAATGCTGCGGTACCCGCGTGGGGTCACCCTCGGCGTACAAGCGCGCTCGTCGGCGGCGCTGTCGAATACCTCTCGAAATCGCTCGCCCGGCTCGGCACCGAGCCGCAGGAGGACCTGGAGGATCGCTTCATCGCCAACGTGCAGGCGGGTGTCCGCCGCGAGCGGTTCGAGCTGCTGGGATGCGTCGACAACCCCTTCGACGAGGAGTGTTTCACCTACGTCGACAACGACATCGGAGCGACTCTCGAGGAGCGGCGCGAGATCGGCCTGCGCAGCACCGTCCGGTTCTGAGGGACGGCGCGCGTGTCCGAAGGGGTGCGAGCCGCCGCTCGTCAGTCCTCGTCGGCGAGCACCGGCCGCGGCGCGCTGCTGACGAGGCGCCAGAGGAGCGGACCGAGGAAGGCGAGGAGCGCCACCGTGAGGAGGACGATCGAGATCCACGACTGGACGAGGATCGCGGGGTCGCCCTGGCTGATCGAGAGCGCGCGCCGGAGCTGCTGCTCGGAGAGGGGCCCGAGGATGAGGCCCACCACCACCGGCGCGATCGGGTAACCGTAGCGGCGGAGCCCGAAGCCGAGGAGGCCGAAGATGACGAGCATCGAGAGCTCGACGAGCGACGGGTTGGCGCCCAGCGTGCCGAGCGTCGCGAACGTGAGGATGCCGGCGTAGAGCCACGGCCGCGGGATCGAGAGGACGCGGACCCAGAGGCCGATGAGCGGCAGGTTGAGGACGAGGAGCATCGCGTTGGCGATGAAGAGGCTCGCGATCAGCCCCCAGACGAGGTCCGGGTTGTTGGTGAAAAGGAGCGGCCCCGGCTGGAGGCCGTACTGCTGGAAGCCGGCGAGCATGATCGCGGCCGTCGCCGTGGTGGGGAGGCCCAGCGTGAGGAGCGGCACCAGCGTGCCCGCCGCAGCGGCGTTGTTGGCGGCCTCCGGCCCCGCGACGCCTTCGATGGCGCCGTGGCCGAACTCCTCGGGGCGCTTCGCGAGCTTCTTCTCGGCCGAGTAGGAGAGGAAGGTCGCGATATCGGCGCCGCCGGCCGGCATCGCGCCGATCGGGAAGCCGATCGCGCTGCCGCGAAGCCACGGGAACAGCGAGCGGCGCCACTCCGCCCTCGTCATCCAGAGCGAGCCGCGGATCGCCTCAATGGTGTCGTTCGTCCTGAGGTGGGCCGCTGCGACGTGCAGCGTCTCGCCGACGGCGAAGAGGGCAACTGCGACGGTTGTGACTTCGACGCCGTCGAGGAGGTCGGGGACGCCGAAGGTGAGCCGCGCCTGCCCGGTCTGGAGGTCGATGCCAACAAGGCCGATCGCGAGGCCGAGAAGGAGGGACGTGACGCCCTTCAGCGCCGAATCCCCGAACGCTGCGGACACGGTCGCGAAGGCGAGCACGGTCAGCGCGAAGTAGTCCGCCGGACCGAAGGCGAGTGCGAACTGGACCACCACGGGAGCGATCAGGGCGAGGCCGAGCGTCGCCAACGTCCCGGCGACGAAGGAGCCGATCGCGGCGGTCGCGAGCGCAGCGCCGCCGCGGCCCGCCCGCGCCATCTTGTTCCCCTCAAGCGCCGTCACGATAGAGGCGCTCTCGCCGGGCGTGTTGAGGAGGATCGACGTGGTCGAGCCGCCGTACATGCCGCCATAGTAGATGCCGGCGAACATGATGAGGGAGCCCGCCGGGTCGAGCCGGAACGTCACCGGCAGGAGGAGCGCGACAGTGAGAGCGGGGCCGATGCCGGGGAGGACGCCGATCGCGGTGCCGAGCGTCACGCCGATGAACGCGAAGAGGAGGTTCATCGGGTCGAGGGCGACGAGGAGACCCGAGGCGAGGCCGGCGAACGCGTCCATGGGTCGTCCCTAGAACAGCCGCTCCAGCGGCCCTTGCGGCAGGATGAGATTGAGCCCCCGCGCGAAGAGGAGCCAGAGGGCGAGGGCGAACGCCACCCCGAGCGGGTAGGTCAGCCAGACCGGGCCGCGGCCGAAGGCGCGTGCCGTTGCGGCGAAGACGAACCCGGTTGCGAGCGAGAAGCCGCCGAAGGGGAGGACGGCGAGCTGCGCGCAGAGCCCGCCGATGATCCAGGCGATGGGGCCGACGGCTTCCTTCGGTCGGGTCGGCGCGGCGCGGAAGCCGCTCACGACGGTGGCGAGGCCCGCCAGTGCGAGGCAGGCGGCGACCGCGTACGGGAACGCACGCGGGCCGATCCGGGCGTAGGCGGCCGCGCCGGTCCGGATCGAGTACGCATCCCACGCGATCACCGCGGCGAGGACGAGAAGCCCCGCCCCGATGACGAACGCCGCCGTGTCCCGCCGGGCCGCAGGCGCCGGTTCGTGTGCGCTCACGGCGCCCACTCCGCTGGACTTACTGCGCGATGCCGAGCTTCTTCAGGACCGCACCGGTCTGCTCGATCTCGCCCTGCAGGTACTGGGAGAATTCGTCGCCGGCGAGGAAGGTGTTGTCCCAGCCGCGCTGCTCGAGCAGCTGCTTCCATGCGTCCGAGTTCGCCATCGTCTCGACGGTGGCGAGGAGCTCGGCCTTCTCCTCGTCGGTGATGTCCGGCGCCGCGGCGACCATGCGCCAGTTCTGCACCTCGACATCGAGCCCGCTCTCCTTCAGCGTCGGTGCATCGAGGCCCTCGAGGCGCTCCGGCGCGGACACGGCGAGGAGGCGCAGCTGGCCCGCCTCGATCTGGCTGCGGAACTCGCTAAGGCCGGACACGCCGGCCGTCACTTGGCCGCCGAGGATTGCCGCGAGCGCCTCGCCGCCGCCGGAGAAGGGGATATAGTTGATCGCTGCCGGGTCGACGCCCGCCGCTTCCGCGACGAGGCCGACGAGGATGTGGTCGACGCCGCCCGCCGAACCGCCCGCCCATGTCACGGCGCCGGGGTCGGCCTTCAGCTCTTCGACGAGCTGGCCGACGTTCTCGATCGGCGACGACGAGGGCACCACGATCGCGACGTACTCGCCGGTGAGGCGCGCGATCGGCGTCACCTCCTCCAGCGTCACGGGCGCGTTGTTGGCGATGATCGCGCCGACCATCACGTAGCCGCCGACGATGAGGTGACCCGCGTCGCCGCGGCGCTGGTTGACGAACTGGGCAAGGCCGATCGTGCCGCCCGCGCCGGGGACGTTCATCACCTGCACGTTCGGCACGGTGCCGGTCGTCTGAAGCACCTCCTGGATCGAGCGCGCGGTCTGGTCCCAGCCGCCGCCGGGGCCGGCCGGGGCCATGATCGTCAGCTCGTCCGGCGCGGCGTGGGCGGCGGTCGCGAGAACGGCCGCAGCCAGCGTGCCCAGGATCGCCTTGAAGGAGCGCGAAAGCATGTTTTCCTCCCGTCACTGTTTTGTGACGTGAAGTACCATGCAGCGGCCCGGGAGTCTTCCCCGCCGGACAGCGCCCGCCCGCTACTCCCCGGCGGCGCGCATCGGCAGATGCGTGAGCGTCTCGGCGGCCATCCGGAACGATGCGAGCCGCGCCGCGTGGTCGTGCATCGCGCCGACGAGGAACACCTCGTCCGGCTGGTAACGGCCGAGGATGGCGCCGAGCTGGCGCCGCACGGTCGCCGGGGAACCGACGGCGGAGATCCGCTGCATCCCCTCCACCATCGGCATCAGCTCGGGGCCGATCACTGCCGCGACGTCCTCCACCGGCCGCGGCAGCGGGCCGGGGCGGCCGGTGCGGAGGTTGGCGATCGCCTGCAGCTGCGAGGACTGGAGGAAGCGCGCCTCGTCGTCCGTGGCGGCCGCGTACACGTTAACCGCGATCGCTGCGTAGGGCGCCGCCAGCCGGTCGGACGGGCGAAAGCTGCGGCGGTAGACGGCGAGCGCCTCCTCCAGCATTGCGGGCGCGAAGTGCGAGGCGAACGCATAGGGAAGGCCGAGCGCTGCGGCGAGCTCGGCGCCGAAGGTGGACGAGCCGAGGATCCAGACCGGCACGCGCGAGCCGGCACCCGGCACGGCGCTGACCCGGGTCGCGCCCGGCGCCGCATCGAGGAAGGCGATCAGCTCCATCACGTCGCTGGGGAAGGCGTCCGCCTGGTCGGCGTAGCGCCGGAGCGCCCTGGCGGTCGCCTGGTCGGTGCCCGGCGCGCGGCCGATGCCGAGGTCGATGCGGCCCGGAAACAGCGCGTCCAGTGTGCCGAACTGCTCGGCCACCATCAGCGGGGCGTGGTTGGGCAGCATCACCCCGCCGGAGCCGACGCGGATCGTCTCGGTATGGGCGGCGATGTGGCCGATGAGGACGGCCGTCGCCGAGCTCGCGATGCCGGGCATGTTGTGATGCTCGGCGACCCAGTAGCGCGAGTACCCCCAGCCTTCGGCATGGCGGGCGAGGTCGACGCTTGCGGCAAGCGCGTCAGACGCCGTGCGGCCCTCCGGGATCGGGGCGAGGTCGAGGATGGAATAGGGGACCATCGGCATGTCTCCGGTCGAGCGCGGCAGGGCGCGCGGCGTGCCGGCCCCGGGAGGCCGGCTCTCACGGATATGTGTCCTGGCACCTAACCGATCAACCGTCCCGCCGGTCTCGCCTCACAGCTCGACGGCGAAATACTTCGCCTCCATGAACTCGAGGATGCCGTGGACGCCGCCCTCGCGCCCGAGGCCGCTTTCCTTCACGCCGCCGAACGGCGCCGCGGGGTCCGAGACGAGGCCGCGGTTGAGCGCGATCATGCCGCTCTCGATCGCCCGGCCGACGCGCATCCCGCGCTTCAGGTCGCGAGTGTAGACGTAGGCGGAGAGCCCGTACTCGGTGTCGTTGGCGAGCCGCACCGCCTCCGCTTCGCCGCTGAAGCGATACACCGGCGCGACCGGGCCGAAGATCTCCTCCCGTGCCATTGCGGCGTCGGGCGAGACGCCGTCCAGCACCGTCGGCGGATAGAAGTAGCCGGGACCGTCGAGCGGAGCACCGCCCGTGAGCACTTTGGCGCCTCGGGCGACGGCATCGCCGACGAGGCGGTCGATCTTTTCCACCGCGCGGCGGGTGATCATCGGCCCACAATCCGTGGCGGGGTCGGTGCCGGGGCCGACCTTCAGCGCCGCCATCCGTTCGGTGAGGCCAGCGACGAAGGCGTCGTGAATGCCATCCTCGACCAGGAAGCGGTTCGCGGCGGTGCAGGCCTCGCCGGCGTTGCGCATCTTCGCCACCATCGCGCCGTCGAGCGCGGCGTCGAGATCCGCGTCGTCGAACACCACGAAGGGGGCGTTGCCGCCGAGCTCCATCGAGCAGGACACGACCGAGTTCGCGGCCTCAGCGAGGAGGACGCGCCCGACCCCCGTGGACCCGGTGAAGGAGAGCTTGCGCACGCGCGGGTCGGCGAGCATCGCGGCCGTGACGGGGCCCGGCTCGTTCGTGGTGATGACGTTGACCACGCCCGCCGGAACGCCCGCCTCCTCGGCGATGCGAGCGATCGCGTAGGCGGTGAGCGGCGTCTCCGAGGCGGGCTTCAGGATCGTGGTGCAGCCGGCCGCGAGCGCGGGAGCGAGCTTGCGCGTCGCCATCGCCGCGGGGAAATTCCACGGCGTGATGAGGACGGAGATCCCGATCGGCTCGTGGTCGACGAGGATCGAATGGGCGCCGGACGGGGTGTGGCGGAACTCGCCGGGGACACGGGTCGCCTCCTCGGCGTACCAGCGGAAGAACTCGGCCGCGTAGGCGACCTCGCCGCGCGCGTCCTTCAGCGCCTTGCCGTTCTCGAGCGCGATGAGGTGGGCGAGGTCGTCCGCCTCGGCCGTCATCAGCGCGAAGATCCGGCGCAGGATCTCCGACCGCTCGCGGCTCGACGTCCGGCGCCACCCGGCAGCCGCGGCATCGGCAGCGTCGACGGCGGCGGCGGCGTCATCCCGCGTCGCGTTCGCCACCTCCGCGATCACTCGGCCCGTCGCCGGGTCAACGACCTCGATGCCGCCGCCGGCGCGCCACGCGCCGTCGATGAAGAGGCCGGCGGTGTAGCGTGACGGGTCGGAGCGGGTCGCGGCGTGGGAGGTGAGGAGGGTCATCGGGGCCTCTCAGTTGAGCGCGGCGCGGTCGCCGCTCCAGGCGGCGGCGACGAGGGAGCGGGCGGCAGGGCGGTCGATGGAGCGCGGGTTGTTCTGCATGAGGCGGGCGATGCCGCAGGACTGCTCGGCGACCCAGTCGATGCGATCTTCAGCGAGCCCGAGGTCGGCGAGCGTGCGCGGGATGCCGATCCGGCCGAACAGCCCCGCAACCGCGTCGATCGCTCCGTCCGGCCCCTCGGCGCCGTCGAACAGGTCGGCGAGGGTACCGAGCTCGGGCTCGATCGCCGGGCGATTGAACGCCATCACGTACGGCATCAGGCAGGCGACGCCGCTGCCGTGCGCGGTGTGGGTGAGGGCGCCGATCGGGTACTGGATGGCGTGGGCCGCGGCGGTCCCCGCGGCACCGAAGGCGAGGCCGGCGAGCGTCGCGCCCAGCATCACATTCTGCCGCGCCTCGCGGTCCGACCCGTCGGCGCAGGCGGCCTCCAGGCCGCGCCACAGCCGGTCGAGCGCCGCGAGGGCGAGGTGGTCCGACACCGCGCTCTTGCCGATGAAGACGCGCTCCTGCGTCAGCGCGGCGGTCAGCGGCCGGCGGGCGGCGGTGAAGGCCTCGATCGCGTGCGTCATCGCATCGGCGCCGGCAATGGCCGTCAGCCCCGGCGGGCAGCTCAGCGTGAGATCGGGGTCGCAGATCGCCGCCGCGGGGATGAGGTGCGGGCTCGAGATGCCGACCTTCAGCTGCCGGTCGGGGTCGGAGAGGACCGCGACAGGCGTCACCTCCGAGCCGGTGCCGGCGGTGGTCGGGATTGCGATCAGCGGCAGCACCGGGCCGGGGACGAGGTTCTCGCCATAATAATCCTGCGGCCGGCCGCCGTGGCTGAGGAGAAGCGCGACGGTCTTGCCCATGTCGAGGCAGGAGCCGCCGCCGACGGCGACCACCATGTCCGGGCCGAACGCACGCGCGGCTTCGGCCGCATCCACGGCCGCGCCGACGGGGACGTCCGGCGGCGTGTTGCTCTCCACCGCCGTCGCGATGCCGCGCTCCTCCAGCGCCGCAACCATCGCCAGGAGGTCGGCATCCGCCGCGAGGCGCGCGTCGGTGACGATCAGCGCACGGCGGCCGAACTTGGCCGCGACGGTGCCGACCGCCTGGCGCTGTCCGGGGCCGAACAGGAGCTCGCGCGGCGCTCGGATCGTGCCGAAGAGGTCCATGGGGTTTCCTTGTCCGTTGTTGTCGTTGTCGGGCGGAACGTCAGGCGGCCTCGAGCTCGCGAAGCTCGGCGAGGAGGCGCGGGGGAACGTCGATGCCGCGGCGATGGGCGGCCTCCCGGCGTGCACGCATCCCGTCGCCGGGGATCGCGACAGGGTGGTCAGGGTCGGCCGGCGGCGAGGCGCGGACCGCATCGAGGTAGGCGCTGATGCGCGCCGCAAGGCCAGGCGCGGCGGCGGGCTCGACGAGGATCACGACGTCGCCCTTGTTCGCCACGTGCTCCGCGTCGAGGGTGCCGCGGATGTCGGGCGCGAGGTTGGCCCCGGTGAGGGCGGCCACGATGAGCTCGATGGCGAGGCCGAGGCCGTAGCCCTTGGCGCCGCCGAAGGGAGCAATCGCGCCCGACTTCGCGGCCTCGGCGTCCGTCGTCGCACGGCCTGCGGCGTCGACCGCCCAGCCCTCGGGCAGCGGCTCGCCGCGCAGCGCGTGGTGGTGGACCTTGCCCATCGAGACCGTGCTCGTCGCGAGGTCGAGCACGAAGGGGTGCCCGGCGGTGGGCACGGCGACGGCGATCGGGTTGGTGCCGAGCATCGCCCGCGTGCCGCCGTGCGGGTGGACGAGCGCCTCGCTGGTGGAGAGGAGGATCGCGATCAGCCCGCGCTCGGCGGCGGCCTCGGCATAGGGCGCGAGCATGCCGATGTGGTTCGCATTGGCGATGGCGGCGAGCACGACGCCGGTCTGCTCCACGCGCTCCGCCAGAGCGTCGATCGCGGCAGTGATGACCACGGGGCCAAGTCCCCGCTCGCCATCCACCTCGAGCACCGCGTCGCCCCGCCACGTATGGCGACCCCGCGCGGTGGCGCTCGCGACGCCGTTGCCGATCCGGGCGATGAGCCGAGGGAGCCGCTGCAGGCCGTGCGAGGGGTGGCCGCGCAGCTCGGCCTCAATGAGCAGGTCCGCCTGCAATCGGGCGCCGTCGGCCGGCACGCCGCGCTGCCGCAGAAGCGCCTCGGCGAGGGATCTCAGCTCGTCCACGCTTGCCGCCACTGGCCCGATCCCCTGTATCATATCGTATAGGATAAAGTGTTTGACATTCGATAGCTAGCCGCTGAGGATGGCCGAGTGTCAAGACAAGGTTCGGAAAGGGACCGGATGGCCGGGGCGTCGGATCGGGGAGCGAAGGTCAACGTGCGGCCCGTCAGCGTGGTCGACGGCGTCTACGACACGATCTACGAGCGACTGATGGCGCTCGAGATCGCGCCCGGCGCCCGCATCCTGATCGACACCCTCGCGCGCGACCTCAACGTCTCGCAGACCCCGGTGCGCGAGGCGCTGTCGCGGCTCGAGCGCGAGGGGCTCGTCCGCAAGGCGCACCTCATCGGCTACAGCGCCGCCCCGCAGCTGTCGCGCAAGCAGTTCGAGGACCTCTACAAGGTGCGCGAGCTGCTGGAGCCCGAGGCCGCCCGCCTCGCCGCCCTCAACATGACGCCGGAGGGTCTCGCCGCCATCGAGGGCGCGGCGGCCGACATGGGACGCGGCGATCCGCCGGTCGATCGCAACAGCCGCTACTCCCGCTTCGCCCGTGCCGACGCGCAGTTCCACGACGCGATCATGCGCGTCTCCGGCAACGACGTGATCCGGTCGACCCTGTTCAACCTCCACGTCCACCTGCACATCTTCCGCCTCATGTTCCACACCCGCGTCGCCGAGGAGGCGCTGGAGGAGCATGCGCGCCTGCTCGACGCGTTGCGCGATGCCGACAGCGTCGCCGCCGAACGCGAGATGCGCCACCACATCCGCCGCTCGTTCGAGCGGATCCTTTGGGCGTTCGATTGAGCGTGGCGGACCTTGCGCCCCACACCGTGCCGCTCGCCGCCGGGCGGCAGGCGGAGCCGGTGCTTCGCACCGAGGGGCTCGGCAAGGCGTACGGGACGATCACCGTGCTGTCGGGCGTGTCGCTCGACGTGCGCGTCGGCGAGGTCCATGCGGTGATCGGCGAGAACGGCGCCGGCAAGTCGACGCTGATGAAGCTACTCTCCGGCTATGTGCAGCCCTCCGCCGGCGGCATCCTGATGGACGGCGCACCCGTCCACTTCGCGAGCGCGGCGGAGGCGGAGGCGGCGGGCGTCGTCCTCGTCCACCAGGAGATCCTGCTCGCCGCCGACCTCACGGTGGCCGAGAACCTCTTCCTCGGGCGCGAGCTCGGCCGCGGCGGCATGGTCGACGACCGGGCGATGAACGCGCGCGCCGCGGAGGTGCTCGCCACCGTCGGCTCGACTGCGCGCCCGCGCGACCTCGTCCGCGCGCTCCCCCTCGCACAGCGCCAGCTGGTGCAGATCGCCCGCGCGCTGCTCGACCGGCGCAAGGCCGTCATCTTCGACGAGCCGACGGCGGTCCTCGCCAACGACGAGGTCGAGGCGCTGATCCGCGTCATCCGCCGGCTGCGCGACGAGGGCGTCGCCGTCCTCTACATCTCGCACCGGCTCGACGAGGTGGAGATGCTCGCCGACCGTGTGACCGTCCTGCGCGACGGTGCGATGGTCGGCACCCACCCTGCCGCCTCGCTCAGCCAGCGCGCCATGGCCGAGCTGATGGTCGGCCGCACGCTCGACATGCTCTACCCTCACAAGCGTGAGGCGGCGCGCGGCGAGGCGCTCCTCTCCGTGGAGGGACTCGTCGTCGACCACGGGCGGCAGGAGGCCTCGTTCGTGGCCTATGCAGGCGAGGTGCTCGGCATCGGCGGCATGGTCGGCTCGGGCCGCACCGAGCTGTTTGAGGGGCTGATGGGCCTCCGCCACGCCCACGCCGCGCGGGTCGTCCTCAACGGCCGCCCTGTCACAGACCGGCACGTCGCCGGACTGATGGACGCCGGCCTCGTCTACCTCACCGAAGACCGCAAGGGCCGCGGCCTCCTCCTCGACGAGCGTCTCGCGCCGAACCTCACGCTGCAGGCGCTCTCGTCCGTGCATCCCGGACCAGTCCTCCACCGACGCAAGGAGGCCGCGCTTCTGGAGAAGGCAGTCGAGGCGTACGACATCCGCGTGCGCTCGCTCGGCCTCAACGCGGGGCAGCTGTCCGGCGGCAACCAGCAGAAGCTGCTCCTCGCCAAGGTGATGATGACGGATCCCTCCGTCGTCATCATCGACGAGCCGACGCGCGGCATCGACATCGGCAACAAGAGCCAAATCTACGCCTTCATCGACGCGCTCGTGCGGCGCGGCAAGGCGGTGGTCGTCATCTCGTCCGAGCTGCCGGAGCTCGTCGGCCTCTCCGACCGCGTCCTCGTGATGCGCGGGGGCCGCTTCGTCGCCGAGCTGACGGGCCGGGACATCACAGAACAGAACATCGTCTACGCGGCGGCGAGCCGTGACGAGGCGAGCCGTGGGAGGACAGGCGATGAGCGTAGGGTCGGCCGCACCGGCACGCACTAGCGGCTTCGAGATCAGCTGGGTCGAGGTCGCGCCGTTCATCGCGCTGGGCGCGATCGTGGCCATCGGCTCACTGATCAGCCCGAACTTCCTGACCGAGGCGAACATCCTCAACGTCGTCACGCGGTCGGCCTTCATCGCGATCATCGCGGTGGGCGCGACGTTCGTGATCTCGAGCGGCGGGCTCGACCTCTCGGTCGGCTCCATGATGGCCTTCATCACCGGCGTCATGATCATGATCATGAATACGCTGGAGCCGCAGTTCGGGACGCTCGCGATCCCGATGGGCGCGGCGGCGGCGCTCGTGGTCGGCGCGCTGTGCGGGCTCCTCAACGGGGCGATCGTGACCCTCGGCCGGATCGAGCCGTTCATCGTGACGCTCGGCACGATGGGCATCTTCCGCGCTCTCATCACCTGGATGACCGACGGCGGGACGATCCCGATCGACCGCAGCCTGCGTGAGGCGTACCGGCCGGTCTACTTCGGCGACATCCTCGGCGTGCCGGTCCCGATCGTCGTCACCGCGGTGGTGGTCGCGATCGGCGCGTTCCTGATCTACCGCACGAAGTTCGGCCGCCGCTGCGCCGCCGTCGGCGCCAACGAGGACGTCGCCCGCTTCTCGGGCGTGTCCGTCGCGCGGATCCGCACGCTCGCCTTCGTGATCCAGGGCGTCTGCGTCGCGGTCGCTGCGATCTGCTACGTGCCGCGCCTCGGCGCGGCGACGCCCACCACCGGGCTCCTGTGGGAGCTGCAGGTCATCACGGCCGTCGTCATCGGCGGCACCGTGCTGCGCGGCGGCAAGGGGCGGATCTGGGGCACCGTCGCCGGTGTCCTGATCCTCGAGATCATCGCCAACCTGATGGTGCTGTCCGACATGGTGTCGGAATACCTCGTCGCCGCCGTGCAGGGGGTAATCATCATCATCGCGATGCTTGCGCACCGGTTCGTCCGCTGAGCCGGACCGGCGCGCCCAACCTCAACAAAACGCCAACCTCAATAAAACGGAGGAGACGACCATGAAGAAGACAGCCCTGCTTTCCGCGGTCTCGGCCGCAACCCTCGCTTTCGCCGCCGGTGCCGCGATGGCGCAGGACAAGGTGATCGCCGTGTCGATCCCCGCCGCCAGCCACGGCTGGACCGCCGGCGTCGTCTATCACGCCGAGCAGGCGGAGAAGGAGATCGAGGCCGCGTTCCCGGGCATCGACGTCGTCGTGAAGACCTCGCCGTCGGCGTCGGCGCAGGTCTCGGCGCTGGAGGACCTCACGGTCACCAACGAGCTCGACGCGCTCGTGATCCTGCCGCACTCCTCCGAGGAGCTCACCTCGCCGGTGCGGCAGGTGAAGGAGAGCGGCACGTTCATCACGGTCGTCGACCGCGGCCTCACGGATCCCACGATCCAGGACCTCTACGTTGCTGGTGACAACATCGCGGTCGGCGCCACCACCGCGAAGTTCCTGGTCGAGCAGCTCGGCGGCGAGGGCGAGATCGTCGTCCTGCGCGGCATTCCGACGGTGATCGACGACGAGCGCATCAAGGGCTTCACCGACGTCATCGAGCAGTCGAACATCAAGATCCTCGACATCCAGTATGCCAACTGGAATGCCGACGAGGCGTTCACGCTGATGCAGGACTACCTCGCGAAGTATCCGAAGATCGACGCGGTTTGGGCGAACGACGACGACATGCTCCTCGGCGTTCTGGAGGCGATCCAGCAGGCCGGGCGCGAGGAGATCCGCTTCGCCCTCGGCGGCAACGGCATGAAGGAGATCATCGAGAAGGTGATGGCGGGCGATCCGATGACGCCGATCGAGACGCCGTACCCGCCCTCGATGATCAAGACGGCGATCTACCTGACGGCGGCCAACCTCTCCGGCCAGGCGCCGATCCGCGGCTCCTTCAAGCTCGACGCACCGCTCATCACGCAGGAGAATGCCGAGGAGTTCTACTTCCCCGACTCACCGTTCTGATCCAGAGGCGCCACGCCCGCCGCGGCGTGGCGCGCCATCCCCTTTGTTGACGCGCGTTCCGGGCGGAGAGCGCTCTACCTGAATGCGCACCAGACGTTCACCAGGAGAGACCATGAGCGGCAAGAAGATCCTGATGCTCACCGGCGAGTTCACCGAGGAATACGAGATCTTCGTGTTCCAGCAGGGCATGGAGGCGATCGGCCACATCGTCCACGTCGTCTGCCCGGACAAGAAGGCGGGCGAGATGATTGCCACCTCGCTGCACGACTTCGAGGGCCACCAGACCTACACCGAGAAGCCGGGCCACAACGCGCTCATCAACAAGACCTTCTCGGAGGTGAACGTCGACGAGTACGACGCGGTCTACTGCGCCGGCGGGCGCGGGCCGGAGTACATCCGCACCGATTCGCGCATCCAGGCGATGGTCCGCCACTTCCACGAGACGAAGAAGCCGATCTTCACGATCTGCCACGGCGTGCAGATCCTGATGGCGGTGCCGGGCGTCCTCAACGGGCGCAAGGTGGCGGGGCTCGGCGCCTGCGCGCCGGAGGTGGTGGCGGCCGGCGGGACCTACATCGACGTCGACCCGTTCGAGGCGTACGTCGACGGCAACATGGTCTCAGCGAAGGGCTGGACCGGGCTCGCCGCCTTCATGCGCGAGTGCAACACCGTGTTGGGGACGAAGATCGTCCACAGCTGAGGGCGGCCGCGGCGGTCCCGCGCCCCGCGGCGCGGCGACCCACCCGCCGGGTCAGCGTCAGGGTTCCTCTCCCTGCCGGGCGAGTTCGCGGTCGGGCTGATTGACGAAGATCAGCACGGCAAGGATCGTCATGTAGAAGCGGAACGCGGCCTCCTGCCCGTTCCACTCGCTCGACTGCCACATCTGGAAGTATTCGCCGCCGACGACCATGAAGCCGACGAACCAGACGGCGAAGCCCGCGACCGCGCCGAGGACGACGAGGGACTTCGCGGCCTCGAACGAGGCGGCAGGGGCGCGCACACGCAGGAGGAGCCGGAGGCTGCCGACGAGGAACAACAGTCCCGTCAGCGCCTCTCCCGCGATGATGAGCGCGTAACCGGCCCGCCAGACGTTCTCGTCCAGTACGGCCCGGCTGCGGAGTGTCGAATCCGGGAACGTCGTGTCCATGCTGAAGACGTGGCGGACGAACGCGTAGTTCGTGTCGTAGTCGATGACGTTGTCGACGGCGACGAGCAGCGCGAACAGCGCGATGGACGCCGAGAGCGCGACCTTCGCGAGCCGCGTCACCATGGTCGTGTGCTCCTTCGCCGACCCCTCGCCGCACACGCGCGGCACGCCCGAGACGGTGAAGAGTAGCGCGCACGCGGCTGCGGCGCGAGACGCGCCGGCACCCCCATCCGCGGCGCCACCACCCGCCGCCCCGGGGCGGCCTCAGCGCCCCACGGCGTAGGCGGTCATCAGGCGCGGGCTCGCGGCGGCGTGGAGGAGGCCACCCTCGTCGCGGGCGGCCGCGACGAGGCGGCCGACGGTCCATTCCGGCGCCACCTCCACCTCGTGCCCGCGGGCGGAGAGGTCGGCGATCACTGCCTCGCCGAAGCTCTCCTCCACCGTCAGCGAGCCGGGCCTCTGCTCGCGCGGGTAGAACGAGGAGGGCTGGTGCGCGGTGTGGCTCATCGGCATGTCGATGGCCTCCTGCAGGGTGAGGCCGTGGTGAGCGTGGCGCAGGAAGAGGAGGAGCTGCCACTGCTCCTGCTGGTCGCCGCCCGGCGAGCCGAACACCATGTACGGCCGCCCGTCCCGCTCGGCGAACGTCGGCGTCAGCGTGGTGCGCGGGCGCTTCCCCGGCGCGAGGCTTCCCGGCAGGCCCGGCTCGAGCCAGAACATCTGCGCCCGCGTGTTGAGCGCGAAGCCGAGCTCCGGGATTGTCGGCGAGGACTGGAGCCAGCCGCCCGACGGCATCGCGGCGACCATGTTGCCGTGCCGGTCGATGACGTCGATGTGGACGGTGTCGCCGCGGCGGGCTGAGCGCATCTCGGCCATGGTCGGCTCGGCGTTCTGCGCACCGCGGCTGGTGGTGGAGAGGTCGCGAAGGGCGCGGAGGGCGCGCTCCACCTGCAGCTCGTAGCCGGGCACGCGGCCGGGCCGCAGCTCGCGCGAGGCGGTGGGGCCGATGAGGGCGCGGCGCGGCGCGAGGTAGGCGTCGGAGAGGAGCTCGTCCACGGGGACATCGACGAACAGGGGGTCGCCGCCGTAGGCCTCGCGGTCGGCGAAGGCGAGCTTCATGGCCTCCGTCAGCGTGTGGATGAAGTCGGCGCTCGTCGGCCCCATCGCGGCGATGTCGGTGTCGTCGAGGAGGCCGATCGTCTGCAGGAAGACCATGCCTTGCGTCCAGACGCCGGCCTTGTGGACGCGGTAGCGGCCGTGGTCGCGGTGGATCGTCGGCTCCACGGTCGCCTGCCAGCCGGCCATATCGTCCGCGGTGAGGACGCCGCGGTGGCGCGTGCCCGACGCGTCCATTGCTTCCGTCGTGCGGCAGAAGCGGTCGACCGCCTCGGCGACGAAGCCGCGGTAGAAGGCGTCCCGCGCGCGCTCGATCTCCGCCTCGCGGGAGCCGGCCGTCTCGGCCTCGGAGAGGACGCGCCGCCACGTCTGCGCCAGCGCCTCGTTGCGGAAGACCTCGTGCGGGGCAGGCACGCGACCACCGGGGCACCAGAGCGCGGCGGAGGTCGGCCACTCGGCGAGGAAGAACTCGGCGAGCCCGCCGATGGTGGCGGCGACGCGCGGCAGCAGCGGATGGCCGCCGCCGGCGTAGCGGATCGCGGGCTCCAGAACGTCGCGCAGGCGCATCGTGCCGTGGTCGCGCAGGAGGAGCATCCATGCGTCGAAAGCGCCGGGGATGACGGTCGCGAGCAGCCCGTTGCCGGGGATCAAGGTCAGCCCCTCGGCGCGGTAGTGCTCGATGCTGGCGCCCGCCGGCGCGGGGCCCTGGCCGCATATGACGGACGTTTGCCCGAGCCGCGCGTCGTGCAGGATGATGGGCACATCGCCGCCCGGGCCGACGAGGTGCGGCTCCACCACCTGAAGCACGAAGGCGGTCGCGACGGCGGCGTCGAACGCGTTGCCGCCGCGCTCCAGGATCCCCATGCCGACGGCGGAGCCGATCCAGTGGGTGGAGGCGACGACGCCGAAGGTGCCGAGGATCTCGGGTCGGGTGGTGAACATCATCGGTCTCTAGTGATCGCGGGGGTCGAGCGCATCGCGCAGGCCGTCCCCCATCAGGTTGAAGGCGAGGACGACGAGGAAGATGCCGAGGCCGGGGAAAATCGACATCCACGGCGCCTGGCTCATGAAGTTCTTGGCGGTGTTGAGCATCGAGCCCCACGACGGCGCCGGCGGCTGCTGGCCGAGGCCCAGGAAGGAGAGCGAGGCCTCGGCGATGATCGCGGCGGCGATGGTGAGCGTCGCCTGCACGATGATGGGCGCGGTGACGTTGGGGAGGATGTAGCGGATGATGATCCAGACGTCCGGCAGCCCGATGGCCCGCGCCCCCTCCACATAGTCCTCGCGCTTCACGGAGAGCACCTGCCCGCGGGTGAGGCGGACGAAGATCGGCATGACCGAGACGCCGATCGCGATCATCGCATTGGTGAGGCTAGGGCCGAGGAAGGCGGCGAGGGCGATCGCGAGGATGAGGAAGGGGATCGAGAGGAGCGCCTCGGCGACGCGGCTGATCGCCATGTCGATGAGGCCGCCGAAGTAGCCGGCGAGGAGGCCGAGCGGCACGCCGACCCCGACCGCAATCGCGACGGAGACGACGCCCGCCAGCAGCGAGGCGCGTGCACCGTAAAGCATGCGGGAGAAGACGTCGCGGCCGAGCTCGTCCGTGCCGAACCAGTGCAGCGCCGAAGGCGCCTTTCGGATCGCGGTGAAGCTCGGCTGCGTCGGGTCGAACGGGGCGAGGAGGGGGGCGAAGATCGCGAGGAGGACCACCGCGACGATCACGACGGCGCCCGCGACCGCGCCGCGGTTCTTCACGAACTTGGCGACGCCGCGCCGGCGCTTCGGCGCGATGGCGTCGGCGGGAGCGGGGGCGGCAACGACGCTCATGCGTGCCTCCTCATGCGTGCCACCCTCATGCGTGCCTCAGGCGCGGGTTGACGACGATGTAGAGGACGTCGGCGAGGAGGTTGAGGGCGATGAAGCCAACCGCCGTGCACAGGACGACTCCCTGCACCACGGCATAGTCGCGGGTGAAGACGGCGTCGACGACGAGCTTGCCAAAACCCGGGATGGTGAAGATCTGCTCCGTCAGCACCGCGCCGCCGAGAAGCTCGCCGAAGAGAAGCGTCGTCACGGTCACGATCGGGATGAGCGCGTTGCGGAGCGCGTGCTTCAGGATGACCGCCGGGCCGAGCAGTCCCTTGGCGCGTGCGGTGCGGATATAGTCGGACTTCATCACCGCCAGCATCGCCGAGCGGGTGTGGCGCATCAGGCTCGCCGCCAGCGACAGGCCGAGGACGACGGCCGGCATCAGCATGGTGGAGAGGTTGCGCGACAGGCTCTCGCCGGGCGGGACGTAGCCGGACGCGGGCAGCCAGCCGAGCTGCACGGAGAAGAACATGATGAAGAGGATGCCGAGCCAGAAGTTCGGGATGGAGAGGCCTGAGAGGGCGACGGCGTTCGCCGTGTAGTCGAGCGCCGTCCCCTTCTTCACCGCCGACAGGATGCCCATCGGGACGCCCACCGCGATCGCGACGAGGAGCGCCATCGCGGCGAGCTGGATGGTGACGGGGAGCTTCTGGCCGATCAGCGTGAGGACCGGGATGTCAGTGCGCAGCGAGATGCCGAGGTCGCCCTGCAGCACCTGGCCGACCCAGGCGAAGTACTGGACGGGGAGGGGGTCGTCGAGCCGGTACTTCTCCCGCAGGAACGCGATCACCTGAGGGTCGCGCTCCTCGCCGGCGATGGTGAGGATCGGGTCGCCCGGCAGGATCTTCTGCAGGCCGAAGGCGAGCATGGAGACGAGCACAACGGTGGGGATCGCCACCAGGAGGCGCCGTCCAATCATGGGGAGCATCGCCGATCCTCCGCGTTCGGGGTGGCCGGGGCGCCCTCGGCGCCCCGAATGTGTCAGCCGGCGAACTTGACGCCGCGCAGGCGGATCATGCCGTCCGGATAGGGCTTGAAGCCCTCGACGCGGGTCGAGGTCACGAACGGCCAGGGCTGGTAGTAGAGGTAGATGATCGGCAGCTCATCCTGCAGGATCGCCTGCGCCTGCTCGTAGAGCGCCCGGCGCGACTCCGGATCGTTGGTCGCGCGAGCCTGGTTGAGCAGGGAGTCCACCTGCTCGTTGCAGTAGCCGGCGTCGTTGAGGTTGCCCTGGCAGGTGACGAACTGGTGGATGTTGCCGTCCGGGTCGACGCGGCCCGACCAGCCGACCTGGTCGGCGTTGAAGTTGCCGGCGTCGGCCTCCTGCCGGGAGGCGGCGAACTCGGTGGGCCGGAGCGAGGCCTCGAAGCCCGCCTCCGCCACCATCGCCTGGATCAGCTCGTTGATCTGCGAGTTGATGGTGTTGTTGCCGAACATCAGCTCGAAGCGGACCGGCAGCTCGACCCCCGCCTCGGCGAGGAGCGCCTTCGCCTTCTCGACGTCACGAGCCGTGACGGGGAAGTTCGGGCTGAAGAACGGGCTCGCCTCCGGGAAGGGCTGCTGCGCCGGCGGGTAGATCCCCGCGCCCACCACCTCGTTGATGACGTTGCGGTCGATCGCCGCCTGCAGCGCCTGGCGGACGCGCTTGTCCGCGAACGGTCCGTCCGTGCCGCGCTCGCCGTTGGCGACGTTGAGCGTCAGCCCCTGATAGCCGATGCCGGTGATCGGCTGGAAGTTGAGGTTCGCGTCGGCGCGGACGGATTCGACGTCCGACGGGGCGAGGCGCTCCAGGATGTCGACGTCGCCCGAGCGCAGGTTCGCGAGGCGCACGGTGGTGTCGGGGATCGGCAGGAACACGAGCTCCTCGAAGTGGAACTCGTCCGCGTCATAGTAGTCGGGGAACTTCTCGAGCACGATGCGGTCGTTCTGCACCCGCTCGACAAAGCGGTACGGGCCGGCGCAGACCGGGTTCTGGCCGAACTCGCCGCCTTCCATGGCGGAGGGGGCGAGGATCATCCCCGCCCGGTCGGAGAGCTGGGCGAGGAGCGTCGCATCGGGCTGGGCGACGGTGATCGCGACCGTGCGCTCGTCGACCGCCTCGACGTTGGTGACGGAGGCGAGCTCGGACTTCCTGAGCGAGTCCTCGAGCGTGCGGGCGCGGTCGATGCTCGCCTTGACGGCCGAGGCGTCGAGGGGCGTGCCGTCGTGGAAGACGACGTCGTCGCGGAGCGTGAAGGTGAGCGTCAGCCCGTCGTCGCTCCAGCCCCATTCGGTCGCGAGCTGCGGCACGAACTCGAGGTTCTCGTTGACGTCCACGAGCTTGTCGCAGAGCGAGGTGAAGACGAGGCGGCCGACGAACGTCCGCGCGCGGTGCGGGTCGAGGACGTCGGGGTCCTCCTGCAGCGCGATCCTGAGCGTCTGCGCCTCGGCCGCGCCGAGGCTCGCCACGAGGCTGAACGCTGCGGCGATGATGCCGGCCTTCGTTCGGTGTCGCATTCCGTCCTCCTCTGTTTCTATCCGTTCGCGCGGAGGCTTTGCGCCTCGCGGTAGAGCTGGAGCCGGCGGCGGAGCGCATCGCTCTGCGGCGGCGCGGCGAGCGCGCCCGTTCCCGCGGCGGCGATCTCGCGCCAGAAGTGGCAGGCCACCGTCCGGTCGGCGTCCGCGGCTTCGCGCGCGGGGCGCTCCTCGCGGCAGAGCGGGCGGGCGTGCGGGCAGCGGGTGTGGAAGCGGCAGCCCGGCGGCGGCGCGGCGGGGCTCGGGACGTCGCCCTCGAGCAGCGCCTTCGGCCGCCGCGCGGTCGGGCTCGGCACCGGGATCGCCGCGGTGAGGGCTTGCGTGTAGGGGTGGAGCGGCGCGTCGAAGAGGGCGTCCGTCGGCGCCTCCTCCACGATTTCGCCGAGGTACATCACGGCGACGCGGTCGCTCATGTGGCGGATCACGGAGAGGTCGTGCGCGACGACCACCAGCGTCAGCCCGAAGCGGTCCTTGAGGTCCTCGAGGAGGTTGATGATCTGCGCCTGGATCGAGACGTCGAGCGCCGACACCGGCTCGTCGCCCACGATGAGCTTCGGCCCGCCGGCAAGCGCGCGGGCGATCCCGATCCGTTGACGCTGGCCGCCGGAGAACTCGTGCGGGTAGCGGTCGCCATGCGCCGGGAGGAGGCCGACGAGGGCGAGGAGCTCGGCGACGCGCTCCCGCCGCTCGGTGCCGCCGACGCCCGCGAGCCACAGCGGCTCGCCGACGATCTCTGCCACCGACATGCGCGGGTTCAGCGAGGCGAACGGGTCCTGGAAGATGATCTGGAGCTCGCGCCGGAGTTGGCGGAGCTCGGGCGCGGGCAGCGCCGTGATGTTGCGGCCGGCGTAGACGACGTCGCCCGCTGTGGGCTCGATCAGGCGCAGGAGGAGCCGGCCGAGCGTGGACTTGCCGCAGCCGGACTCGCCGACGATCGCCTGCGTCGATCCCTCGGCGATGCGGATCGATACATCATCCACCGCGCGGATCACCGCCCGCCGGCCGAGGAGACCGCCGCCGCCAAAATGCTTGGTGAGGCCGATGCCTTCGAGGATCGGCGTCATCGGACGGCCCTCGTCGCATCGAGCGGAGCGTACCAGCAGCGCGCGGTGTGGCCGGCGGCGAAGGCGACGAGCGGCGGCGGCTCGGCGCGGCAGCGGGCGTCGGCGAAGGGGCAGCGGGAGGCGAAGCGGCAGCCGGGCGGCAGCGCTTCCGGGGGCGGAACGGCGCCGGGAATGGTCGCGAGCCGGCCGGTGCGGCGGCCGAGGGAGGGGACCGAGCCCATCAGGCCCAAGGTGTAGGGGTGCTGCGGGTCGTCGAAGATTGCCCCGACGGGACCGGCCTCGACGATCTCGCCGCCGTACATAATGGCAACCTGGTCGGCGACCTCCGCGACCACGCCGAGATCGTGGGTGATGAGGAGCAGGGCGGTCCCTGTCTCCTCCTGCAGGCGGCGGACGAGGGCGATGATCTGCGCCTGGATCGTCACGTCGAGCGCGGTCGTCGGCTCGTCGGCGATGAGGAGCTCCGGATCGTTCGCGAGCGCCATCGCGATCATCGCGCGCTGGCGCATGCCGCCGGAGAGCTGGTGCGGGTAGGCGTCGAGCCGCTTCTCCGGCGCCGGGATCTTCACGCGGCGCAGCATCTCGAGCGCGCGCTCCCGTGCCGCCTCGCGCGACACGTCTCGGTGGCGGCGAACCCCCTCGGCGATCTGGTCGCCGATTGTGAAGGCGGGATTCAGCGACGTCATCGGCTCCTGGAAGATCATCGCCATCCGGTCGCCGCGGAGGTCCGCCCGCTCCCGCTCCGGAAGCGTGAGGAGGTCGCGCCCGTCGAACACCGCGCGCCCCGAGGTGATGCGGGCTGGCGGGGTGGGGAGGAGCCCCATCAGGGCGAGCGCGGTGACGCTCTTGCCGCAGCCGGACTCGCCGACGAGGCAGAGCGTCTCGCCACGCCGGAGCTGGAAGGAGACGCCACGGACGAGCTGGAGTCCGGGCGGGTTGCCGTCGAAGCGGAGCGACAGGCCCTCCACCGCGAGCAGGGGCGCCGCGGCCGTTGCGAGGGCAGGCGCTTCAGCGACGCGCGGTGCGGCCATCGGCTCCCTCCGCTGCGTTCGCAATCGAGCCTTGCGGAGCATTTCCCGCCATCGCGGAGGCGAGATTCGCGGCCACATGGTCGAGGTGGTCGCGCATCGCCGCCTCCGCCGCCGGTGCATTGCGGTCGGCGATCGCCGCGATGAGGCGATCGTGCTCCTCCACGTAGGAGACGAGCCGCTCGCGGGAGCGGGCCCGCTCCCGCAGCGAGCGCCAGGTCGGGTCCTGCCGGACGCGGTCGATCACGTCGAAGAGGGCGAGGAGGACGGTGTTACCGGCCGCCTCCGCGATCTGTCGGTGCAGCGCGCTGTCCCACGCCTCACGCGCCTCGGCATCGGACGCTGCCTCGGCGCGCTGGCCGAAGCGCCGCATGGCAACGATATCGTCCCGCCGTCCGCGGAGGGCGGCGAGGCGGGCGAGGATCGGCTCCAGCTCCCGCCGCGCCTCCATGACCTCTGCGGGATTGGTCCGCCCTTGCAGGAACTCGATGTCCCGTCCGCTGCGGGCGGGCGGCGCGCCGATGAACGTCCCCTTGCCCTGGACGCGGGAGATCCGCCCCTCCTCCTCCAGCACCTGGAGAGCGCTCCGCAGAACGCCGCGAGAGACGGCCAAAGATCGCGCGAGTTCCCGTTCCGGCGGGAGCCGGCGCTCCCGGCTGGGCACGCCGTCGATCAGGCGGCGCAACCCGTCGAGCGCCTGCTGCGCCTGATTCTGCCCCTCTCGACCATTCGGCAATTGGTCCATGACTGGTTGATATCATGAGCCGGCTCAACCTGTCTCGCCTTCATTGGCGGCAAAGGCTGCCCTGTGGTTGTGCGCAGCCGCCGTGCCCATGTGCAAGAGAGGAGTCCTAGTCTGCGCTCGTCAGGGCGGCACAGCCGGAGAGGAACGCCTTTGCCGGCACGCCCTCCGCCATCAGAAGAGGCCGCACCCGCCGCCGGCTCATGTTCTCCACGAGGCCGGCGAACTGTCGCCCGCCGGGCGCGTCAACTCTCGCGTCGCCTCGCTGAGCACGCGGTCAGCGCACGGGCCGGGCGCGTTCTCCGGGGGCGAGCGCCGCCACCACCGCCTGCGGCCGCACAACGCCGAGGTGCGCGCCGTCGGCCGCCGCGACGCGCACCGTCTCGCCGCGACCGAGCGTGTCCATGATCGTCGCCACCTTGGCGTCCGGCGGGGCGACCGGGCCGGGCTCGTCGCCGTCTGCCATCACGTCGCGCACCGAGAGGATGGTGAGCGGGTTCATGTGGGCGACGAAGTCGGCGACGTAGTCGTTGGCCGGTGAACGCATGATCGCCGCCGGCGTGCCGCACTGGACGATCCGCCCGCCCTCCATGATCGCGATCCGGTCGCCGATCTTGAACGCCTCGTCGAGGTCGTGACTGACGAAGAGGATGGTGCGCTTCAGGTTCTTCTGCAGCTCGATCAGTTCGTCCTGCAGCCGCGCGCGGATCAGCGGGTCGAGCGCGGAGAACGGCTCGTCCATCAGCAGGATCGGCGCCTCTGTCGCGAAGGCGCGGGCGAGGCCGACGCGCTGCTGCATGCCACCCGAGAGCTCGGCGATCCGCCGGTCCGCCCAGTCGGTGAGGCCGACGAGGGCGAGCTGCGCGCGCGCCCGCTCCTCGCGTTTCGCCCGCGAGAGCCCCGACAGCTCGAGCCCGAAGCCGACATTCTCCGCCACCGTCCGCCAGGGCAGGAGGCCGAACTGCTGGAACACCATGGCGACCCGCTCGCGCCGGATGCGGCGGAGGGCGCGCGGGCCGGCGGCGGTCACGTCGGTCATCCCGGCACCGTCGGCGACGAGGACGCGGCCGCGCACCACCGGATTGAGGCGGTTGACCGTGCGCAGCAGTGTCGACTTCCCGGAGCCCGAGAGGCCCATCAGGACGACGATCTCGCCCTCCTTCACCGTGAGCGAGCAGGCGTGGACGCCGAGCACCTGGTGCGTCTTCGCCTGCACCGTGGCGCGGCTCTCGCCGGAATCCATCAGCGGCAGCGCCGCCTCGGGGTCGCCGCCGAAGACGACGTTGACGTCCTCGAACACGATCGCCGCCCCTGCGGCGTCCGTCTGAGCCGCGCTCATCGCGGCCTCCGTCTGAGCCGCGCTCATCGCGGCCTCCGTCTGAGCCGCAGCATCCGGTCGAGGATGATCGCGACCACGACGATCACGAAGCCGCTCTCGAAGCCGAGCGCCGGGTTGACCTGGTTGAGCGCGCGGACGACCGGGACGCCGAGCCCGTCGGCGCCGACGAGGGCGGCAATGACCACCATCGAGAGCGACAGCATGATCGTCTGGTTGAGCCCCGCCATGATCTGCGGCGCTGCGTAAGGCAGCTCCACCTTGGCGAGCTTCTGCCACGACGTTGCGCCGAACGCGTCCGCCGCCTCGCGCAGCGCCGGCGGCGTCGACACGATGCCGAGCCGGGTCAGCCGGATCGGCGCCGGCAGGACGAAGATCACGGTCGCGATCAGTCCCGGCACCATGCCGATGCCGAAGAAGACGATCGCCGGGATGAGATAGACGAAGGTCGGCAGCGTCTGCATGAGGTCGAGGACCGGCTGCAGCACGCCCCAGACCTGCGGCCGGTGCGCCGCGACGATGCCGAGCGGCACGCCGACCGCCATGCAGACGAGGCAGGCGGAGATGACGAGCGTCAGGCTCTCCGTCGTCTCCTCCCAGTAGCCCTGGTTGATGACGAAGAGGAGGCCGAGGACGACGAACAGCGTGACGCCGATCCGCCGCTGCAGCGCCCAGGCGAGCGCGCCGGCGAGAGCGACGATGACGATCGGCGGCGGTGTCTGGAGGATCCAGAGCAGCCAGTCGATCAGGAACTCCATTCCGTCGGAGAGACCGTCGAAGAACCAGCGGCCGTTCGCCTCCACGGCGTCGAACAGGGCCGCCGCCCAGGCGCCGACTGGGAGCTTGTTGTCGGTGAACCAGTCGAACACGTCAGCCCCGCGTCTGGAGAGGTGCGCGGGACGCCGGCCGCGCGGTGCGGAGCGCGACGGGCACGCGCGGGCCCGTCACGCCTGGCGCCTTGCGTGGAGGGCCGGCCTCAGAGGCCGAGCGCCGCGGCGACGGCGGGATAGCCCTCCTGGCCGTCCACGGTGGTGACGCCCTCGAGCCAGCCCTTCACGGTGTCGGGATTGGCGCGGATCCATTCGAGCGTCGCGGCGTCCGCCTCCTCGCCATCGTCGAGGATCTTGCCCATCACCTCGTTCTCCATGGCGAGGGTGAACTTGAGGTTCTTCAGGAAGGCGCCCAGGTTCGGGCACTCTTCCATGAAGCCCTTGCGCACCACGGTGTGAACGGTGCCCTCGCCGCCGAAGAAGTCCTCGCCACCGGTGAGGTACTTCAGCGAGAAGTTCGCGTTCATCGGGTGCGGCTCCCAGCCGAGGAAGACGACCGGCTCCTCCTCGTCATACGCGCGGCGCACCTGGGCCAGCATGCCCTGCTCCGAGCTCTCCACCACGTCAAACGCGCCGAGGCCGTACTTGTCCTCGTCGGTCAGCGAGATGAGGTAGGCGTTGCCCTCGTTGCCGGGCTCGATCCCGTAGATCGTGTTGTCGAGCCCCTCGGCGAACTTCGCGATATCCGCGAAGGTCTTGAGACCCTGATCGTAGAGGTAGGTCGGCACGGCGAGGGTGTACTTCGTGCCCTCGAGGTTGGTCGCGACCTGCTCGATCTCGCCGGACTCGAGGTACGGCGTGATCGCCTGCGTCTGCGCGGGCATCCAGTTTCCGAGGAAAACGTCGATGTCGTCCCCCTCCAAGGAGGCGAACGTCACCGGCACGCCGAGCACCTTCACGTCCACCTCGTAGCCGAGGCCCTGCAGGATCTGCTTTGCGGTGGATGTCGTGACCGTGATGTCCGTCCAGCCGACGTCGGAGAAGGTGACGCTGTCGCAGGTGTCCTGGGCGAGGGCGGCTCCCGAGAGGAACGTTGCCGCAAGGAGCGTGAACGTGGTGATCGGCAGGCGCTGGGTCATGGTGTCCTCGTCGCGGTTGGTGTCTCGTCGTCGCTCTTGCCTGCCACGGCATCGCAGCAGGTGGATTTTGATTGATCGGTCAATCAACACTGATTAGGCGTCGGGTGTAAACCCGAAGTGGCCCAGACCTTAAAGGAAAGTGAAAGATCCGACCGTATGCCGAGGATCGGGATGGAGCTCGTGCGGCGTGAGGCGCTGATCCGCGCGGCCATCGCGGAGGTGGGCGAAGTCGGCCTGCCGGACGTGACGGTCGGCCGGATTGCGCGCCGTGCCGGTGTGTCGTCGGCGCTCGCCCATCATTATTTCGGCTCGAAGGACGAGATCCTCCTCGCCGCGATGCGGGCGATCCTGTCCGACTACAAGCGCTCCGTCTGCGCCCGCTTCGCGGCGGCCGAGACGCCGACGGCGCGGCTCCATGCGATCGTGGACGCCTCGTTTGGTGACGATCAGTTCCATCCGTCCGTCGTCGGCGCATGGCTCAACTTCTACGTGGCGGCGCACCGCTCGCCGGAGGCGCGCCGCGTCCTCGCCGTCTATGCAAGGCGGCTCGATTCCAACCTCGTGCATGCCCTGCGCCAACTGGTGGACCTCGCCGCCGCGCGGCGGATCGCGCAGGGCCTCGCCTCCATGATTGACGGCCTCTACCTGCGCGCCGCGCTGCAGGACCGCGCGCCGGACCCTGCCGGCGCCGCAGCGATGGTGTCGGACTACCTGACGCTCATGCTCGCGAAGGAGGCGGCATGCGCCGACCCAACGTCCTCGTCCTGATGGTGGACCAGCTCGCCGGGCCGCTGTTCCCGGACGGGCCGGCGCCGTTCCTGCACACGCCGCACCTCTCGGCGCTGGCCGAACGGTCGACGCGCTTCGCCAACGCCTACACCGCCTCGCCCCTGTGCGCGCCGGCGCGGGCGAGCCTCATGTCCGGGCAGATGCCGCGGCGGACGCGCGTCTACGACAACGCCGCCGAGTTCGCCTCCGACATCCCGACCTTCGCGCATCACCTGCGCCGCGCCGGCTACCGGACGGCGCTATCGGGCAAGATGCACTTCGTCGGCCCCGACCAGCTGCACGGCTTCGAGGAGCGGCTGACGACCGACATCTACCCGGCCGACTTCGGCTGGACGCCGGACTATCGCCGGCCGGGCGAGCGGATCGACTGGTGGTACCACAATCTCGGCTCCGTGACGGGTGCGGGGGTCGCCGAGATCACCAATCAGCTCGAGTACGACGACGAGGTCGCCTACGAGGCGGTCGCCCGCATCTACGACCTCGGCCGTCGGCAGGACGAGCGGCCGTGGCTCCTCGTCGCGAGCTTCACCCACCCGCACGACCCCTACGTCGCCCGCCGCCGCTTCTGGGACCTCTACGAGGATTGCGACCACCTCCTGCCCGAGGTGCCGGCCATCCCCTACGAGGAGCACGACCCGCACGCCCGCCGCATCTTCGACGCCAACGACTGGCGCAGCTACACCGTGACGGAGGACGACATCCGCCGCTCGCGCCGAGGCTACTTCGCCAGTATCTCCTACGTTGACGAGAAGATCGGCGAGATCCTCGGGGCGCTCGCCGCCGTCGGCATGGCCGAGGACACTGCCGTTGTCTTCCTCTCCGACCATGGCGACATGCTCGGCGAGCGCGGGCTGTGGTTCAAGATGAACTTCCTCGAGATGTCGGCCCGCGTGCCGCTCATGATCGCCGCGCCAGGCCTCGCGCCGGGACGGGTCGACACCCCGGTCTCGACGGTGGACCTCGCGCCGACGCTCGCCGAGATCGCCGGCATCGACCTCGGCGAGGTGGCGCCGTGGACCGACGGGGTGAGCCTCGTCCCGGTCGCCGCCGGCGGAGCGCGCGGGCCGGTCCGGATGGAGTACGCGGCCGAGGCGTCCGAGGCGCCGCTCGTGGCGCTGCGCAACGGGCGCTGGAAGTTCGTCCACTGCGAGCTCGATCCGCCGATGCTGTTCGACCTCGAGGCCGACCCGCACGAGCTCCGCAACCTTGCCGCCGACCCCGCCCATGCCGACGCCGCGGCCGAGTTCGCGGTGGAGGTGGCGACGTTCTGGGACATGCAGGCGTTCGATGCCGAGGTGCGGGAGAGCCAGGCGCGGCGCCATGTCGTCTGGGAGGCGCTGCGGCAGGGCGCCGAGTACCCGTGGGACTTCCAGCCGCTGAAGAAGGCGTCGGAGCGCTACATGCGCAACCGCAAGGACCTCAACGTGCTGGAAGCCACCCAGCGCTGGCCGCGGCCGTGATGCGCGCGCAGCCGGCGGCGAGCCACTTCATCGGCGGTACCTTCGTGGAAGACACGGCGGGCGAGCCGATCAACAGCGTCTTCCCTGCGACGGGCGAGGTGATCGCCCGCGTTCACGCCGCGACGCCCGCGGTGATCGAGCGCGCCATGGCGGCCGCCCGGGAGGCGCAGTCGGTCTGGGCGGCACTGCCGGCCGCCGAGCGGGGGCGGGTGCTGCGCCGCACCGCCGATCTCATCCGCGCCCGCAATGCGGACCTGTCGGAGCTCGAGACGCTCGACACCGGCAAACCGATCCAGGAGACGCTGGTCGCCGACGCCTCCTCTGGCGCCGACGCGCTGGAATGGTTCGGCACGCTGGCGGCGGGGCTCCACGGCGAGGCCATCCCGCTCGCCGGCGGCCTCGCCTACACGGTCCGCGAGCCGCTCGGCGTCACCGTCGGGATCGGCGCCTGGAACTACCCGACGCAGATCGCCTGCTGGAAGGCCGCGCCGGCGCTCGCCTGCGGCAACGCGATGGTGTTCAAGCCATCCGAGCTGACGCCGCTCGGCGCCCTCAAGCTCGCCGAGATCATCGCCGAGGCAGGCGCGCCGGCGGGGCTCTTCAACGTCGTGCAGGGGCGCGGCGCGGTGGGCGCGGCGCTTGCCACGCACCCTCTCACGGCGAAGGTGTCGCTGACCGGCTCCGTCGCGACGGGCGCCAAGGTCTACGCCGCGGCCGCGGAGGGGATGCGGCCCGTCACCATGGAACTCGGCGGCAAGTCTCCCATCCTCGTGTTCGACGATGCGGACCTGGACAGCGCCGTCGGCGGGGCGATGCTCGGCAACTTCTACTCGGCGGGGCAGGTCTGCTCGAACGGCACGCGCGTCTTTGTCCAGCGCGGTATCAAGGAGCGCTTCCTCGAGCGGCTCGCCCAGCGCACGGGGGCCATCCGGCTCGGCGACCCGCTCGACCCCGAGACGCAGATGGGGCCGCTGATCTCTCTCGCGCAGCGGGACAGGGTGCTCGGCTTCATCGAGGCCGGTCGGCGCGAGGGGGCGCGGCTCGTCACGGGCGGCGGCATTCCGGCGGGCGACCAGTTCGCGCGCGGCGCTTATGTGGAGCCGACGATCTTCGACAGCTTGACCGATGACATGACGATCGCGCGGGAGGAGATCTTCGGCCCGGTCCTGTCGCTGCTCACGTTCGACACCGAGGACGAGGCGGTCGCCCGCGCCAACGGCACGCCCTATGGCCTTGCGGCGGGCGTCTTCACCCGCGATGTCGCCCGCGCGCATCGCGTCGCCGGAGCGCTGCGCGCCGGCATCGCCTGGGTCAACACCTACAACATCACCCCCGTGGAGGTGCCGTTCGGCGGCGTGAAGCTGTCGGGCATCGGACGCGAGAACGGGCGGGCGGCGCTGGAGGCGTGGAGCACCGTGAAGACGGTGGTCATCGCCGGCGGCCCCGTCGAGAGCCCCTACTGAGGTGGAGGCCGATTACGTCATTGTCGGCTCTGGTTCCGCGGGGGCCGCCCTCGCGGCGCGCCTGTCGGAGGACGGGCGGCACTCGGTGATCGTCATCGAGTACGGCGGCAGCGACGTCGGACCATTCATCCAGATGCCGGCGGCGCTCTCCTACCCGATGAACATGCGCCGCTACGACTGGGGCTTCGCGTCCGAGCCCGAGCCGCACCTCGGCGGGCGACGCCTCGTGACGCCGCGGGGCAAGGTGATCGGCGGCTCGTCGTCCATCAACGGCATGGTCTATGTCCGCGGCCATGCACGGGACTTCGACCACTGGGCCGAGATCGGTGCGGCCGGGTGGAGCTACGCCGACGTGCTTCCCTACTTCAAGCGGATGGAGTGCTGGCACGACGGCGGCCATGGCGGCGACGCCGCCTGGCGCGGCCGGTCGGGCCCGCTCCACGTCACCCGCGGACCGCGCCGCAACCCGCTCTTCCACGCCTTCGTGGAGGCAGGCCACCAGGCGGGTTTCGAGCTGACGGCCGACTACAACGGCGAGAAGCAGGAAGGCTTCGGGCCCATGGAGCAGACGGTCTGGCAAGGCCGCCGCTGGTCCACCGCCAACGCCTACCTGAAACCCGCGCTGAAGCGGCCGAACCTGTCGCTGACTCGCGCCTTCGCCCGCCGCGTGGTGTTCGACGGCCACCGCGCCGTCGGCGTCGAGGTCTCGCGCGGCGGGCGGGTCGAGACGATTCGGGCGCGGCGGGAGGTCGTGCTCTCCGCCTCCTCCATCAACTCGCCCAAGCTGCTGATGCTGTCCGGGATCGGTCCGGCGGCGCACCTAGCCGAGCACGGGATAGCGGTGCTGGCGGACCGGCCGGGAGTCGGCGCCAACCTGCAGGACCACCTCGAAGTCTACGTGCAGCAGGCGGCGACGCAGCCGATCACCCTCTACAAGCACTGGAACCTTGTCGGGAAGGCGCTCGCAGGGGTCGAGTGGCTGTTCTTCAAGCGAGGCCTCGGCGCGTCCAACCAGTTCGAGAGCGCCGCCTTTGTGCGATCGCGTGCCGGCGAGCCCTACCCGGACATCCAGTTCCACTTCCTCCCCATCGCCGTCCGCTACGATGGCAAGGCGGCAGCGGAGGGGCACGGCTTCCAGGCCCACGTCGGCCCGATGCGCTCCCCCTCGCGCGGGGCCGTGACGCTGCGGAGCGCCGACCCGGAGGCGCCGCCGCGGATCGTCTTCAACTACATGAGCCACCCGAAGGACTGGGCTGACTTCCGACACGCGATCCGCCTGACGCGCGAGATCTTCGGCCAGGCCGCGTTCGACCCCTATCGCGGCCGCGAGATCCAGCCCGGCGAAGCGGTGCAAACGGACGATGAGATCGACGGCTTCGTCCGCGACCACGCCGAGAGCGCCTATCACCCGTGCGGCACCTGCCGGATGGGCCGCGCGTCCGACCCCGGCGCGGTGGTCGACCCCGAGTGCCGGGTGATCGGCGTCGACGGTCTGCGGGTCGTCGATTCCTCGATCTTTCCGCGGATCACCAACGGCAATCTCAACGCGCCGTCGATCATGGTGGGCGAGAAGGCGGCCGACATGATCCTCGGCCGCCCGCCGCTGCCGGCGGAGAACGCCGAGCCGTGGATCAACCCGCGCTGGCAGACCTCCGACCGCTAGGCCTGCCGCGGCCAGCCGGCGGGTGTTCAGGAGCCGGCGCGAGCGAGCACGGCACGCCACGAGCCGTAGCGGGTGACATCTTCGGCCCCATCCACAGCGTCGGCCTCGTAGAGGACGCCCTTCGGCGCCGACCCATCGGCAAGGTAGACCGTGCCGAAGCCGAGCGGGGCGGAAATCGTGGCGAGGAGGCCGCCTACGGCTGCGAGCGGCATCGCCCACACCTCGACCGCGATGGCGGCGCCGCCCGCGGCCCGCACGAGCCCCGGCCGTTCCGACGGGCCGCCGGGGAGGCTGTAGAGGCGGTAGTCCTCCGTCGTCCGCGCCTCGCGCAGGAACCGGGCGCCGCGATCCATCAGCTCGCGGTTGAGGTCCAGCCCCGACTGAGGCGCGCCGCAGACGGCGATCTCGATCTCATCGTCGCCCGCGGCGGTCACGGCAGCCGGCGGCGGCTCGGCGCGCCAGGGGGTGGCGCCGAGCCGCCGCGGGCCGTCCGCGATCTCCAGCCGCTGCGCCACTGCCGCGACCAGGCCGTCGCGCCCACGGCGGGCAAGAAGGGTGACACTTCCGGGCGGACCGTCGGCGCGCGGCGCGACCGGCACCGCGATGCCGCAGAGGTCGAGAAGGTTGACGAAGTTGGTGTAGGTGCCGAGCCGCGCGTTCACGCCAATCGGGTCGGCGGCGACGGCTGCCAACGTCGGCAGCATGGGGACGGTCGGCACGAGGAGGAGGTCCACCGCGGAGAGGGTCGGCTCGACCGCCCGCCGCAGCTCCTCGAGCCGGTAGCGGTCGCGGAAGGCATCCGCCGCCGAGACCCGCCGCCCGCGCTCGATCACCTGCCGGGTCACGGGGTGGATCGCGTCCGGCTCGCGCGCGAGGAGGGCCTCGGTCGCGACGAGCCGCTCGGCCACCCAGGCGCCCTCGTAGAGGAGCGCAGCGACCGCGGCGAACGGGGCGAAATCGAACGGGACAATCCGTGCGCCCGCCGCCTCCAGCGCCGCGACCGCCTTGCGGAAGGCGGCCGCTTCCTCCGGCCCCGCATCGAGCGCCGCCGGGACGCCGATGCCATGGTGCGGGGGCGCCGAGGGCGGCGGCGCCGCCACCGTGCGCGACCACGGGTCGGCCGCGTCGTAGGCCGCGGAGAGACGGAACACCTCGTGCGCGTCGGCCACCGTGAGCGCGAAGACCGACACCGTGTCGAGCGTGCGGCAGGCGGGGACGACGCCGGTGGTGGAGAGCGCGCCGAGCGTCGGCTTCAGGCCGACGATGGCGTTGAGCGCGGCCGGTACGCGGCCGGAGCCCGCCGTATCGGTGCCGAGCGCGAACGGCACCAGCCCGCGGGCGACGGCGACCGCGGAGCCCGACGAGGAGCCGCCCGGGACGAGCGACGGATCGAGCGGGTTCAGCGGAACAGGGTAGGGGGTCCGCGTCCCGACGAGGCCGGTCGCGAACTGGTCGAGGTTGGTCTTGCCGATCGGCACGGCGCCCGCCGCGCGGAGCAGCGCCACGACGGCGGCATCCCGCTCCGGCGTGGTGGCGAAGGCGGGGCAGGCCGCGGTGGTCGGCATCCCCGCGACGTCGATGTTGTCCTTCACCGCGAAGGGGATGCCGGCGAGCGGCCCTGCCGCCGCCTCCGCCTCTGCGATGGCAGCCTCCGGCTCGGCGAGGTGGAGGAAGATGCCGGGGTCGCCGGCGGCTGCAATTCGCCGGAACGCCTCCGCCACGATGGCGCCGCGGGACGTGCCGGCCGTGATCGCCGCCCGCAGCGCCGGCAGCGTGAAGGGAAGGTCCGCCAGGCTCACTCCGATTGCGTCCGCTGTGGCGCCGGTGTGGTGCGGTGGGGCGGGGAGGGGTCTCGCGCGCTGCATCGCTGGAGGATGCGCGAGGCGCCCGCCGCCGGCCGGTGCTCTTTTCGCACCGCAGCGTGTCGCCGTTTGCACCGCTCGAGTGTCACAGGGCGACCAGCGCCGCCTTGAGGTGCTCGGCGAAGCGGGCCGCAGCGACAGGCAGCGTCCGCCCCTTCAGCTGGCCGAGCAGGAGTTCGCCGGTCGGCACGTCGGCCTTCGACAGCGGGCGGACCACGAGCCCGAGGGCCTCCGCTCCGGCGAGGCCGATCGCGATCTCGAATCCGATGGCCTGCTCGTGCAGCACGTAGCGGCGCAGGAACTCGAAGCTGTCCGACGTCGCGACCGGCTCCAGCCGGTGCGAGGAGCGCCTGAGCCCCAGTGACAGGAGGTGCCGCACGCCGAAGCGCTCCGACGGAGCAACGTGCACAGCATCGAGGCATTGCCGGAGCCGCAGCGGCTCGACGTCGGCGAGCGGGTGGTCGCGCCGCATCACCGCGCAGACGGTCTGCGGCACGCTTGCGAGGATCTGCACGTCGGCGAGCACCGCCGGCTCGAAGACGAGCGCGAGGTCGGCCGCGAACGATTCGAGGTCGTGCTCTGCGGCGATGCGGTCGCGCACGTTGACGGTGAACTCGACGCCGGGATGGCTGGCGCGGAAGCGGGCGATCTCCGCCGGCAGGAAGAACGGCGTCAGCGCCTGTGAGCAGGCGACCGTCACATGCCCGCGCCGTGCTCCGGCAAGCTCGGCGACCCGGCTCCTCACCCGCGCGAGATCGGCCCGCTGCGCGCGGGCGTGCTGGAGGAAGAGCTCGCCCGCCGGGTTGAGCCGCACGCCGTTGGGGAGCCGCTCGAACAGGGCTGAGCCGAACTCGTCCTCGAACTGCGCGAGACGGCGGTTCAGCGCGGAGGCGGTGAGGTTCACCTCCTCCGCCGCCCTCCGGATCGACCCGCAGCGGGCGACGGCCTCCACGAGGTCGAGGATACGAAGGTGGCGCATCGGGCCTCCGGTGCTGTTCGCGACGCGCACCGGGCCGATGCCGAAATAGCACCGAAACGGAGCACCGGCTGGCGTGGAAGTTCCATGCCAGACGGCCGAACGGAGGGTTCGGGCGTGGTGCTGTCGGGCCGATCAGGGAGCGAGGCTGACGTGCGCGGCCGCAACGCGCCAGCCGTCCGTCGTGCGCAGCCACGTCTGGCTCTGCGCCCCGCGCCGGCCGGACCCGGTGCGGGTGTACTCCGCCGTCGCGATCGCGACGTCCTCCGTCAGCGCCACGATGTGGACGCGCGTCAGCGTGCGGGCGACGTCGGACGGATCGCGCCCGCGGCGGAACGCGGCGATCTCGTCGATCCCGTAGAGGCCCGCCGCGTCGGTCATCCGCACCGTGTCGGGCGCCGGCCGGAACAGCGCGATCAGCGCCTCGACGTCATTGCCGACCAGCGCCCGCTCGTAGGCGTCGAACGCCGCGCGCACCTCAACCTCGACCTTTGCCCGCGCGCTCTCGTCCATGCCGCCCCACCCCCCGCAAGCCGCTTCGGAGACCCGCGATGACACTCATCACGCTCGAGGCAGAGCCTCAACCCCTCGACGTCGACCCGCACCGGACCGCGCTCGTCGTGATCGACATGCAGCGCGATTTCCTGGAGCCCGGCGGCTTCGGCGAGACGCTCGGCAACGACGTCTCACTGCTGCAGGCGGCCGTCGGCCCCTGCGCGGCGGCGCTCACGGCGGCCCGGGCCGCGGGAATGCTCGTCATCCACACCCGCGAGGGGCACCGGCCGGACCTCTCCGACGCGCCGCCTGCCAAGATCTCCCGCGGCGCGCCCTCGAAGCGGATCGGCGATCCGGGGCCGATGGGGCGCATTCTCGTGCGGGGAGAGCCGGGGCACGACATCGTGCCCGAGCTGGCGCCGCTCCCCGGCGAGGTGGTGCTCGACAAGCCCGGCAAGGGCGCCTTCTTCGCGACCGACCTCGGCCAGATCCTCCAGAACGCCGGGGTCCAGACGCTCGTCGTCTGCGGCGTCACCACCGAGGTCTGCGTCCACACGACGATCCGTGAGGGCAACGACCGTGGCTACCGCTGCGTCGCCCTCGGCGATGCCTGCGCCTCGTACTTCCCCGAGTTCCACCGCATCGGCCTCGAGATGATCAAGGCGCAGGGCGGCATCTTCGGCTGGGTCTCGCACTCGGCCGCCTTCGCCGCCGCGCTCTCCCCGGCCATTCCCAACCCTGTCCTCCAACCCGCCTGAGGCATCCCATGACCACCCCACGCAGCGGCCCGGCGCTCTGGACCCCAGGCGACCTCAACGCCCTCTTCGGGCTCGGCACCAACGTCCTCGTCAACCTCCTCGTGATGACGGGGCTCCTGAAGTTCGTCCTCGGGATGCCGGACGACATCACCTTCGGCCGCATCCTGCCCGCCGTCGGCTTGATGCTCTTTCTCGGCAACCTCTACTACGCGTGGATGGCCTACAAGCTCGCCCGCCGCGAGGGCCGGGACGACGTCTGCGCGCTACCGTCCGGGCCGTCGGTGCCGCACATGTTCATCGTCGTCTTCGTGATCATGCTGCCGATCCTCGGCCAGACGAATGATCCGGTGAAGGCGTGGGAGGCGGGGCTCGCCTGGGTCTTCATCCAGGGCTTCATCCTGATCGGCGGCTCCTTCCTCGCCCCGTTCATCCGCAGGATCACCCCGCGGGCGGCGCTCCTCGGCACGCTCGCCGGCGTCTCGATCGCCTTCATCTCGATGCGGCCGGCGACGGAGATCTTCATGACCTCCATCATCGGCCTCACCTGCCTCGCGATCATCCTCGTCTCGTGGTTCGGCGGCTTCCGCTATCCGAAGGGGCTACCGGCGGGGCTCGTCGCCATCGTCGTCGGCATGGCGATCGCGTGGGGCGCGACGGCGCTCGGGATGCCCGAGATTGGCGGAATGAGCGCGGCGAACCTCGACGAGAGCTTCGCTTCGTTCGGCTTCTCGGTGCCGATCCCCGCCTTCGACCACGTGTTCTCGGGCTTCGAGTATCTCGGCTTCATCCTCGTCACGGCGATTCCGTTCGGCGTCTACGATCTCGTGGAAGCCATGGACAACGTAGAGAGCGCCGAGGCCGCAGGCGACACCTACTCGACGACGGAGGCGATCTCGGCGGAGGGAACGATCTCCCTCATCGGGACAATCCTCGGCTCGCCGTTTGCGAACGCCGTCTACATCGGTCATCCGGGCTGGAAGGCGATGGGCGGGCGGATCGGCTACTCGGCGGCGACAGGCGTCTTCGTGCTCGTCCTA
>JAESGF010000048.1_pt1 | contig 142712 bp, 124 predicted proteins | sample 9269621 | NCBI WGS metagenome assembly JAESGF01 (sample SAMN14515066, study PRJNA621663) | algae metagenome | isolation source: Tolypothrix carrinoi HA7290-LM1 and co-occurring heterotrophs from dry rock... | place: USA: Makauwahi cave, Kauai, Hawaii | collected 2011-01-06
ACGATATTTAGCCCGACCTTTGAAACTGCCGTTAGAGGCCAGGGCAGTACCCCCACAACGTGGACAAACGCTTCGTCTTGATTCCATCCTGCAAACTTACAGAACACCACTGGTTAGACCACTGCCACTCGTTTTGAATACGGTGCTGAGTTCACAAGAACAAATTTTGAGAAGCCAGTTTATTTTGGTTCTACTCATTTCGACAACTGGGCTATTTTTAGCGGCACCAAATTCAAGGATAGCGTTTTTTTCTCACTTTCAGAGTTTAATGAAAAAGCAATTTTTGATTTGGTAAGCTTCACTGTACCACCAGTATTTAATGATGTTCAACTGCCGGATACTTTACTTTTCAATAGGTTAAACTTAATTTTTGAATCCGGAAATATTGATTTTACCAATAGCAAAACAGATAAGCTAAAAAATAAGCGCGGCTCTGAGTCAAGGTGTCTAATTTTTCTGCATCAGACAGATTTGAGTAAAATCATCTTACCACATAATCTATTCAAAGTCTCCTTCGACAGTACCGACAACTACGACGAGCAACTGCGCGTCTACGAACAACTCATCAAAAAATGCCGGGACGAAGGGTACCTCGCCAGCGCACAGGGCTGGGACATTGACTACCAGAAACTCAAGAATTTACACGACTGGGGGCAGCTTGGCCCCGCCGTCAACTGGTTTCACGAACACTGGTGGAACTTCGGCTACGTCACGCGCTGGCTACCGGGGTTGTTCGTGGGCTTTTTCCTGCTCAACCTGCTGCTGATCCGCTGGCTCGTCAAGTCGGTGTACTTCGACCCGGAGTTAGGCAGGCAATTTTCCGAGGATACCTCGCGGCCCGTCATTCTCCGGCAACTGCACCGCTGGCGCTTCCGGGCGGCGTACACGCTGTTTTACACCGCCGTCATCTACTTCAACATTCGCCTCAGCCACGAGGCCACCAACTACAAAAACTTCGGGGGCCTGGTGTACCTCTACACGCTCTACGCCGTGGGTACCCTGCACGTGGTGTTTGGGATTTTGGGGTATTTGCTGAAGACGTAGAGGCTGCACTTAACCGTCATGCCGAACTGGTTTCGGCATGACGGCTTTTCAAAGGGTAATTCAATCAAAGTGCCTCAGTGCGACTCCCGCAGCTTCGGTGCGCCTGATTTGCCTTTCAGAAAATCCAGATCCGCGCCCTGGTGCGACTGCTCGACGTGGCTGATGTAGAGTTGCGCGTACCCGCGGTCGTAACCGAGGCTGGGGGCGGTCCAGGTTTTTTTGCGCTCGGCCAATTCGTCGTCCGAAACGTGGAGGTGTAAACGTCGGTTGGGTACGTCGAGCGTGATTTCGTCGCCGTTCTGCACGACCGCCAGGGTACCCCCCACCGCCGCTTCGGGTGAAACGTGCAACACGACGGTACCGAAGCCGGTCCCGCTCATGCGCCCGTCGGAAATGCGGACCAAATCGTGGATGCCGCGTTCGAGGAGTTTCTTCGGCAAGGTGATGTTGCCGACTTCGGGCATCCCGGGGTACCCCTTCGGGCCGACGTTTTTCAGGACCAGAATCGAATTTTCGTCCACGTCCAGATCGGGCGCGTCGATGCGGGCTTTCAGGTCGTCGATGTCCTCAAACACCACCGCCCGGCCCGTGTGCGTGAGCAGGTGCGGCGAGGCCGCCGAGGGCTTGAGTACCGCGCCGTTTTCGGCCAGGTTGCCCTTGAGTACCACGAGGCCCGTGTTGGGTTTGAACGGCTCGTCGACAGTCGAGATGATTTCGCGGTTGTGTACCTGCACGGCGTCGATGATGTCGCCGACGGTCTGGCCGCTGGCCGTGCGGCTATCGCAGTGGAGGAAACGGCGCAGTTCCTTCATCACCGCTGGGAGGCCACCGGCGTAGTACAAATCTTCGAAAAAGTGCTCGCCCGAGGGCTGGACGTTGGCGATAAAAGGAATGTCAGCCGAAAGCCGGTCGAAGTCTTCGAGGTCCAGCTCGACGCCGATGCGCCCGGCGATGGCCAGGAGGTGAATGACGAAGTTGGTCGAGCCGCCGATGGCCGCGTTCGTGCGAATGCAGTTTTCAAACGCCTCCCGCGTCAGGATTTTCGACATCGTCAGGTTTTCGCGGACCATCTCGACGATGCGGTTGCCGGTCAGGTGCGCCATAACCTTCCGGCGCGAGTCGGCAGCGGGAATGCTGGCGTTGTCGGGCAGCGAAAGTCCGAGCGATTCGACCATCGAGGCCATCGTCGAGGCGGTACCCATCACGGCGCAGTGCCCGGCGCTGCGGGCCATGCAGGCTTCGGCCACGATGAACTCGTCCTGGGTCAGCTCGCCGACTTTGTACTGCTCAGCGAAGCGCCAGATGTCGGAGGTACCGATTTTGCGGCCTTTGAAATGCCCGGCCAGCATCGGGCCGCCCGAGAGGACGATGGTGGGCAGGTCGACGCTGGCCGCGCCCATCACGAGCGAGGGTGTGGTTTTGTCGCAGCCGCACATGAGTACGATCCCGTCGAAGGGGTTGGCGCGGATGGATTCCTCGACGTCCATGCTGGCCAGGTTGCGAAACAGCATCGCCGTGGGTTTGACGAGCGTTTCGCCCAATGACATCACCGGGAATTCGAGCGGAAAGCCCCCGGCTTCCCAGATGCCGCGTTTGACGGCTTCGGCCAAATCGCGGAAGTGCGCGTTGCAGGGCGTCACTTCCGACCAGGTATTGCAAATGCCGATGACCGGCTTGCCCGTGAATTCGTGGTGGGGAAAACCCTGGTTTTTCATCCAGGCGCGGTAAATGAATCCGTCTTTGCCGGTCTTGCCGAACCATTGCTGGCTGCGGAGTTCGGGAAATTCTGCCATGTGGAATAGAGGTACGAAGAATGGACGCGCAAAATAGGGATTCCGGCGGCTTTTATTTCGGGTGAACGTATCGTTTTCACTCCGTAGCGAGGGGCTTAAGCCCCTCGCTACGGAGTGAAAACGATACGGCGCGCTCAAATTTGACGTTTTTCGCTTGACACCGGTTAGGGAATTTCCTAAACTTGACTACGCATCGCTCCCGGAGGGAGGCCCTTACTTCGTACCTCTCTGCGCATCGAGCCGCTTCTTCCCCGGAAATCCGCCCCCGTTGGGTGGTTCGTACCCTGTCTTTTTGGTCTACTTCCTGGCTTCGTCGTGCCCGTTCCGGACCCGAGGCCGGTTTCCGTTTCCCCCATTTCGGTATGTCCATTTCCTGCTTTCTCCCCTGTTCATCTCTAAACCGCAACAATCATGAAAGTCACGGCATTCCTCCTCCCGGCGCTGGGCCTGCTGCTGCTGGCCTGCGCCCAGGCTGACCAAAAAACCGCCACCGCTTCGTTTGACGAGAAAAAAGAGCTGGACGCCATCATGCGTACCATCAACGCCGAGTCGGACTGCTTTTTCAAGCGCGACTACAACTGCTGGCAGAAAACCTACATGCACTCCGACTACGCCTTCCAGGCCTGGAGCAACCCCGACGGTACCTTCGATGCCAAGCAAAGCTGGAACCAGGTCGATAAGGAAACCGGCAAGTACATCCGCGAAAACAAGGTACTCGGCAGCGAGCACCCGCACCTGACGCGTAAGAATCTGATCCACAAATTCTACGGCGACAACGCCGTGTTCCTCGTCTGGGATCAGTACAACGCCAATCCCTCCGGCAAGAAATACTACCACAGCAAGGAAGTCCGCGTGATGGAAAAGCAGGACGGCGAGTGGAAAATCGTGAACGTGTCGGCGTTCTGGGATTACAAGAATCTGGTACCCAGCGACAGCGTCCGCAGCCTCTGAGGCCACTGCGGTACCCCGTGTGGTCAATTTCGTTTCGCCGGATTCGTGACCAATGCGTCACGTAGTAGCCTGATTTCCTGTTGCAAGGCCCGCACTTCGGTTTGCAGGGCGGCGAGGTCCTGGCCCCCGGCCATTTCCGCTTCGGGGTTCGCGGCATCGCGCCCAACGAAAAATGTGGCCAGCGTGGCCGTCACGTACCCGAACACGGCGAAGGCGTACAGTGCCAAGAGGATGCAGAGCGCCCGGCCTTCGGGCGTCTGCGGCCAGTACTCCGAGCCGAGCGTGGTCATGAGCATGGCCGTCCACCAGAGGGCTTCGCCGTAGGTGTCGAGTTGGGTGCCCGCTCCGGGCGTAGCCGTTTCCCGCTCGAAGGCCAGCATACCCGCCGCCCCGGCAAAGGTCACCAGGAGCGTCAGCAGCACGACGTACCCGAAGCCGCGTCGACTCATGCTGGCCCCGAGAGCCTTCATGCCGCGATTGAGCGACCCGACGACTTTCACCAGCCGCACCCCGCGCGCCACGCGCAGCACCCGAAAAATCCGCACGACCCGAAACACCCGCAGCGCCGGGATGAGCAGCGACACGACCGTGAGCCAGTTCGTACGCAGGTACTGGAGTTTGTGGGGAGCCAGGAAAAATTCCAGCAGAAAGCCTACAACAAAAACCACCCAGATCACCGTCCCGAGCGTTTCGAGGGCGGGCGTCAGGCCGTAGGCGAGTTCCCACACGAGCAGCCCTAGCCAGACGAACCCCAGCACGAGCAGGGGCGTTTCGAGCCAGTCGCGGACGCGCTGGAGCAGTTCGTGCCGTTCGGCGTTGAGGTCGTTGGGTTCTGGTCTGGGTAACGTAGGCATTGGATTAGCGGCTTGACTTTGCCTCCGGTGTTACCAATCCCGTGCCCAGCGCGGGTGCCGGGCGGGTACCCGCGCCCAACTTCCGTTCCCTCCTTTTCGGCCAGGCAGAAGCGTTTTTTTTATTCTGGAAATCAGAATTTTAGTACCCAATCGGCCCTTTTTCTTCTATGAACGTTTCCCCTTCGTATCTGTGGGGAGCGGCACCCCCGCAGCGGCTCCGGTACCGGTCTGACCGCGCCGCTGGCTCAGGTCTCCGGGTGGAAGTTCCCCAGCGCCAGCGACCAGTCGTAGGCCCTGAACCGAATGCGCGACTGACTTCCGGCGGGTACCAACCCCTGCGTTTCGAGCAGGCGGCGAATGCCCGACACTCCGCCAAAATCGCCGAGGTACCAGAGCAGCAGGCGCGAAACGTGCGCGGTGTTCGTCTCCGCGTCGTAGCGGGTTTCGGATTCGAGAAACGACGCCGTCGCCAGATCCAACTGCGCGTCGATTTTTTCGGAATCGTAAAACGCGATGGGCGGGCAGGAAACAGCCCCGCAGTTGAGGGCGAAATGAATCCGCGCATCCAGCCGCTTGACCCGGTACCGCCGCTCGAAGGCAGACGGGAACGGCTTTGGCAGGTACCCCAGACTCCACCAAATTTTCGACCGACGCAGGACGCCGTGCTCCACGTCGTTCAGGCTGATGCGGTACCCGGCGACTTCGATCCACCGTGTTCCGAAAAACTGCGTCCGACTTTGCGCAAACTCAGTCCGGTGCTCGGTCAACAGCAGTTGGGCGAAGGCGTTGTAGAGGTTGATCCAGAAGGCCTTTCGCGCCGCGTCGGTACCCACGGCGTGCGCCAGCTCGGACGGACGTAGCCGGGCGAGTTGCTGGCGGTGTGCGGCGACGGGTTCACCCCGCCGGACGGCGAGCAGGAGGTTTTCTGCAAGGACGTGCATGAGCGAAATCGGCGGAGTGGCGAAAGTGGCGTTTTGGGTTTATTTTTCACAGGATTTCCACACGCTACTTTCTTCCCTCCATGAAAAACCGGTTCCTGCGCCTCCTCGCCCTGGCCCTACTCCTGCCCGGCCTGCTCCTGGCCCAATCAAAGAAAAAAACCGAAACGCCTACCAGCCTGCTCATCCCGGCGAAAAAACTTGAAAGCCTCAAGGCCGAACTGCTGGGCGAAATCGACGGCATGAAGGCCTTTTCCGCCGAGATGAACGACATGGTGTTCAGCTTTGGCGAATTGGGTTTTCAGGAAACCGAAACCTCGACGTACCTCACCGGAATCCTGGAAAAAAACGGATTCACCGTCCAGCGCGGTGTCGGGGGCATTCCGACGGCCTGGATCGCGACGTGGGCGAACGGAACGGGGAAACCAAAAATCGCCGTGGGCTCCGACATCGACTGCATTCCGAAAGCCTCGCAAAAACCCGGCGTCGCTTACCACGACCCGCTCATCGAAGGCGCGCCCGGTCACGGCGAAGGGCATAATTCGGGCCAGCCGCTCAACATCACGGCGGTACTCGCGCTGAAGAAAATCATGACGCGCGAAAACCTGTCGGGTACCCTGATGCTCTGGCCGGGCGTGGCCGAGGAGCAAGTGGGTACGAAGGCGTACTACATCCGCGAGGGCTTGTTCAAGGACGTCGACGCCTGCCTCTTCACGCACGTCAACTCAAACCTTTCGGTCAAGTACGGCGACGTGGGTAACAATGGACTGGTGTCGGTCCGGTTCAATTTTGAAGGCTCCGCCGCCCACGCCGCCGGAGCACCCTGGCGCGGCAAAAGTGCGCTCGACGCCGTGGAGCTGATGAACATCGGCTGGAACTTCAAGCGCGAGCACCTGCTGCCGACCCAGCGCTCGCACTACGTCATCGTCGACGGCGGCGATCAGCCGAACGTCGTGCCGTCGAAGGCTTCGGTCTGGTACTACTTCCGCGAACGGACGTACCCAAAAATCAAGGAACTCTACGAAGCGGGCCTTAAAATCGCGCAGGGCGCAGCGATGATGACCGATACGAAATTCACCTACGAGGTACTCGGTTCGGCCTGGCCGGGGCATTTTAACAAACCCATCGCCGAGGCCATGCACCAGAACATCCAGCGCGTGGGGCTGCCGACCTGGTCGACGGAAGACCAGACGCTGGCGAAGGCGTTGCAGGACGAGCTGATGTCTCCCGAAAAGAAAGGCCTGGCGTTGAAACTCGACTCGACGGGCATTGAACCGCCCGTGATTTCGATGGGCGGCGGCTCAGACGACATCGCCGACATCGCCTGGTCGGTACCGACCGTCGTGCTGGGATACCCCTCGAACATCCCCGGCCTGCCCGGTCACCACTGGGCGAATGCGATTTCGATGGCCACGCCCATCGCGCACAAGGGCGTCACGGCAGGGGCGAAAGCCGAAGCACTCACCCTGCTCGATTTGCTCGTCAAACCTAATCTGATCCAATCGGCCTGGGCGTACTACACCGACGTGCAGACGAAGGAAATCAAGTACCAGCCGCTCATCGGCCCGAACGACAAACCGGCGACGTACCTCAACACGAAAATTATGGAGCAATTCCGCCCGGAGATGCGGAAATTCTACTACGATCCGACGAAGTACAAAAGCTACCTCGAACAGCTCGGCATCAAGTACCCGACCGTGCGGGAGAAAAAGCCCACCGAGAAGGCGAGCAGCAAGGTGGGCGATTGATCGCTTCTCGCCAGACGACCCGGTCGGGCTTTTTTGTAGTTTTGAGAAAAATGAATCAGGCCATGAGTACCGTCATTCTGGAGGTGGAGGAGGCGCAGGAAAAAGCCGTCCTCGAATTGCTGGAAACCCTGCCGGGGGTCCGGCTCATTCAGGACCCGCGAGCCAACTCACCCAAACCCGACTACTGGAAGTTATTAGGAAAATACAAGCATACGCGAGTAAGCAGCGAGCGCTTGGCCGTCACCAATGCCGAAAATAAAAACCTCGAAGGTGAATGAAATGCTACTTGCTCGACGCCTGCGCCATTCTTGCCTTTCTGAAAACCGAGCCAGGCTACGAGCGTGTTGCCGAATGCTTCGAAGAAGTAGACGCTGGGCAGGCGAGTATGCACGTGCACGCCTCTACGCTTTACGAGGTGTACTATCAGTATTTGCGGGATGAGGGCGTAGAGTTGGCTCAAGCCACGTGGCAGGATGTAACGACCATGCCAGTACAGATGCACTACACCTTTGACGAAGCCTTTCTTCAACAAGCCGCTGAGTTCAAAGCCCGGCACCGGATGTCGGTAGCTGACTCGTTTTTATTGGCTCAGGCGAAACGGCTCAACGCCTCGGTCATCACTTCCGACCACCACGAGTTTGACGCCGTCGAGCAGGCGGGTCTTGGTCAGTTTACCTGGATGCGCTGATTACTGGCCCCACGTTGCCTCGAAGACGTGCCGGAGAATCGCCTCGTCGGCTTCGGAAAATACCTGGCCCCGGCGTTCCATCGTCGTCCGGGCGACGGCGAGGGCTTTTTCAAGCTGGTACGTGGTAAAATTCGTATCCGCACCGCCCCACGAAAACGACGGAACGTGCTTGGGCTGGAATCCCGCCCCAAATACGTTTACGTTGACGCCCACGACGGTACCCGTGTTGAACAGCGTGCCGATGCCTGCTTTGGAATGATCGCCCATGAACAGCCCCACGAACTGCCGCCCGGAGTCTTCGAGTTGCCCGGCTTCGTAGCTGTGGAGTTTAACGGACCCGTAGTCGTTTTTCAGGTTGGAATTATTCGTGGCCGCGCCCCAGTTGCACCACTCGCCAACGTACGAATTCCCCATGAATCCGTCGTGGCCCTTGTTCGAGTACCCGAGGAGTACCGACTGACTCACCTCCCCGCCGACTTTGCAAAACGGCCCGATGGTCGTGTTGCGCCGCATCTTGCCGCCAAGGTTGATTACCGATCCTTCGAGCGCCGCAAACGGCCCCTGAATCAGCGCGCCTTCCTGCACCTGCACGTTACGCCCGAGGTAAATCGGTCCGGCTTCAGCGTTGAGGACCGCCGCGCGGAGTTGCACGCCGGGTTCGAGGAAGATTTGGGATTCGTTGTAGACCGCCGTGAACCGGTCGGTAATCGGTTCGGAGGTACGCCCGGCGGTGATTCGGGCGAAATCAGCCCGGATTTGCTCGCCGTTCAACGCGAATAAATCGGGCCACTGTAGGACTACCCGTCTGGGGACGGATTGCCTAATCCGTCCACCCAAGTCGGTAACTCCCTCACCGCCCACGAGTACCATTAGTTCCTCCCCCGAAAGCCGCTCCCCTGACCGGTACGCCAGTAGCATTCCCTCCTGCACCAGTCCCTCACCAATCTTCAACGCGCGTACCGCCGAGGCAATTTCCTCCGTGGGGAGGACGGCCCCGTTGAGGTACAGGTTGTCATCAGTAAATCGGTTCAAAAACTTTGTTTGCAGGTACGGCTGCGTCAGAAACGAAGGCCGTTCGCCGAGCCAGTCCGTCCACTTTTCGGTAATCGTCCGAATGCCCACGCGCAATTCGCTCACGGGGCGAGTAAACGTCAAAGGCAGCAGGCGGGTACGAATCGTCGGGTCGTCGAAGAGGACGTAGTTCGGCATGGGTGGGGAAGGGCGGTTTTCAGCGGGCGAAGGTACGAAATGGTGTCTGAACCGCAGATTTACGCGGATTTTTGGGATTTCTCAGACTGCTTCGCTGGTAGATTTTAAGTATTTGTCCCGCTGAGTGGAGTCGAAGTGCCGTCAAGTGGGCGCTTCGACTCCGCTCGGCGGGACGATGTTTTTTATTAAAAAGCCTTCCGCGAAATCCCAAAAATCCGCGTAAATCTGCGGTCGATGACAACGTACCGCTGGCGCATCTGCGCCCTGCTTTTCTTCGCCACCACCCTCAACCACCTCGACCGGCAGGTACTCGGCATCCTCGCCCCTGACCTCCAGCGGGCCTACGCCATCAGCGAAACCGAGTACGGTTGGATCGTGATGGGCTTTCAGGGCGCATTCGCACTCGGACTGACGAGTATGGGATACCTCGTCGACCGTTTCGGGTTGCGCTGGATGTACGCCGCGGCGATGTTGCTCTGGAGCGTAGCCGATGCTGCCCACGCCTTCGGTCGGGGCTTCGTTGGTTTTTTAGTTGCCCGAATTGCGCTTGGTTTCGGCGAGGCGGGTAATCCGCCTGCTTTCGTGAAGGTCATCGGCGAGTGGTTTCCGCTGCGCGAACGGGCTTTCGTCGCCGGACTGGTCAACTCGGGCGCGAACGTCGGAGCCATCGTCGCGCCGCTGCTGGTACCATTTCTGGCCTTGCGATTCAGTTGGGAATGGGCCTTCATCGGTACCGGCCTGCTGGGCATCGGGTGGCTGGTGCTTTGGTTCGGAATGTACCAAAAACCCGCCGAGCACCCGCGCGTTTCGCCCGCCGAGCTGTCGCTCATCACTTCCGACGGGGTACCCGCCTCGACCGAACGCGTTGCGTACCACCGCCTGCTGCGGTACCGCGCTACCTGGGGCATCGCGCTGGCGCGGTTCTGCACCGACCCGGTCTGGTGGATTTTTCTGTACTGGCTTCCCAAATTTCTCAATTCTCAACACGGCCTGACGCTTAACCAGGTCGGGTTGCCGCTCCTGACGGTGTACCTCGTCGCCGACGTCGGTAGCATCGCGGGCGGCTGGCTGTCGTCGTATTTCCTGAGAATCGGCTGGTCGCTGGACCGGGCGCGCAAGACGACGATGCTGCTCGCGGCGGTACTCGTCGTGCCCGTTTTTTTTGCTTCGCGAACGGATGACTTGTGGACGGCCGTCGCGATTGTCTCGCTGGCCGTCGCCGCGCACCAGGCTTGGGCCGCCAACATTTTCACCCTGCACTCCGACATTTTTCCGCCGCCGCTCGTCGCCTCGGCTACGGGCCTGACGGGTACCATCGGGGCCATCGGCGGGATGCTCGTTGCGCCGGTCGTCGGGTGGGTCCTCGACGCGACGGGCAGCTACGTCCTCATTTTTTCGGCGGCGGCCTTGGCGTACTTGCTGGGCTGGCTACTTTTACGCCTCCTGATTCCGCGCATTCAACCCCTGAACCCCGCATGAAACTCTACCGCACGGCCGAAGGCCTCGTCGTGGAAGCCGACGACCAGTTTTACCAGACGACCCACACCGACTGGGACGCGTTCGTCAACCAGCCCGACCTCCACGCCGCCCTGCAGACGGCCATCGCCGACCTCGAACCCATCGGCGGAACCGACTGGCTCGCCACGCAACACCTGCTCGCCCCCATCGGTACCCAGGAAATCTGGGCGGCGGGCGTGACGTACCTCCGCAGCAAAAACGCCCGAATGGAAGAATCCCAGGACGCGGGTGGCGGGACGTTTTACGACAAAGTTTACGACGCCGAACGCCCCGAAATCTTTTTCAAAGCCACCCCGCACCGCACCGTCGGGCCGGGACAACCCGTGCGCATTCGCCGGGATTCGGATTGGAACGTACCCGAACCGGAGTTTACGCTGTTCGTCAACGCCGCGGGCGACATCGTCGGCTACACCATCGGCAACGACATGAGTTCGCGGAGCATCGAGGGCGAAAATCCGCTGTACCTGCCGCAGGCCAAATCGTACGACGGTTCGGCGGCCATTGGCCCCTGCCTCTACGTGCCGCCAGTGCCGGTTTCACCGGATGAAACGATCATTACGATCCATATTTTCCGGGACGACGAAACGGTTTTTTCGGGCAGCATCGCGCTCAACCAGATGAAACGCACGCCCGATGAACTGGTTAGTTTCCTGCTGCGCGAATGCAGCTTCCCGCAGGGCTGCTACCTGATGACCGGTACCGGCATCGTCCCCGAACACGATTTTACGCTCCAGTCCGGCGACGAAATCCGCATCGGCATTGAGCCGATTGGGACGTTGGTAAATACGGTAGCGTAAAAAAACTCCCCTCCTTGAGAAGGAGGGGTGGCGCGTAGCGCCGGGGAGGTCAGTGGGGAAACGCGAAGCCTCACCAAGCTTGGTCTGCTCATCCGACGTTGGCGCGTCAACCACCCCCCAGCCGCACCCCCTCCTCATCGAGGAGGGGAGTCGTAAAATTCATTTAAATTCCTCATGACCCTCACCGGCTCCCAACTCCTCGGCTCGACCGAATCGCGGCTCGGTACCCGCACCTTCACCGGCTTCAACCCCGCCACGGGCCAGGAGCTTGAACCGACCTTTACCGAAGCCACAACGGACGAAGTCGACGAAGCCGTCCGGAAGGCCCACGCCGCCCTGGCCACGTACCGCCGGACGAGCGGCGCGGACAAGGCCCGCTTCCTCGAAGCCGTCGCCGAAGAAATTTTAGCTCTCGGCGACGAACTGCTTCAGACCGCCAGTCAGGAAACCGCCCTGCCCCTGCCCCGCCTGACGGGCGAGCGCGGGCGGACGATGAACCAGTTGAAAATCTTCGCCGAACTCGTCCGCGAAGGCTCCTGGGTCGATGCGCGGCTCGATTCAGCCCAACCCGACCGCCAGCCTGCGCCCAAACCCGACCTGCGCTCGATGCTCCGGCCGCTGGGCGTGGTGGGCGTGTTCGGCGCGAGCAACTTCCCGCTGGCCTTCTCGGTCGCGGGCGGCGACACGGCCTCGGCGCTGGCCGCCGGGTGTCCGGTCGTGTTCAAAGCGCATCCGGCGCACCCGGCCACCTGCGAGTTGGTCGGGCGGGCCATCGTCGCGGCGGCGCAAAAAGCGGGAATGCCTGAGGGCGTGTTTTCGCTCGTGCAGGGTACCTCGACCGACGTCGGCGTGGCGCTCGTGCAGCATCCGCTCGTCAGCGCGGTGGGCTTCACGGGTTCGTTTCGGGGTGGGAAAGCGCTGTTTGACGCCGCTGTCCGGCGGGAGGTACCCATTCCAGTGTACGCCGAGATGGGCAGTACCAATCCGGTTTTCTTTTTGCCCGGAATTCTGGCCGAACGCGGCGAGGTACTCGCCCAGCAACTGGTCGCCTCGGTGACGCTCGGCGTCGGGCAGTTCTGCACGAATCCGGGCGTGTTCGTCGTCGAGAAAAATAGCGAAGCGTTCATTGGAAAAGTTGCCGAGGTACTCGGGCAAACGGCGGGCGGTGCGCTGCTGACGGCGGGCATCCGCCAAACCTACGAGCGCGGCATCGAAACGCTGAGTGCTTCCGCCGAACTCCTCGCCCACGGTACCGCGACCGACGGACAGGTACGCCCGGCCTTGCTGAAAACCAGCGCGGCGGCGGCAGCCGAACACCCTGAATTGCTCGAAGAAGTCTTCGGTCCCTCGACCGTCGCCGTCACCGCCGATTCGCGGGAGGAATTGCTCACGCTCGCCCGGAACCTGACCGGCCACCTGACGGCGACCGTCTGGGGTACCGAAACGGACCTGTTCGAACACGCCGAGTTGCTCGAAATCCTCGAACAAAAAGTCGGGCGCTTGCTCGTCAACGGCTTTCCGACGGGTGTCGAAGTGACGCACGCGATGGTCCACGGCGGCCCGTACCCGGCCACGACCGACGCGCGGAGTACCTCGGTGGGTACCGCCGCGATTCTGCGTTTTGCCCGGCCCGTCTGCTACCAGGACGTACCCGAGTTTTTGTTGCCCGACGAACTGAAGACTGCTAACCCGCTCGGCATCCGGCGACTGGTGGACGGGCAGCGGACGCGGTGATTCCAATGATTTTCCAAAACCAAACCGCCCTCGTCACTGGCGCGGGCCAGGGCATCGGCTACGAAATTGCCCGGCAACTGGCCGCGCGCGGCGCGTCCGTGCTGCTCAACGACTTCGACGCCGAGTTGGCCGAAACCGCCGCCGCGCGCATTCGGGCCGAGGGCGGCACCTGCGTCGGGTACCCCGGCGACGTCTCGCAGGTACCCGTCATCGAGGCGATGGTTGCGCGGGCGGTGGCCGAGTTTGGCAGCCTGACGCGCGTCGTGGCGAACGCGGGAATTACGACCTTCGGCGATTTCTTCGAGTACCGGCCCGAGTCGTTCGAGCAACTGCTGCACCTGAACCTGCGCGGTAGTTTTTTCCTGACTCAGGCCGCCGCGAAGCAGATGCGGCAGCAGGGGTCCGGGGGTCGGATTTTGCTGATGTCGTCGGTGACGGGCCACCAGGCACACCCCTTCCTGGCCGCGTACGGCATGACGAAGGCCGCCCTCGAAATGCTGGCAAAGGCGCTCGTCGTGGACCTCGCGCCGCTGGGCATCACGATCAACTGCGTGGCCCCCGGCGCGACGCAGACCGAACGGACGCTGGACGACGCCGGGTACGTACCGACCTGGTCGCGCATCACGCCGATGGGCAAGCCCGCCACCGTGCAGGACATCGCGGCGGCGGCGCTGTATTTTTTGTCGGAGGAAGCCGGGCACGTCACGGGGCAGTCGCTGGTGGTCGACGGCGGCTGGACGAGCGTGAGTCCGTCGCCGTACGGCTGAATTCGTTTCTTTGCCGCATGAAACGTTTCCGCGTTCCGCTTGCCGCCCTACTGCTGGGTCTTGGCCTGTTGCTTTCCGCTCACGATTACTGGTTTTCGGCTTCGGCGTTCGTTTTGAAAAAAGGCGAAACGCTGCGGCTCCGGCTGCTCGTAGGCGATGACCTCGAACCCGAGGAAGAGCGCGTGTTTCAACGGCACAAAACCGTCAGCTTTCAACTGCACACGGCCACGGGTACCGAAAATCTGTTGCCCGCCGCGAAAGACAGTTCGCTACCCGCTCTGCAAAAACGGCTCGATTTCAACGGCCTCGGGCTGATTTCGATGGAGCGGAATTTTTCGCAACTCGAAATGGACAGCGTCAAGTTTCACCGGTACCTGATTCACGAGTTTCTCGTCGACGCGATGGAGGCCCGTGAGCAGCCCGGCCGCAAACACCGCATCGAGCGCGAACGCTACGCGCGGGCCATCAAGGCGCTCGTGCAGGTGGGTACCCCTGCGGCCACCGATGAAACGTACCGGAAGCGGCTCGGTCATAAAATCGAACTAATTCTGCTCCAGAATCCGTACCGGTTGAAGCCGGGTAGCCTGCTCGAAGCGCAGTTGTTTTTCGAGGGGAAACCGCTCGTGAAAAAGGTACTTATGGCCCTGCACAAACAACCGGACGGCAAATTCACCGAACTCATCACGTACACCGACGAGGAGGGCATCGCCCGCTTCAAGCTCAATCGTCCCGGCCCCTGGGTACTCCGCACGACGCACCTGCTGCCCTGCGCGGGTTGCCCGGACGTGGATTGGGAGAGTTTCTGGACCTCGTACAGCTTCGAGTTGCCGCGCTGATTCTGGGCGTCGAAACTTCGGAAGTCTTGAAGACTTCCGAAGTTTGTACCCATGCCCCTCACCTTCCAGTTCAAAGCCTTCGACGAACTCAGTACCCGCGAACTCTACGCGATCTGGTCGCTGCGGAATGCCGTGTTCATCGTCGAGCAGGACTGCCCGTTTCAGGACGCCGACGGAAAGGATTTCGTCGCCACACACTGCTTGGGCCAGGACGAAGCGGGTACCCTGCGGGCCTACACCCGCCTGTTCGACGTCGGCGGGTACTACCCCGGCCACGCCTCCATCGGGCGCGTGGTGACGGATCCGGTCGTGCGGCGCACGGGCGCGGGGCGCGAGTTGATGCGGATTTCCATTGAATCTTGCCGAAATCGGTACGGCCCGGTACCCATTCAGATCGGCGCGCAGAAGTACCTGCTGCGGTTTTACGAATCGTTCGGGTTTCGGTCGACGGGCGAAGACTACTGGGAAGACGGCATCCTGCACACGTTCATGGTACTCCGGCCTGAGCGTTGACATTCCCGCCATACCTTGCGGCGTTCCCGAATCCATTTTTACCTTTGTGCCACTTTTTTCGGGAGGCGTTCGCCCGAAACGAGTTCAACCAGACGATTCCCGTCCCACCGGACCCATGCAAGACTTGCCCGAGGTTATCCAGCGCATTCCGCTTCAGTACTACATCTGGTTTGCGTCGGCCCTGTTCGTCATCGGCATCGTGGGGGTACTCACCCGCCGCAACGCGCTCATCGTTTTCATGTCGGTCGAGCTGATGCTCAACGCCGTCAACCTGCTGCTCATCGCGTTTTCAAGCTACCGCTCCGACCCCGCCGGGCAGGTATTCGTCTTTTTCATCATGGCCGTCGCCGCCGCCGAAGTGTCGGTCGGACTGGCCATCATCGTCATGATTTACCGCAACATCCGTTCGGTCGACGTCGGGTTGCTCAACAAACTCAAGTGGTGATATCAATTTGAAAATGAGCCAATTTGAAAATTTGAAAATGAATGCATTGCCGACGCGAAAGCCTGCGTTCATGGCATTTTCAAATTGCCACATTTTCAAATTTTCAAATTAAAAGTTATGTCCCTGCCGCTACTCCTCGTTCTGCTGCCGCTTCTGGGTTTTGTCGTCAACGGCATCGGCTTTCGGCACATCCCGAAAGCGCTCGTTGGGCTGATTGGTACCGGGACGGTCCTCGGCTCGTTCGCCTGCGCGCTGCTGCTGTTCCTGAATTTTGAAGGTGTACCCCAGATCGTGACGCTCTACGACTGGATTACGGTCGGGTACCTCCGCATTCCGTTCGCGTTCCAGATCGACCAGTTGTCGCTGCTGTTCCTGCTCATCATCACGGGCGTGGGTACCCTGATTCATTTGTATTCCATCGGGTACATGCACCACGACGAAGGCTACGGGAAGTTTATGGCCTTTCTGAACCTGTTCGTGTTTTTCATGCTGCTGCTCGTGATGGGGTCCAACTACGTCATCATGTTCATCGGCTGGGAGGGCGTCGGGCTGTGTTCGTACCTGCTGATCGGGTTCTGGAACCGGAACACGAACTACGGCGGCGCCGCCCGGAAGGCGTTCATCATAAACCGGATCGGCGATTTGGGCTTTCTGCTCGGCATTTTCCTCATCATCGCCACGTTCGGGCAAATCGAGTACCTCGAAGTGTTCAAGAAATCGACGGGCCTGGCCGTCGGCGACCAGACCATTGTCTGGATTACGCTCCTGCTCTTCGTCGGGGCGATGGGAAAATCGGCGCAAATTCCGCTCTACACCTGGCTGCCCGACGCCATGGCCGGGCCGACGCCCGTCTCGGCGCTCATCCACGCCGCCACGATGGTCACGGCGGGGATTTACATGATCGTGCGCTCGAACGTACTCTACGCGCTGGCCCCCGTCACGCTCGAAATCGTGGCCTACGTCGCCATCGCGACGGCCTTGCTGGCGGCGAGCATCGGGGTTTTTCAGAACGACATTAAAAAAGTACTCGCCTACTCGACCGTCTCGCAGCTCGGGTACATGTTCCTCGGGCTGGGCGTCGGGGCGTACACGGCGGGCTTTTTCCACGTGATGACGCACGCGTTTTTCAAGGCGCTGCTCTTCCTTGGGGCCGGGTCGGTGATTCACGCGATGAGCAACGAACAGGACATTCGGAGTATGGGCGGACTGCGGAAAAAGCTGCCGATTACGTTTCTGACCTTCCTGGTGGGTACCATCGCCATCTCGGGCATTCCACCGTTTGCCGGGTTTTTCTCGAAAGATGAAATCCTGGCGCACGTTTTCGAGCACAACCAAGTACTCTGGGCGCTGGGCGTCTTCACCTCCGGGCTGACGGCGTTTTACATGTTTCGGCTCTTGTTCCTGACGTTCTTCGGCGACTTCCGGGGTACCCACGAGCAGGCGCACCACCTCCACGAATCGCCCGCTTCGATGACCCTGCCGCTCGTCGTGCTGGCGGTACTCTCGGCAGTGGGTGGATTCCTGAACGTGCCCGAAGTACTCGGCGGCTCGGCGCAACTGGGCGAGTACCTCGCCCCGATTTTCACGCAGGCGCAGATCGTCAATCCCAACCTGTTTGCTGCCACGACGCTCTCGCACCCCACCGAGTACGGGCTGATGGGCGTGTCGGTCGGCGTGGCGCTTGTCGCGGCGATTGCTGCCTACGTCGTGTACGTGAGCCGGAAGTCGGTACCCGTGGCCGAAGGGCAGGAAGCGGGTTTCCAGAAAGTCGTGTACCACAAGTACTACGTCGACGAACTCTACGACGCCGTCATCGTCCGGCCCGTCGAAGCGCTGTCGCGGTTTTTCTACCGGGTTATCGACCAGCTCGTCATCGATCTGGGCGTGGAGGGCGTCGGCAAATTCGTGAAGGGGTTGTCGAGCGAATTCCGCCTCGCTCAGACCGGCGCGACGCCGTTTTACGTCTTCGCGATGGTCGTCGGCATGGCCGCCGTGCTGCTCTGGAGTCTGCGCGGCTTTTTGTTTACCTAATCCATTCGCCGGCTGCGGTCGGACTTGAATTTAAAACGCATGCTTACCCTCGCGCTCATCGCGGTACCCCTGCTCAGTGCCCTGGTCGTGCTGTTTCTCAAAGGCAACGCCGCCCGGCAGGGGGCGCTCATCGGCGCGCTCGTCGAACTGGGGCTGGCTGGTTTTGTCTTCACGCAGTTTCAGGCCAACGCCGCCGCGCAGTTTGCGGCCAGTTACCCCTGGATTGGCTCGATGGGCATCAACTTCAGCGTCGGCATCGACGGCATCAGCCTGCTACTCGTCGTGCTCTCGACCCTGCTGGTACCCCTCATCATCCTTTCGACCTTCAACCACAGCTACCGGAATCCCTCGGCGTTTTACGCGCTGATTCTGTTCATGCAGTCGGCGCTGGTGGGCGTGTTCACGGCCCAGGACGCGTTTTTGTTCTACCTCTTTTTCGAGGCGGCCCTGATTCCGATTTACTTCATCGCCGCGCTCTGGGGCGGCGAAAACCGGATTCGGGTCACATTCAAATTTTTCATTTACACCATTTTCGGCTCGTTGTTCATGCTGCTCGGACTGGTGTACCTGTACCTCCAAACGCCCGTCACGCCCGCGACGGGTACTCATTCGTCGGCCATCGCCGCGTTTTACGACCTGACGCTGACCGGTCCGCAGCAGAGTTTCCTGTTTTGGGCGCTGTTCATCGCGTTTGCGATTAAAATGCCGGTGTTCCCCTTCCACACCTGGCAGCCGGATACCTACGTCGAATCGCCGACACCCGCGACGATGCTCCTGGCGGGCATTATGCTAAAAATGGGTACCTACGGGCTGATTCGCTTCATTCTGCCCATCGTGCCGCAGGGCGTGGAGACTTGGGGCTGGACGGCGATGGTACTCTCCATCATCGGCATCGTCTACGGCTCGATCATCGCCATTCAGCAGCGCGATATGAAACGCCTCATCGCGTACTCGTCGTTTGCACACGTGGGGCTGATGGCAGCGGGGATTTTTTCGGGTTCGCTCGACGGCCTGCAGGGCGCGCTCATTCAGATGCTGGCGCACGGGGTGAACGTGGTCGGGCTGTTTTTCATCGCCGAAATCATTTTCAGCCGGACCAAATCCCGGAACCTGGACGAACTCGGCGGCATCACCCAGACCACGCCTAACCTCACCGTGTACTTCATCATTCTGATGCTGGGCAGCGTGGCCCTGCCACTGACGAACGGCTTCGTGGGTGAATTTCTGCTCCTGAAGGGCGTCTACGGTTACAACCGCTGGCTGGGAGCCATCGCCGGGCTGACGATCATCCTCAGCGCGGTGTACCTGCTACGGATGGTGCAGAAGTCGATGTTCGGTCCCCGCACCGAGCGCACCGAGCACTTCACCGACCTGAGTACCAGCGAAAAACTGACGCTGATTCCGCTGGCGTTCATGGTGTTTTGGATGGGCTTCCACCCCAATTCGTTTCTCAAACTAACCGAACCCGCCGTGAGCCAGTTGCTCCAGATGATGGGTCAATAAATCTTCAATTTGAAAATGAGGTGATTTGAAAATGGGCTGACGCGATAACCTGCCTTTTAGATTCATTTTCAAATTCCCACATTTTCAAATTTTCAAATTGCAAGGCATGTCCGCAATCATCTCCCTTTCGCTGTTCGGCATCCTGAACCTGTTCCTGGGCTTTGCCCGGTCGCGGAAGATTCTGCTGCCCGCCACGCTGCTGTTTCTGGTCGTGGCCTTCGTGCTCAACCTGCGCGACTGGAACGAGCAGTACTTGTATTTCAACCAGATGCTGCGAAGCAATAACCTGTTCATCAACTTTTCGGGTATCGTGCTCCTGACGGCCTTTCTCGTCGTAGCGCTAACGCGGCATTTTGGTACGGACAACGACGTGAACGCGCACCCAGCCGAGTACTACGCGATTCTGTTGTTTTCGGTGGTCGGCGCGATGATGATGATTGGGTACGAAAACCTCATCATGCTGTTCATCGGCGTGGAAATCCTCTCCGTGGCCATGTACGTGCTGACGGGTACCGACAAACGCAACGTCCGCTCGAACGAAGCCGCCCTGAAGTACTTCCTGATGGGCGCGTTCGCGACGGGCATCCTGCTGTTCGGCATCGCCCTGATTTACGGCGCGACAGGAACTTTTAATTTGGCGGGTATCGGTGGGTACGTCCACGGTGCGGCGCAGGCGGGGCAGATTTCTCCGATGCTCTACGTCGGGTTGTTGCTGCTCTTGGTCGGGATGCTGTTCAAAGTCTCGGCGGCCCCGTTCCACTTCTGGACGCCCGACGTGTACGAAGGGGCACCGACGATTTTCACGACGTTCATGTCGACGGTCGTGAAAACGGCCGGATTCGCGGCAATTTACAAGTTGCTGGCCGGGTCGTTCGGCAGTGTGTTCCCGTTCTGGTGGCAGACGCTCACGTTCATCACCCTGCTTACCCTGCTGGTCGGCAACGTCACGGCGGTGTACCAGGACAGCTTCAAGCGGATGATGGCCTACTCCAGCATTTCGCACGCCGGGTACCTGCTGCTGGCCGTGACGGCAAAAACCGCCGGTTCGCAGGAAGCGATTCTGTTTTACTCGCTGGCGTACTCGGTGGCCACGGTCTCGGCCTTTGGGGTACTCATGCTGGTCGCCGAGCGGCGGCAGGTCGAGGGCCGCGACGACGAATCGTACGAGGCCTTCAACGGACTGGCCAAGCAAAGTCCGTTCCTGGCCTTCGTTTTGGCCGTGTCGATGCTCTCGCTGGCGGGCATTCCGCTGACGGCCGGTTTCTGGGGAAAATTCTTCGTCTTCGCCGCCGCCGTTGAGCGCGGCATGACCAGCCTGCTCATCGTGGCGGTACTCACGTCGGCCGTTGGGATTTACTACTACTTCCGGGTACTCATCGCGGCCTACCTCAAACCGACCGGTGCTGACACCCGTCCGCTCGTACTCAGTCCGCTGTACCGGACCGTGCTCCTGCTTACCACGGCCCTGACGATTCTGCTCGGCGTGGCTCCTGGTTTGATTAATTCGGTATTTTAGCGGCTTCAAACCCTTACTGCGTGCAAACCCATGACCGCCGTGCGACGGCCCGCCCGAAGTCGAGCTTACTCAACCGCAAGGATTTGCTGGCTTATTTTCTGGTAGCGGGTACGGGTGCCGCCGTGCAAATCGTCGCCGGGGGTATTTTCCGGGACTACATGGGCCCCGATCAATCGGTTGCCCTGGCGTACCTGGTTTCGTTCGTGGTGGGTTTTACGCTGACTAAGTTGTTTGCCTTCGACGCCAAGAAATCCGGGCAAACGCGCCGCGAAATGGTCAAGTTCGGCTTAGTTGCCCTGCTTTCCTGGGGCATTACCGTCGGCGGTTTTCGGCTGGCACTCAACATCTTCGATGGGCTGAATCCGGCTCCGGTACGCCTGCAATTGCCCTTCAGCTACCCCAGCTCCAAATTCTGGAACATCAACCTTAAGGAATTTACGGCCTTGCTCGTGGGAATGGGTGCCAGCTTCGCCAGCAACTACGTCATGCACAAAAAATTCACGTTCAAGAGTACCGGATTTTATGATCGCATCAAGGCGTACATTCGCTGAAAGTTGATACCGGATGGCAGCGTTTTTGTATTTTTCCGAAATACATCTTTAAAATTCTATCTTTTTCCGAGAAGGTTTCAAGCAAAAAAAACCAATTTTTTTCATTGTTTTTGCCCGCTAAACCAAAGAAAAGCAGCATTTTTCGGCGCTTTTTCCGAACAAAACAAACCTTCCCAAAAAATAACCACGGTCCGTACTTGCATAATTCACGATTGTATTAAATTTGCAACTCAAACCTTAAACACCACGGATTCAGATGAAAAAACTGTTCACCCTTGTACTGCTCGGTACGATGTTCTCGCTCGCCGCTTGCGAGAGCAAGAAAGCTGATGAAGGTACGATGTCTGATTCGGCTTCGACCGAAATGGGCACCACGATGTCGGACACGTCGATGATGGCTCCTGACACGACGATGATGATGGACACGACGGCCATGGACTCGGCTCGTTAATTGCCGGTCACCGCCTGCCTGTTTTAAAAGAAGCCTTAGTTGCTAAGGCTTTTTTTTATGCCCGATTCGCAACTCCTGCCCACCCTCGTCCGGTACCTTCCGCCCGCGGCGGTTGCCTACGCGTACGCGCTCTGGCAGGCGCATCCCTTTACGTTGCGCGTCGCCCGGCCGCGCCAAACCCGGCTGGGCGACTACTGTTACTCGTCGCAACGCGGCCACGCAGTCAGTGTGAACGGCAACCTGACCCCTTCGGCTTTTCTGATTACGTACCTACACGAAGTAGCTCACCGAGTGGTGTACGAACGGCACAACCGCCGGGTAGCCCCGCACGGAGCCGTTTGGAAAAAACAGTTTCGGGAATTGCTTCAGCCGGTACTCCGCGAGGACGTTTTCCCCGAACCGGTTCTGCTGCCTTTACGCGAGTACGCCCGCAACCCCGGAGCTACCACGGCTACCTGCCCCCCACTGATGCGAGCTCTGCACCAACTCGACACCACCACGCCGCAGGGGATTCCGCTGGCCGAAATTGGCGACGGCGATCGGTTTGAACTGAACGGTCGGCAATTCGTGCGCGGCCCGCTGCGCCGGACGCGCTACCTCTGCACGGAATCGTCGTCGGGCCGTCGGTACACGGTCCTGGCCAGCGCCCTCGTCAGAAAAGCCTGATCTTTTCGTTAGATTAGTCGGTAGGTCAAACGCGGAACGGCTTGGGCACACGCTTACTTTTTTGGGGGTTATTCCTGCTCGGATGGGGCGCTCGCAGCGGCCGGGCGCAGTCATCGGTACTGGCCCAGGGGTCCTGGGTGCGCCTGGGCATTACGCAGACGGGGGTGTACCGACTCGACGCCGCCGCGCTGACCCAGGCCGGCTTTCCGGCGTCGCTCGATCCGCATCGTCTCCGTCTTTTTGGCTTGGGGGGCGGGTTGCTGCCGCAGTCCAACGCGGTACCGCGCCCCGGTGCCCTAACGGAAAATGCGGTTTTCGTTTCGGGTGAAGCCGATGGCCGTTTCGATGCGGGCGATCACCTGCTTTTTTACGCCCGCGGTCCGCACCGCACCGGGTACGATTCAACGGCCCGAACCTTCCGCCACCAGCTCCACTACGCCGCCGATACGGCGTACTACTTTCTGACGCTGAGTACCAACCCGGGCCTCCGCCTGACGGAGCGGCCTTCGGTGCCCGCCACGCCCGTACTGACGACGTTCGACGAGTACCGGTTTCACGAAACCGAGGAAACGAACGTCCTCAATTCGGGCCGCGAATGGTACGGCGAGTACCTGGGCATCACGCCGGAAAAGACGGCCGAATTCACGCTTCCCGGAATGGTACCCAACGCGCCACTCCGCCTGACTGCTGCGGTGATGGCCGCCGCCCCGGTCGAAACGCGGTTTCAATTCGGAATCAACGGGCAGTCGGTGGGTAGTCTGGCGGTAGCGCCGGTTGGTGCGGGGCGGTACGATTTGAAAGGCCTCGATTCGGTTCGGGCGTTTGCAGCGACCCTGACGACCGTACCTGCCGACGGTCGGCTCCGGGTGTCGTTTCGCTACGACCGCGCCAACCAGCTCAGTGCACAGGGGTACCTGAACTGGCTGGAAGTGCACGCCCAGCGGTACCTCGGCGTGTACGGTGGCCAGACGGCCTTCTGCTCGTTGGAAAGCCTGCGGTACCCCGCCGCGACGTACCAGTTTCGCGAAGCACCCGCCGGGTTGCGGGTTTGGGACGTGACCGACCCGGCGCGACCCGTGCAGCAGGTGCTCGTTCGGTCGGGTGCGCAGGCGCAGTTTGGAACCCCGACGGCGGGACTTCGTGAATTCGTGGCTTTTGCCGACGAGTCGACGCTGCCGCGCCCGGCTTCCGTGCAGAAACTGCCGAATCAGGATGTTCGCGGACTGCCCACGCCCGACTTGCTCCTCGTCACCGCTCCGGCTTTCCTGGCCGCGGCGCACCGGTTGGCCGAGCACCGGCGGCGGCACGATTCGCTACGGGTGGCGGTGGTAACGACCGAGCAGGTGTTTAACGAATTTTCGTCCGGCCAGACCGATCCGACCGCAATCCGCGACCTCGCCCGGTACCTCGACCGCCGTACGCCCGGCACGTTGCGGTACCTGTTGCTGCTGGGCGATGCCACCTACGATTTCCGTAACCGACGGAAGGGCAACGTCGCGGCGGGCTACGTGCCGACCTACGAAAGCCGCGAATCGCTGCACCCGATTTACAGCTACTCGTCGGACGATTACTTTGGTTTTCTGGAAGAGGCGGAAGGCGAATGGACTGAGAATTTTTCCAATGACCACACGCTCGACATCGGCGTCGGGCGACTGCCTGCCAAGACGCTTGCCGAAGCACAGGCGTTGGTTGATAAGCTCGTTGCCTACGATTCGCCGCAGTCCCGCGGTCGCTGGCGAACCCGACTGGCGTTTGTCGGCGACGACGGCGACTACAACATTCACCAGCAAGACGCCGACTACCTGGCTCAGGACGTGCAGCGCCGCCAGTCGGCCTACCAAACCGATAAAATTCTGCTCGACGCCTTTCCGCAGTCGGACGCCGCCACCGGCCCCAAGGCACCCACGGTCAACGCCGCCATCAACCGCGCCGTGCGCGAGGGCGTGCTGGTGTTGAACTACAACGGCCACGGCGGCGAGTCGGGCTGGGCCGAAGAGCAAATTCTGACCCGCGGCGACGTGCAAGGCTGGCGCAATTTTAACCGCCTGCCCCTCCTGATGACGGCCACGTGTGAATTTGGGCGCTACGACAACCCCGGCTCGGTGTCGGGCGCGGAACTGGTCCTGCTCAACCCCCGCGGCGGGGCGGCCGGGCTACTGACCACCGCCCGGCCCGTATTCGCCAGTACCAATTTTCTGGTCAACGACGCTTTTTACCAAGCTCTCTTCACCGCGCTCGACCAAGGCGTGCGTCCGCGCCTCGGTGACCTGTTTCGCCAAACCAAAAACGCGAGTCTGGCCGGGCGAATCAATCGCAATTTTTCGTTGCTGGGCGATCCCTCGATGCGTGTGCCGCTGCCCGAAGCGCGACTGACCGTCGCGCGGTTGAACGGCAAACCGGCCACGGGTGCCGACACGCTCCGCGCCCGACAAACCGCCACGATTGACGGGCAGGTAGCGAACGGGAGTACCTTCACGGGTACCGCCTGGGTGAGCGTGTACGGCCCCGAACGCACGGCCCTGACACGGGGTACCGAAAGCCAGCGGATGAGCTACCGCCTGCGCGACGACGCCTGGTTTTCGGGCCAGGTCAGCGTACGGAACGGACGATTCACCGCGAGTTTCGTGGTACCCACCCGCGCCGATTCAACCCCCGGTACCGGCTTGATTCGGCTTTACGCCCTTCGTGCCGATAGCCTTCGCGAGGGCCTGGGTTCGCTGGAATTTCGGGTGCTGGGACGCGATGCCCGTACCCCGGTCGATGTACAGCCACCCGTTTTGCAGGCCTGGCTCAACGCCGAGACCTTCCGCGATGGGGATGCCGTTTCGCCCCACCCAACGCTGCTCGCCCGCCTGAGCGACGAGCGGGCGATCGACTGGGGGCCGGGCGGGCTGGTCGGTACGCTCAACGACACGCTCCGGCTGGAGCTGAGCCCGGCGCTGACGCCCGTTCTGAACGAACCCCGGCAAGCCACGCTGCGGTACCCGCTGGCCCAGCTTCCTGCCGGTTCGCACGTACTGAAACTCCGCGGTCGGGACGCGGAAGGCAACCCCGCCGAGGTCGTTTTACGCTTTTTGGTCGAGGAAAATACCAAAAACGGCCGTCTCAACGTTGTGACTTCGCCCAACCCCTTTCGCGAGAAAACCCAATTTCGGTTTGAGCACGATCTGGCAGGCGACGACGCGAGCATCGACCTTGAAATTTACGCGATGAGCGGTCAGTTAATCCAGAAAATCAGCACGATAGCGTATCAAATGCCCGCCCCATTTGACGAACTAAGCTGGGAAATCAGCACCTTTTCCAAGCCCGCGTTACCTCCGGGATTTTATTTTTATCGTATTTTTGTCCGCTCGCTCACGACCAACCGGCAGCGTACCGGTAGCGGAAAAGTAGTTTACGCGCCCTGAGTTTGCTTTCGTACTCGGTTGTACCGACCCCGCCTTTTTTGAACACCCCGAACCCACTCACTTAACATCTCCCCGCATGGCACGTTTGCGTACCTGCTTCGCTTCGGCACTGGTTTTTCTGAGCGTCTCCACGGCTTTTTCGCAAGGACCGACGCTATTAGGACAAGTTAACGGTGACCGTATCCCTATTCCCGCCGTTCCGTTCCTGACCTTCACGCCCGACGCCCGCTCGGGGGCTTTGGGTGACGCGGGCGTGGCCCTCTCGCCCGATGCCAACGCGCTCTACTGGAACTCGGCCCGGTTGCCGTTTTCGACCAAAGCCTCGGGCGTCGCCGCGTCGTACACGCCCTGGCTGAGCAACATCGGCATCAGCGACATGTACCTCGGGTACGTGTCGGGGTACAAGAAAATCGCCAACGACCAGATCATTGGCCTGGCGGTCAATTACTTCGATCTCGGTCAGATTGAATTTACGAACGACGTCGGCGTCAGCCTCGGGACGTTTTTCTCCAAAGAGTTTTCCATTTCGGGCAGCTACGCCCGCAAGCTCTCCGACCGTCTGGGCGTGGGCGTGAACCTGCGGTACATCAACTCGAACCTGGTCGGCAACCAGGTCATCAACGGCGTGGCAGCCAAGCCGGGTACCAGCGTAGCTGGGGACATTTCGATTTTCCACAACGGCGACAACGCCGAGCGCCGCTGGAACGTCAACTACGGGGCGACGCTTTCCAACCTCGGCGGCAAGGTCAGCTACGGCGGCACGAACAGCTTCGCGCTGCCGACCAACTTGAAACTGGGTACTGCCCTGACGCGCCGTTTCAGCGACGATCACCGGCTAACGTTTCTGCTCGATATCAACAAGCTGATGGTACCCACGCCGGGGCTTGTTGAAACCGTCAACGGTCAACAAGTTTACGTCAAGGGCAGCGACCCCTACACGAAAAGTGCGCTCGGCGGGGCCTTCGGGTCGTTTACCGACGCCCCGAACGGTTTCAACGAGGAATTGCAGGAATTCACGTTCTCGGCGGGTACCGAGTACTGGTTTAAAAACGCCTTCGCGCTGCGGTTGGGGTATTTTTACGAAAACCCGAAGAAGGGCAATCGGCAGTACCTGACGACGGGCCTCGGCGTGAACTACAACAACCTCGGCCTCGACTTTGCGTACCTGTTTCAGGGCGGCGGCGAAATCAGTCCGCTCAACAACACGCTCCGGCTGACGCTCTCCATTTCGTTCGACAAACGCACCCGTCCGGTTATCCTGGACGAGGACGACGACGAGAACTAAATATCCATTTCTTCGCTTGCTCGAAATGACACTTTTCGGAGTGTCATTTTTTTTATCCGTTCCCCATGCTCGACCGTACCCAGGCCCCCACGTTTCAGACCATCCAGCACGTTTCCATTCCCGCCGTTCAGGCGCGTACACTCGACAACGGCCTCCCGCTCTACGTCGTGCAGGCGGGGGAACAGCCCGTCGTGCGGATCGAATTGGTCTTTGAGGCGGGAGCCTGGTACGAGCCAACGCCCGGCGTTGCTAACTTCGCCGTGCGGATGCTCAACGAGGGTACCTCCGAGTACACCTCGGCGGAACTGGCCGATTTTTTCGATCAGTTCGGCGCATTTCTCGAATTCGCGGCGGGCCTCGACCGGGCCACGGTGACGCTTTACGCGTTGGCGAAACACCTGCCGATGCTACTGCCGCGGCTACGGACCATGCTCGAAGATTCCGTTTTTCCCCAAACCGAACTCGACACGCTGAAAACGATTTCGCTCCAGGCGTTGAAAGTCAACCTGGAGAAAACGGCCTACGTCGCCAACCAGCAGTTTCGCGAGCGAATCTTTGGTGTCATGCACCCCTACGGCCAGCGCCAGACCGAGGAACGGATTCAGGGCGTCACGCGCGAGCAGGTACGGGCGTTTTACGAACAGGCGATTCGCCAGCGCCCCTGCCGGATTTTCCTGGCGGGCCGCGTTTCGGAAGCGGATCTGGCCGTGGTCAACGACGTATTCGGGCAAGCGACGGTGGTCGCGTCGAGTACCTCCACCTCGCAACCGGCGGCGGGTACCCCTTCGACTCAATCGATTCTGGTTGAAAAACCCGACAGCCTGCAATCCACGATTCGGATGGGCCGGGTGCTTTTTACGCGCTCGCACCCGGATTTTTTTCCGTTTTTGGTACTCAACGAAGTCTTCGGCGGGTACTTCGGCTCGCGGCTCATGCGCAACATCCGCGAAGACAAGGGCTTCACCTATGGCATTTCTTCGCAACTCCCCCAGCAGTCGCGGGCGGGGTACCTGCTTATCGGTACCGACGTCAAAAAGACCGACACCCAGCAGACGCTCGACGAAATCCGCCGCGAAATGGAACGACTCCAGACGGAGCTGGTACCCGCCGACGAACTGGAAACCGTGCGAAATTTCATGACGGGCGAATTTGTCGGCTCGCTCAACACGCCGTTCGAGATTGCTGACCGGCACAAGGTGCGGATTCTCGAAAACCTACCCGACGATTTCCACGCGACGTACGTCGAAAAACTCCGCGCCGTGACCGCCGAACAGGTCCGGGACATAGCCCGCCAGTACCTCGTCTGGGAAGCGTTGCAGGAAGTGGTCGTCGGCGGAAAGTAAACCCGTTGGCCGTTGGAAATTTAGGGCGAGTACTTGCGAAAGCGCGGGGAAGCGGTTACCTTTTGTCTTCCAATCCCTTCATCATCAGTTCGTTGTTCGCACAAACCGGGTTCGCTCGCCGGGCAGCGTCGCGTATTTTATCAACCTCCAGGTCCCTAAACCGCTACTCCAATGAAAAAAGTATCGAATCTCATCTACGCGAAGGGCAACACCGTCAACACGATTGAAGCCGATTCGTCGGTCTACGATGCCCTCGAACGCATGGTCTCGCACAACATCGGCGCGCTGGTGGTCTACCACGAAAACGAGTTCGTCGGGCTGATGACCGAGCGCGACTACGCCCGCAAGGTAATTCTGAAGGGAAAAAATTCGAAGGAAACGACCGTGGCCGAAATCATGCACTCGAAACCGGCCACGGTGACGTTTGAGGACAGCATCGAGCGTTGCATGGAAATCATGGCCGACAAGCACATCCGCTATTTGCCCGTCATCGCTGACCAGCACGTCGTCGGATTGGTGTCGATGGGCGACGTCGTCCGATTCATCATGGACGACCAGAAAAACACCATCCAGAGCTTGCAGAACTACATTTCGGGCTCAATTTAAAAGTTCCCGTCATTGCGAGCGTAGCGAAGCAATCCCCTGCGGTACGCTAACCAACGTTGAGGTACCCGTGTACTTCAATTCAAACTTGGTCCCGCTTCGGCAGCAGATTGCTTCACTGCGTTCGCAATGACGGGCCTTGATTTACACCGTAAACCCCGCCAGCCGCACAAACTGCTGGACGCGGGCGTCGATCTCTTCCTTCGTCAAATTCAGAAGTCGCTCGGTACCGAATTTCTCGACGCAGAACGAAGCCATTGCCGAGCCGTAAATCAGGGCGCGTTTCATGTTCTCGAAACTCGTGTCGTCGGTCGCGGCGAGGTACCCGATGAAGCCGCCCGCAAACGTATCACCGGCACCGGTTGGGTCGAAAACCTCTTCGAGCGGGAGCGCCGGGGCGAAAAACACCTCGTCGCCCTGGAAGAGCAGCGCGCCGTGTTCGCCTTTTTTGATGATGAGCGTTTTCGGCCCCATACCCATAATTTTTCGGGCGGTCTTCCGCAGCGCGTACTCGCCCGACAATTGCCGGGCCTCCTCGTCGTTGATGCTGAGGACGTCGACTTTCTGAAGTACCCGTTTCAAGTCGTCCAGCGCGATTTCCATCCAGAAATTCATCGTATCCATCACGACGAGCTTCGGGCGGGTACGCAGCCGTTCGAGCGTGGTGAGCTGTACCTGCGGCGTGAGGTTGCCGAGCATGAGGTACTCGCAGTTTTGGTACGCGTCGGGGATGATCGGGTCGAACGTGGCCAGCACGTTCAGGTCGGTCACGAGCGTGTCGCGCGTGTTCATGTCGTTGTGGTACCGGCCCGACCAGAAAAACGACTTTTCGCCCGCCTTGATTTGCAGTCCTTCGGTGTCGACGCCGTGCTCGCGAAGGAGTTGGATGGATTCGTCCGGGAAATCATCACCGACGACGGCGACGATGTTGACGGGTTTCGTGAAGTACGAGGCCGATAGCGCGATGTAGGTGCAGGCCCCGCCGATGATTTTGTCCGTTTTGCCGAAGGGCGTTTCCAGGGCGTCGAAGGCGACGGTACCGATGGCGAGTAAACTCATGGGTTTGGGTAAGAAGCAGTGAATTGAAAATCAGCCGACTTTGGGGTGGCGTTTGAATTCTTTCGTCGGGTCGAACAGCAGGCGGTACGTGGCAAAAATCTTGTTGAGGTCGGAGCCGAGTTGCGAAACGAACCGGAGCATTTTCGGATTAAAATCGCCGATCCAGTTCATGTCCATCGTCTCGTACGGGTACTTCGGTACCTGCAGGGCGGCCCGCCGGAACTGCAGCGCAATGGCCGATTCGATGCCCCGGCCCTGGTAATCGGGCACGACGCCGAAGAGTACCCCGCAGGTGCGCGTCACGACGCGGCGTACTTTGAGCAGGTACAGCAGTTTGAGTTTGGCCCACCAGTTGAACTGCCCGTCGAGGTGCTTGACGATCTGATTCAGGTCGGGAATCACGATGAAAAACGCCACGGGTCGCTCGCCGGCGTAGGCGTACCAGATCAGGTTTTCGTCGACGATGGGTTTCATCGTGTTGACCAGCGCCGTAGCCTGCGCTTCGGTCATCGGATTAACGCCCGGAAACCGCGCCCAGGCTTCGTTGTAAATCGTACGGAAATCCTCGGCGTACTTGGCCAGTCGCTTTTTCTCGATGTGTCGAAACGTGAACTCGGGGTTGTCGTACACCCGCTGAGCTTTTTCCTGGACCGATTGCGAGACCTGGCTATCGAAAATGTGCGCCACGTAGACGTACTGCTGGAAGTACTCGCGGAAGCCGTAGGCCTCAAACAGCGCCGGGTAGTAGGGCTTCGTCCAGGGCATTTTGTAGGTCGGCTCAAATTCCCAACCCTTGATCGTCAGGCCCCAGAAGGTATCGCGCTCCCCGAAGTTGACGGGACCGTCGACGGCCTCCATGCCTTCGGCTTGCAGCCAGGTTTTGCACGCATCGAAGAGTGCGTTGGCGGCGGTTTGGTCGTTAGTGCACTCGAACAGGCCCATGCCGCCGGTGGGCTGTTCTTCTTTTTTTGCTTTCTCGAAATCGACGAACGCGGCTACTCGTCCAATGGTCTGACCCGCTCCGTCCTGCAAAACCCAGCGAATGGCTTTTCCGTGGCGGAACGAGCGGTTTTTCTTCGGGTTGAAGATGGCTTCGACGTCCTGGTCGAGCGGTCGAATCCAATGGGCGTCGTCGCGGTAGAGCCGGACGGGGAAGAGGAGAAATTCGCGCTGGAGGGTGGGATTGTCGCCGACTTCGAGCAATTGCATCGGGCAAAGATAGCCTGCGCGGTGCAAACTCGGGCTTTCCGGGATTGCCGGCAGGTTTGACTACTTTTGTACGACCTCATTCGAATTTCACATGGCACCGGCTCAGGCTGCGCTTTCCGAACTGACTGCTTTCTTCCAGGCCCATTTTGGTACCCGGCTTGACAAGGTCATCCTGTTCGGTTCGTACGCCCGCGGGGATTTTCATGAGGAGTCGGATCTGGATTTGCTGGTGGTGTTGGATGAGATGCAAGCTTCAAGCTCTAAGGAAAGGAGGGCCATGGAATCAAAGCTGGGGCAGTGTTACTTAGCTCATAGCCTTCTGCCGTCTGTTTTTTTCAGTAGTTCCTTCGACTACGCTCATTCCAATCGACTTTTTATAAAAAATATCCGCGCTGAAGGCTTTACACTTTATGAACGAGCCCCTGAATACCTGTCTGCATGAAGCGCAGGAATGTCTGGAGGATGCCCGCGTGCTTCTCATCAACGAGCGTTACGAAGCTTGCATGAACCGATGTTACTACGCGTACTTTTGGACGGTGCGTGGACTTTTGCAACAGCGGGGTATTTTCGCTAAAACGCACATGGGCGTTCACAACCGGTTTTCGGAATTATACGTGAAGACCGGCGAGATTCCAGTTCATTACAATGATTATTTGAACTCCTTGGCGAATGACCGCCAGCAAGCGGATTACGAACCGAGTGAGTCTTTCACTGAAGAAGATGCCCGAATAGGCCTCCAACGCGCCGAGGAATTCTTCCACTACGTTCAAGAAAAATACGCCCAATGAGTTCAGTACCTGCTTTGCTTCCTGCCTGGCGATGTTGGGAACGATAACCCATCCGGTTCGTTTTCACCTCATCGTTCCCACGTCCATGCAACCCCTCAAACTTTACAATACCCTCTCCCGCGAGAAAGAACTGTTTGAACCCCTGCACCCGCCGCACGTCGGGCTGTACGTCTGCGGGCCGACGGTCTACAACTACGTCCACCTCGGCAACGTCCGCACGTTTATGACCTTCGACGTGCTCTACCGGTACCTGCGCCACCTCGGGTACCAGGTGCGGTACGTGCGCAACATCACCGACGTGGGCCACCTGACCGACGACGCCGACGCGGGCGAGGACAAAATCGGAAAGATGGCGCGGCTCGAAAAGCTGGAACCGATGGAAATCGTCCAGCGCTACGCCAACGACTTTCACCGGGTACTCGACCAGTTCAATTTCCTCCCGGCCAGCATCGAGCCCACGGCCACCGGCCACCTCATCGAGCAGATCGAAGCCGTGAAAAGTCTGCTGACGAAGGGCTTAGCCTACGAATCGAACGGGTCGGTGTATTTCGACATCGAACGGTACAATGCCGAAGGGCACCAGTACGGCAAACTGTCGGGCCGAATTCTGGACGATTTGCTGGCCGAAACCCGTACCCTCGACGGCGTCAGCGACAAGCGCAGCCCGCTCGATTTTGCGCTCTGGAAACGCGCCGCGCCCGAGCACCTCATGCGCTGGCCGAGTCCCTGGGGGCTGGGCTTTCCGGGCTGGCACCTCGAATGCTCCTGCATGAGCGCCAAGTACCTCGGCGAACGGTTTGACATTCATGGCGGCGGCATGGACCTCAAGTTCCCGCACCACGAATGCGAAATCGCGCAGGGTACCGGACTGAACGGCGTGAGTCCGGTGAAGTACTGGATGCACACGAACATGCTGACGGTCAACGGACAGAAGATGTCGAAATCACTCGGCAACTCGTTCCTGCCCGCCGAGCTGTTCGCCGGTAACCACCCGCTGCTCGACCAGCCGTACTCGCCGATGACAGTCCGGTTTTTCATGCTCCAGTCGCAGTACCGCTCGACACTCGACTTCTCAAACGACGCGCTCAAAGCGGCCCAGAAAGGGTACCGGCGGCTGATGAATGGACTGCGCATCATCAAAGAAATGCAGTTCGTACCGGAGGAAAACGCCGTCGTTGACGAGACGCACGCGGGCGAAATCGACCAAGCGATTCGGGGCGCGTACGACGGGATGGACGACGACCTGAACACCTCGGTCGCGATTGCACACCTGTTCACGCTGCTCAAAAAAATCAACCAGCTCTACGCCGGACAACTCGCGTTCGGCGCGCTGGGCGAAGCGGGTTTCGAGCGACTAAAAACCGGGTTCGTGACGTTTATCGAAGACATTCTGGGCCTGAAGCAGGAACACGACGCGGGCCTCGACGCGATGACCGCCGGGATGCTCGACCTCTACCGCGAGTTCAAAACCCAGAAGCAGTACGACAAAGTCGACCAGATTCGGGCGTATTTCAAGCAGAACGGACTGGTCATCAAGGATATGAAAACCCGGATTGACTGGGCTTACGAGGAATGACGTCGGTTACGGGTCACGAGTTACGGGCAGCATTTCATTCGTAACTCATAACCCGTAACTCATAACCGCAACGCATGAAACTCACTCGCCTTTCGCTCCTGCTGCTCCTGGCGCTGACCAGCAGCGGGTACCTGACGCAGTCCTGCCGGACGAAGCAGGAGAAAAAAGAAGAATCCACCGCGCCCGCGCCGCTGGCGAAAGCGCCGGTGTTCAATGCCGATTCAGCCCATAAATTCGTCCAGCAACAGGTCGATTTCGGGCCGCGGGTACCCAACACGGCCGCGCACCGAAAAGCGGGCGACTGGATTCTGGGCAAGCTGAAGGGCTATGGCTTCCAGACGCAGGAACAGCCCTTCACACCGACGACCTTCGACGGTACCAAACTCCAGGCCCGCAACCTCATCGGCAGCTATAACCCCGGCGCGGCCAAGCGCATTCTGCTGGCGGCGCACTGGGACACCCGGCCCTTCGCCGACAAAGATCCCGACCCGAAAGCTCGCAACCAGCCCTTCGACGGGGCCAACGACGGCGGTAGCGGCGTGGCCATTCTGCTCGAAATCGCGCGACTGGTGGGTACCTCGGGCCTGAAACCGAACGTGGGTATCGACCTGATTTTTTTCGACGCCGAAGACTGGGGCGAGCGCGAAGGCATGAACCCCGCGCAGGACAAAAACAACTGGGCGCTCGGCTCGCAGTACTGGGCCAAGAATCCGCACCAACCGGGGTACTCGGCGTACTACGGCATCCTGGTCGATCTGGTCGGGGCGAAAGGGGCGAAATTCCCGAAGGAAGGGTACTCGACGCAGTACGCCGGGAGCGTGACGCAGCAGGTCTGGGACATGGCCAGTCGGCTCGGGTACGACTCGTATTTCCTGCCCCAGCAGGCGGGTGGGCTGAACGACGACCACATCGCCGTCAACGAAGTCGCTAAAATTCCGATGATTGACATCGTGGAGATGAAACTCAACTCCGACAAAACCTTCGGCGACTACCACCATACCCGCGCCGACAACATGGCCATCATCGACCGCTCGACGCTCAAAGCCGTCGGGCAGACGGTGACGCAGGTGGTTTATCAGGAAGAATGAAGGAGGTAGGAGGCAGCATGCAGGAGTACCCAAGTGACATCTCCTGCATGCTGCCTCCTACCTCCTTCATTCTTCCCCCAGCATCGCCCAGATCAGTTCCCCTTCAAACCCCCGGCTCATGGCGTAGCGGGCTACTTTTTGCTTGCGGGTGAACGGGTCTTCGGCGCGGAGTTCGTGCGCTTTTTTGTCGAGTACCTCCCGGAGTGTGGCGCGGTACTCCGCGTCGTCGATTTCGGAAAGTCCGGCGCGGAGATTGTAACCGGTAATGCCGCGTTGTTTGAGTTCCTGCTCAATTTTGATGCGTCCCCACTGCTTCACGCGAAACTTGCCCCCGGCGAAGGCGCGGGCGAAGCGCTCCTCGTTGAGGTACTTTTCCTCGATGAGTTTCGCAATCAGTTCCTCGGCCTCATCACCCCAGACGCCCCAGTCGCGCAGGCGCTGGCGTACCTCGCGCTGGGTACGCTCCTGGTAGGCGCAGTAGGCGGCAATTTTTTTCAGAATGGCAACGTCCATGCGGGTACTCAGGGCGTGGCGGAAAAGAAGCTGTAGGTACCCAGCAGATACGGGGCGACGGTCGACCCGTGGTCGCCACCCTTTGTTGTTTCCAGTTTCATGTTAGCTCCGCGTTTCAGCATGGCCCGCTCCGCATTTTTTGAATTGAAGTAAAACACCAACTGGTCGGCGTCGCCGTGGTAGAGTTGCAGCGGCGCTTTGGGCTTCCAGTCGTAGACGTCGTTGTCCTTGACGGCGTTCAGAAACCCGGTGTCGGTACCGTCGTTGATGCCTTTTTTAAACGAATCCGTAAACGTCTCGTTCAGGCTGACGTTGATGACCGCCCGCTCGCGCTGCGTCTGGATGGCCGTCGCGTACGGTTCCTTGAAATAATAACTCGCCGGGCGATTCAGGCCGTAGACGTCGTTGTACGTCAGCAGCACCCAGAGGTAGCTGAGGTTGAAGCCCGAAATGCCGTGCGTCCGCTCGTTGATAAGGTACTTCATGAAGGCCGTCTTGTCGTACGCCCCCGCGCCGGCGGTCACGGCGCGGATGTTGAATTCGCCCGCGTGCTGTTCTTCGAGCAGGCGGTGCAGGGCCATCGTCGCATAGCCGCCTTCCGAGTACCCGGTTAGGTAGGTTTTGCCGTCCCAGTTCTGGTTGTTGCGCTGGATGAATTCTTTCGCCGCGCGCAGCATGTCGCGGCTGGCCGTGGCGAGGCTCTTGCCGTGTTCGTACGGATGGGCCAGGTTGCTCGAACTGCCGTAGCCGAGGTAATCGGGACAGGCGATGATGTACCCGATGGACGCGAACAGCGAGCCGAACGAGTAGGCTTCACTCGACGGGCCGTAGTTCGACGGGGCGTCTTCCTGGCGCGTGATGGTCCCGTGCTGAAGGCTGGCCAGCGAAACCGGCGAAGCAGGGTTTTTGGGAATCAACAGCAGCCCCGAGGCTTCAACGGGCGTTTTGCCGTCGGCGGCGACGGTTTTGTAAACGAGCTTGTGCGCCTGAATGCCGTACCGGGCCAGCGCCCCGACCGGGCCGAAGGCGGCAAAGCGGTTGACGAGTTGTTCGCGACTGAGGTCGGCCACCAGACTACTCGACGTGAGGTACTGGTCGGGCTGCGGTTCGGGTTCGCCGGGTTTGCAACTTTGAACACTCGGCAAAATCAGCAGCGCCGCCAGCCAAAAGGAATGCAGAGAAAGCAATTTTTTCATGAGAACGTGGAGTAAGACGTCCGGTTTGCTAACGAGCCGGTGCGTCAATTAGTTTGTCGAATCCAGAGCAGCCGAAAGGTATTTTATCTTTTCGTGAATTGGTGGCGAAAGGTCCGAAACGCCGTTATTTTTACCCGTCTTCTCCCTACGCGCCATGCCTGCCTCCCGTCGTGAATTCCTGAAAACCAGCTTCGTGCTGGGTACCGCCGCTTCGCTCCGCCCCGAATGGCTCCCCGCCGCGCCGCCCTTCGCGCTCCGCTTCGCCGTGGCGTCCGACGGGCATTACGGCCAGCCGAATAGCAACTCGGAGAAAGATTTCGGCGATGTCGTGCGCTGGATGGAAGAGGAAAAACGCCGGGCCGGGCTGGATTTCGTCGTCTTCAACGGCGATCTTTTCCACGACGACCCGAAGCACCTGCCCGCGGTCAAAAAGGCGTTCGACCGGCTCACGATGCCGTACTTCGTCACACGCGGGAATCACGACATGGTTTCCGCCGACGGCTGGCAGCAAACCTGGGGGTACCCGCTGGACCACAGTTTCGTCCGCGGCGACTACGCCTTCCTGCTCCTCGACACCTCCGAAGGTACCGGCAAGTACGTCTGCCCGAACCTCGATTTCATGCGAGCGGAATTCAGCAAGCATTCCGACAAAAAAGGCATCCACGTTTTCATGCACATCAGCCCGGTACCCGGCGCGGGCTTCGGTACCAACTGCCCGGAGGTACTCGAACTCCTCGACAAAACGCCCAATGTCAAGGCCATTTACCACGGTCACGACCACGACGCCGACGGGCGCAAGGCGGTCGGCAGCAAGTCGTACTTCTGGGACGCGCATTTCGGCGGCAGTTGGGGAACGGCGTACAAAGGCTACCGCATCACCGAAATCAGCCCGGATGGGTACTGGAAAACTTACCAGTACAACCCGACGGCCTCGCCGGTGATTAACGCCTACGACGGGAAGATTTCGTTCTAAGCCCTCATCCTAAATCCTTCTCCCCACGGGAGAAGGATTTAGGATGAGGGCTTTTCTAACCGCTCGTCTTTTTTTCAAAACCACTCATCCCGAAAAACCCTCCTTCCCGGCGTTTCGACGCAACCCTGCCCTACCCCGGCGACATCTACGGGTCAGATTTCACAACCAGTTCATCTGAAACCCTCTCCCGTACTCGCCATGAAAACGTTCCTCGCTTCCCTCTCCGCCCTGCTGTTCGCCGGTACCGCCTTCGCCCAAACCGACAGTACCTCCGCCCCCCGCTCCTGCGCCACACGCACAGTCAACTGGCTCCAGCGCCACGACGACAACTTCGAGCTATCGCTCGGCTTCAACGCCCTCGCCGGAAAAAGCGCGCCCGAGCTTCGCCCCGGCGGGTCGCGCTTCGTTTCCCTCGGATTCGTGAATCGGTACCGACTGGTGAACGGTACCCAGGCGGGCCTCGTGCTCCGCACCGGGGCCGAAGTGAGCTGGTACAACTTCATGCTCGAAGGCAACCGAATCGCCGTCGATGGTTCGACGGGTGTGGATTTCGTCGATACGCCCCAGCCACTCCGCAAGAGCAAGCTGACCGCCGCGTACCTGAGCATTCCGCTGACGGCCGAAGTCGTCTTCCGCCGCGGCATGATCGACCACCTCGGCGCGGGCGGCTACGCCGGGTACCGCATCGCCGGGTACTCGAAAGTGAGACCCAACGACGGTACCATCGTCCGCGATCACGGCTCCTTCGGCCTCGAAAACTTCCGCTACGGTCTGAGCGCCGAGTTGGGCATCCGCCACTTCGCCGACTTCTTCGTCCAGTACGACCTGAATCCGCTGTTCCGCAGCGGTCGCGGTCCGGCGGTCAACGGGCTGAGTTTTGGAATTCGATTGTAACCCGCTGCTTCACAAACGCCCGCGGCCCGACTGTCGAGACAGTCGGGCCGCGGGCGTTTGCGCCGGACGGTACTCATCCGCCGTACCGGATGTAGAGGTACCCGGCCCCGCCCGAGACCATCACCCAGACGACGATGGCAAGCAGCGTGGCCGAGGTAGTCCGCAGCAGCGATTGCGGGCGGTGGCCGGTAAAAAACTGCCGGTACGCCAGCGCGAGGTACGCCAGTTGAAACAGCAGTTGCAGCAGGTTGTACACTCCGCCTGGCAGGTACCGCGCCAGAGGCGTGAAGATGAGCGTCGTAACGAGCGAAAAGAATCCGGAAAACAAGACTTGCGCGACCAGAAACTCGGCGTAGTGGAGCCGCGTTCGGCGAAAGACCAGCCAGAAAACCGCCGCAAATACCGGAATCGACACAAGCAGCACGAGGTTCGTCCGCTTCTCGATGAATCCTGATAGGGCTAAACGGCGCTGTAGGAATTCATTCCCAGCCGCCCCCCGGATGGTCACGCCTGTACGGGTGGGGCTGGGTATAGGACGCGTCTGAGTGTAGGGATGCACGAGGGCGTTGACCGTCAGGGCCAGCCCTAACACCAGCGTCAGAAACGTAAACGGGTTGAAGTGTCGCTTGCGCTTGCCTTCGAGCACGTACTCCCGCGCTACGACACCGGGCCGAATTGCCAAGTCTTTGATGAGTTTGAAAACCCCCTTGTCCGCGTGCGTGACGGCGTGAACTGCCTCGTGTGAAATCTCATGCCAACTGAATCGGTGCAGGTGGGCTTTCTGGCCGCATTGGGGGCAATACGTGTAGTCGGGTGTCAACTCAGCCGCGCAGTTCGGGCAAGTTTGCATGGCGACGGGTGGGCTTGAGGTGGGGCGTTGCCAAGGTAGGGAGGAAATTTTTAACCCCCGTCCTTGCAACGAGGAACGACGAAGCAAGGACGGGTAGAAAGCAAACGTCCCGGCACGAATCGATTCGTGCCGGGACGTTTGCAGTACTGCCGGGCTTCACGACCCACACGCCTCACACCCCTCCGGGTCATCGAGCGAGCAGCTTAGGTCGGACCATTTCTGGTCGTCGTCGGCCCAGGTTTGGGTACCGGGTTCCTGGGCAAGGGCGGCTTGCGCTTGCGGCGTGGCAAGGTAGTCGAAGGGTTTCTCCTGGACCATTTCAAGTACCGGCTCCATGATCGGCTCGGCCTGCTTTTCCACCGTAAACTTGATGGCATCGGCGGCGGCTTTCGTGCGGAGGTAGTACATACCGGTCTTCAGTCCCTTGTTCCAGGCGTGGAAGTGCATCGACGTCAGCTTGCCGAAATTCGGGTCCTGGATGTGGATGTTCAGCGACTGCGACTGGCAAATGAACGCTCCGCGGTCGGCGGCCATGTCGATGATGGTCTTCTGCTTGATTTCCCAGACCGTTTTGTACAGCTCGCGCACGTTGGCCGGAATTTCCGTGATCTGCTGCACCGAGCCGTTGGCCGTGATGAGCTTGTTCTTCATCGAATCGTTCCAGAGGTTCAGTTTGATGAGGTCCTTGAGCAGGTGCTTGTTGACCACCACAAACTCGCCCGCCAGTACCCGCCGCACGTAAATGTTCGACGTGAACGGCTCGAAGCATTCGTTGTTGCCCAGAATCTGGCTCGTCGAGGCCGTCGGCATTGGAGCCAGCAGGAGCGAGTTGCGCACGCCGTGCTCCTTCACGTTGCCGCGGAGGCTTTCCCAATCCCAACGGCCCGAGGTCGGCGTCACGCCCCACAGATCAAACTGGAAAATGCCCTGCGAAACGGGCGAGCCGGGGAAGGTTTCGTAGTGCCCGTGTTTCTGGGCTTCCTCCATCGAGGCCTCCATCGCCGCGAAGTAGATCGTCTCGAAGATGTCGCGGTTGAGTTGCTGGGCCTCGTCGCTTTCAAACGGCATCCGCAGCATTACGAACGCATCGGCCAACCCCTGCACCCCGATGCCGATGGGCCGGTGACGCAGGTTCGAGCGCCGGGCTTCCTCGACGGGGTAGTAGTTGATGTCGATGATTTTGTTCAGGTTCCGCGTCACCACCTTCGTGATTTCGTAGAGCTTCTGGTGGTCGAAACGCAGGTACCCGTCTTTGCCCTTCTCGACGTACTTCGGCAGGGCCAGCGAGGCGAGGTTACAAACCGCCACCTCGTTTTCGTCCGTGTACTCGATGATTTCGGTGCAGAGGTTCGACGACTTGATGGTACCCAGATTCTTCTGGTTCGACTTCCGGTTGGCGGCGTCTTTGAAAAGCATGTACGGGGTACCCGTCTCGGTCTGCGATTCGAGGATTTCAAACCAGAGGTCCTGCGCCTTCACGGTCTTGCGGCCCCGACCTTCGCGCTCGTACTTGGTGTAGAGTTTCTCAAACTCCTCGCCGTACGTGTCCGACAAACCAGGGCACTCGTGCGGGCACATCAGGGTCCAGACGTCGTTCTGCTCGACCCGCTTCATGAACAAATCGGGTACCCAAAGGGCGTAAAACAAGTCGCGGGCGCGGTTCTCTTCCTTACCGTGGTTTTTCTTCAGTTGCAGGAAATCAAAAATGTCGGCGTGCCAGGGTTCGATGTACACGGCAAACGAACCTTTGCGCTTACCGCCGCCCTGGTCGACGTACCGCGCCGTGTCGTTGAAGACGCGGAGCATCGGAATGATGCCGTTGGAGGTGCCGTTGGTGCCTTTGATGTAGGTACCCGTCGCGCGGATGTTGTGAATCGACAGCCCGATGCCGCCGGCCGACTGCGAGATTTTCGCCGTTTGCTTGAGCGTATCGTAAATGCCGTCGATGCTGTCGCCCTTCATCGACAGGAGGAAACAGGACGAAAGCTGCGGTTTGGGAGTACCCGCGTTGAACAGCGTCGGCGTGGCGTGGGTAAACCACTTTTCGCTGAGCAGGTTGTACGTTTCGACGGCCGCGTCGATGTCCTCGCCGTGAATCCCCACCGCCACGCGCATCAGCATGTGCTGCGGGCGCTCGGCGATGCGCCCGTCCATTTTCAGGAGGTACGACTTTTCGAGCGTTTTGAAACCAAAGTAGTCGTAGCCAAAATCGCGGTCGTAGATGATGCTCGAATCGAGCAGGGCCGCGTGTTTCTTGACGACGTTGTACGTTTCCTTCGAGATGAGGGCTGCATTTTCGCCCGTTTTCGGGTCGATGTACTGATACAACTGCTTGATGGTACCCGAAAACGACTTGTTGGTCGTTTTGTGCAGGTTCGAAATCGCAATGCGGGCGGCCAGCGTGGCGTAATCCGGGTGTCGGGTGGTCATTGACGCGGCCGTTTCGGCGGCCAGGCTGTCGAGTTCGGCGGTTGACACGCCGTCGTAAATTCCGGCGACCACTTTCATGGCGACTTCGATGGGCTGAACGAAGTTCTGGTCGAGCCCGTAGCAGAGCTTCTCGATGCGGGCCGTGATTTTGTCAAACTTGACCGATTCGCGGCGACCATCGCGCTTGATAACGTACATACGTGAGGGGGGATTATGGGTGGATACCTAAGGGAGGTGGAGTTTCCAATGTTAAATTACTGTGAAGCGATTTGGAAAATCAACCGGCAACCAATCCTTCGGATTTTAAAATAGCTTGCGTCAGATTCAAGCGGCGTGACAGACGGCTTTGTACAGCGTACTCATTTCCAAAACCTTGCCAGTACCCGTAATCCGCTACGGAGGGTTCAATTTTTTATTCTACTTTTTCTAAAAAATAAAAATCCGGCAAGCCGTTTCGAGGCTCCAGAAATTAATCTCGGTAAACGGTTTGGCCGGGAAACGGGTTTTTCTATCTTTGCAGCCCCATTGAAAAGAAATCAACTAATTGATAGACAGCGATATGAAAGACGGCATTCACCCTGAGTACAAAGAAGTCGTGTTCTGGGATTTGTCGAGCGACTACAAGTTCCTGACCCGCTCGACGGTCCAAACGCGCGAAACCGTAGAATTTGAAGGCAAGACCTACCCCGTCGTGAAGGTGGAAGTTTCCTCGCAGTCGCACCCGTTCTACACGGGCAAAAACGTGCTGCTCGATACGGCCGGCCGCGTCGACAAATTCAACAAGCGCTACGGCGGGAAGAAGTAATTTCGTTCGGCCCTGCTTGAATTAAAAAGCCCCCGCTGCGGAAGCAGCGGGGGCTTTTCTTTGTCTGAACCGCAGATTTACGCGGATTACTGAGATTACGCAGAAGGTACAAGCAAATCGCATCTGCGTAATCTCAGTAATCTGTGTAAATCCGGGCGACGGTCGCTGCGGTCAAAACGTGAGTAGTCGCCTCGGCGCATTCACGCGAATCGTGAACGACGAGTACGCCGTCGTCTGGTCGAAGCGGTCGATCGCTGAATTTTGCTGGCGGAAAAGTTGCCGGAATTCGAGAAACACGTTGTGCCAAACCTGGTACGTGGCCGTCAGGTCGGCGAGGTACGTGATGGTACCAATGCCCTGCCCGACCGTGTTGCCGTAATCCTTCGCGCGGGTCTGGTAACTAAGTTGGGGGTTACCGCCGAAGTTGCGCCCGGTCGTATCGGTACCGTAGGCTGGGTCAAGGCCGTAGTTGGCGGCCATGAACGTCAGCGCAAAATTCAGTTTACCCGAAGGCTGGTACCGGGCGGTACCCACGAACTCTAAAAAATTCGCCCCCAGCGGGTGCGCCAGCGGCTGGTTGTAGTGCACGTAGCTCGTCAGGGTACCCTGGTGCTGGTAGGTGTACGGCCGGGCCACGTTGACCTCGCCCTGCAAGTCGAGGTTTGAGATGCCGAGTACGTCAATGTACTTGGCCCCGAGCTGCGCCGCAAACTTGTTTCCCCACCAGCCGTTGGCCTGCCGCAGTTCGCTGATTTTAAACTCGTCGAGCAGAAACTGGCCGTAGACGGAGAATTTTCGCAAAAAATTCAGCTTGTAATCCAGCCCGAGTACCACGTTGTCGGCGCTCTTACGCTGCTGCTCGATGGCCCGGTAAAAAATGACCGGGTTCAGGTAATTCAGGTCGAAGTACCCCTGGTCTTTGTTGCGAGCGTGAATGACGGTCTCGAACACGCCCACGTTCAGGTGGCGGCCCAGGTTGACGCTCAGGTGGTGGTGGGCCATGTACCGTTTCGTGGGCAACTGGCCGTACTGAATATCTCTTTCGTTCGTGATGATTTCGGTGAACAAGTTCTGGTACTGCACCGGCCCGATTTGCGTCGTGAGTTTCAGGAACAGGTACGGCGCGCTGAAATCGGAGAGGATCAGCGAGCGGTACCCACTGCCGACGAAGACTTTGTCGTGCCCGAACTGCACGTTGATTTGCCGGATCGGGTCGAAGCTGAGGTACCCGCGGGCGGTCAGAAAATCGACGGCGTCGGCGTTGGTGATGTCGTCGCTGCCCGTGCGACCGGCCTGTTTGTAAAATCCCTCGCCCGGCATGGCGTCGTAGCGCACGATGCGGTCGCCGACGTACGCGGGCAGCCGCATCTGGCTTTCGGTGAGGTAGGTGTAAAACCCGAGTTTCCGCCCAATCGAGCCACGAATCTCGACGCCCCGCGTGTTGAGGTAGGCCGGTTGCGGGACGTTCTGCCCCGCACCAATGCCGACGTATAGCACCGGGTTGACGTGCAGTTCGACTTCCTCGTTGCGAAACGAGTACGCGTCGGGGCGGCGGCGGTAAAACGTCTTGAAGAGCGGCTTCGGATTCAGGGCCGTCGCCGAATCGTTCGCCCATTCCCAGGAATCATCGCGGAGGTACTGCAAGTTGAAATTGTCGACCCAGGAAAGCCGCGCCGCGCTGTCGGTGGCGACGCTGTCGACGAGTTGCACGATGCCCCGCCGCAGGTACGGCTTCACGTGTCCGTGAAAGCCCGAGGCCCAGCGACCCGACTTGATTTCGTAGCGTTCGACGAGGTGGTAGTAATCGGAATTGAGCGGGGCAACGACGCTCTGCGCGCGGGCGGGTCGAAGTGCTGGCGCGAGGGCGCACAGCAGGAAAAGACTTCGCAGGTAGAAATTCAGCATACAGCGCAGGCGGGACGGCGGTCTGGTTTCCGCCATTTGTTTGTTTACTTTGTCGGCTTCCGGGAAGCACCGCAAGTTAGCGAACCCCCGCCAGAATTCGCCGAAACCCCCGCCCCGACGCTGCATTTCAGCCCCTACCCCATGTTTGTCCTGGCCGAACAACTTTCCGTTGCCCACCATTTCCTCGCCGAACTCCGCGACGTCACCATCCAGCGCGACGCCCTGCGGTTTCGCCGGAACCTCGAACGCCTCGGCGAAGTGATGGCCTACGAGCTTTCCAAAACGCTGACGTACTCCAAAACCAGCGTCCAGACCCCGCTCGGTACCGCCCCGGCGCACGTGCTGACGCAGCCGCCGGTCCTGGCCGTAATTCTGCGGGCGGGCTTGCCGTTTCACCAAGGATTTCTAAACGTGTTCGACCGGGCTGAAAACGCTTTCATCGGCGCGTTTCGGGGCCAGCACGCCGCGGGTGAGGAATTCGTCGTGGAGATGGATTACCTCTCCAGTCCCGACCTGACGGGCAAGACGCTCGTGCTCATCGACCCGATGCTGGCCACGGGGAAGTCGCTCGAAAAGTCGTACAAATCGCTGCTGCGCTACGGCATTCCGGCCCGGACGCACGTCGTAACGGCTTTCGCCGCGCCCGAAGGCATCGCGTACCTCCGCGAACGCGCCCCCGAGTGCCGCCTCTGGATTGGGGCCATCGACGAGCGGCTGAACCACAACTACTACATCGTGCCGGGCCTCGGCGACGCGGGCGACCTGGCCTACGGCGAAAAAATCTAAGCGCATGGAGTTCGAGTGGGCGAAGTACGGAACGGTGGCCTTGGCCAGCACGGTCAAATTCGTCGGCGGACCGATTACCGGCCTGGCGCTGGGCCTGACCTGGTGGGAAACTGGGCTGGCCTCGGCCGTCGGCATGATGCTGAGCGTACTGGTTTTCACGTTCCTCGAACGGCAAATCGAGCGGATTCTCCGTCGGTACCGCCGCACTACGCCCCGGCGCTTCACCTGGATCAATCGCCTCGCCATTCGCGTCTGGCAGCGCTTCGGCCTCGTCGGCATCGCCTGCCTGACGCCCGTCATCTTCACGCCCATCGGGGGTACCTTGCTGGCCAACGCCTTCCACCCGCCGCTGGGCCGGATGTTTGCCTGGATGCTGTTTTTCGGATTGTTCTGGGGGCAGGTGATGACCTGGGCCTTCGCCCAACTGCCCAACCTGCGGTCGATTTTTGGGTGGGTGCCGGGGGTGTAGCTCCGTCGAAATTGTCACGTTGAGCGGAGCGCCCGCCGCTCGGGCGCTCCGCTCAACGTGACAAATCAGAGTAAACAAAACCTCCGAGGTCTTGAAGACCTTCAAGGTTTCCGCTTCTTTCAAACATTCAGGCTAATTTCCCCCGCAAAAACCGCACGGTATGGTTCTCGTCGCTGAGGCCGAGCATTTCCTCCGGCGTTCCGGCGAAGGTCAGGTACCCGCCGGTTTCGCCGCCTTCGGGGCCGAGGTCGAGGAGGTAGTCGGCGCACTTGATGATTTCCATGTTGTGCTCGATGATGAGCACCGAGTCGCCCTGCTCAACGAGCGCGTTGATGGCTTTGAGTAGCTTTTTGATGTCGTGGAAGTGCAGGCCCGTCGTCGGTTCATCAAAAATGAAGAGCGTCTTGCCCGCGTTCGGGTTGCCCTTGCCAAGGAAGCTCGCCAGCTTGACCCGCTGCGCTTCGCCGCCCGAGAGCGTGTTCGATGATTGCCCCAACCGGACGTACCCCAGCCCGACTTCCTGGAGCGGCAGGAGTTTGTCGACCAGTTTAGTCTCGTTGTTTTTCTGGAAAAATGCCACCGCTTCGTCGACGGTCAGGTCGAGCAGGTCGGAGACGTTTTTGCCGTCGAACTCGATGTCGAGGATTTCCTGCTTGAAGCGCCGCCCGCCGCAGCCTTCGCACTTGAGGAAAATGTCGGCCATGAACTGCATTTCGACCTTCACCTCGCCTTCGCCCTGGCAGACTTCGCAGCGCCCGCCGTCGACGTTGAACGAAAAATGACTCGGCTTGTACCCCCGCGCCTTCGCCAGCGGCAGTTCGCTCATCAGCAGCCGAATCTGGTCGTAGGCTTTCACGTACGTCACCGGGTTTGAGCGCGACGACTTGCCAATCGGGTTCTGGTCGACCATCTCGACGGATTCGAGGCGTTTGTAGTCGCCCGTCAGCTCGGTGTACTTGCCCGATTCTTCCGAGTTCGAGCCGAGCAGTTTGCCCAGCGCCGGGTACAGAATCTTCCGCACGAGCGTCGATTTTCCCGAGCCCGACACGCCCGTCACGACCGTCAGGGTACCCAGCGGAAAGCGGACGTCCAAGTCCTTCAGGTTGTTTTCCCGCGCCCCGGTCACCTCGATCCAGCCCGACGGCCGCCGCCGGAAGCGGGGTACCGGAATCGTGTCCTGGCCGGTGAGAAAAGCGACGGTGTGGGAGTGAGTAGTCGTCAGTCGCCAGTCGTCAGTCACCAGTTCTAAAGGTTCTCTACTGACGACTGACGACTGGCGACTGACGACTGATTTCCACTTCCCCTGAAACACCAGCTCCCCGCCGCCACTCCCCGCCTCGGGGCCGATGTCGATGAGTTCGTCGGCGGCGCGCATGACTTCCTCCTCGTGCTCGACGACGATGACCGTGTTGCCCAGGTCGCGGAGGGATTCGAGGACCGAAATCAACTTCTGCGTGTCGCGCGGGTGGAGGCCGATGCTGGGTTCGTCGAGAATGTACATCGAGCCAACGAGCGCGCTGCCAAGTGAAGTGGCGAGTTTGATGCGTTGAAACTCCCCGCCCGACAGCGTCGAGGCGAGGCGGTTGAGCGTGAGGTACCCGAGTCCGACGCGGTCGAGGTACTCCAGGCGATTCTCAATTTCGGTAACGATGCGCCGGGCGACTTTTTCTTCGTGTTCACGCAACGTCAGGTTTTGGAAAAACTCCGAAACCCGGCCCAGCGGCATGAGTACCAGGTCGGCGATGGATTTTCCGGTCGCGTTACCGCCGCCCACTTTCACGTAGGCCGCGTCTTTCCGCAACCGGGTACCCCGGCATTCGGGGCAAACCGTCCGCCCCCGGTACCGCGACTGCATGACCCGGTACTGAATTTTGTACGACTCGGCTTCGAGCATTTTGAAGAAGTCGTTCAAGCCATTGAAGTACCGGTTGCCCGTCCAGAGTACCTCGCGCTCGGCCTCGGTCAAATCCTTGTACGCCCGGTGGATGGGGAAGTCGAACTTGATGCCGTTTTTCAGCAGCGGCTTCACCCATTCGCTCATTTTTTCGGTCCGCCAGGGCGCGACGGCTCCTTCGTAAACCGACAGGTTGCGATCGGGGAAGACCAAGTCCGGGTCGATGCCGAGAATGGTACCAAACCCGTCGCAACGCTTGCAGGCCCCGTAGGGATTGTTGAAGCTGAACAGGTTGAGCGACGGTTCCTCGAAAGTCATGCCGTCGAGTTCGAACTTGTCGGAAAACGTGCGGCGCTCGCCGCCGACGAGTTGCGTGAAGCAGGTACCCTCGCCCTCGAAAAACGCGGTCTGGACGGAGTCGGAAAGCCGGAACTGGGTTTCCTCGTCGGGCGCGCCGGTTTCGTCGTGTTTGATGGCGGCGCGGTCGATGAGGATTTCGATTTCGGATTGCGGATTCCGAATTGCGGATTCATTGCCTTCCTCCAACAATTCCTCGATTTGTCGGACTTCCCCGCTTACGACCACCCGTGTAAAACCCTTTTGCAGCAGCACGTTCAGCTCCTCGCGCAGCGATCGGTTTGGTTTGTGCTGGAAGGGCGCGAGAATCAGCACGCGGGTACCTTCGGGCTGGCTCAGGAGGTAGTCGACCACGTCGGTGACGGTGTCTTTCCGTACCGGGTTGCCCGAAACGGGTGAGTACGTCACGCCGATGCGGGCAAAGAGCAGCTTGAGGTAGTCGTAAATTTCGGTGGTAGTCCCGACCGTCGAGCGGGGGTTTTTGGTCGAAACTTTCTGCTCGATGGCGATGGCGGGCGAAACGCCCTTGATGTACTCCACCTCGGGTTTTTCCATCCTCCCCAAAAACTGCCGGGCGTAGCTGCTCAGGCTCTCGACGTACATCCGCTGCCCTTCGGCAAAGAGCGTATCGAAGGCCAGCGACGATTTTCCCGAACCCGACAAACCCGTGATGACGACGAGTTTGTTGCGCGGAATGGCCACGTCGAGGCTTTTGAGGTTGTTGACGTTGGCCCCTTTGATGAGGATGTACTGGCGGGGATCGAGCGATTCAAGCGGCGGACGCGAAGGGACGGCAGTGGGTACCAGGGACTCAGTCGGATTCATCCCGCGAATTTACGGAAATCAGACCGCAATCGCACGGGTCGGTTTTAACAAAGAAATTGACGAAGCACGAACACGAAAACGCCCGCGAGGGCCGTTAATGTAGCGTCTGTTTAGTTAATTCAGGCTTTTCAAGGTGTCGCCTGCCGCTACGCAGCAGACGGGCTTGAGAAGCCTGATTTTTTGATTCACCGTTCTATGAAATCCGTTCTACTCACCACCGCCGCCCTGCTGGGGCTGGCGGTTTCCCTGCCCGCGCTGGCGCAGGTACCCACCACCGAGCCGCCCCCGGCCGAGCGCCCGCCGGTCATCATCCGCACCGAACCGTCCGAAGAGTTTGAGGAAGCCGAGCGGGAGCGCGAACGCCCGACGCTCCAGGGCCTGACCACGAAGCAGCGCCTGCGCTACGGGGCCAACTTCGACATTCCCTCGCTGAGCTTTTTCGGGGGTAGCAGTTTCCTCAACCTCGGCGTTTCGCCCATGATTGGGTACCGCGTCCGCTACGGTACAACCGTCGGCGTCGGGGCGACGATCAGCTACACGAGTCAGCCGGATTATTATTCAGGCGCGGGGCGACTCAAAATCACCTCGGGCGGCGGGCGGTTGTTTCTTCAGCAGCACCTGACGTTCCTCGACGAAAAAATACCCGGCCTGTTTCTGTGGGCCGAAGGCGAGCAGATGAAAATCATTTCGTACCGCGATGGGCAGGGTAACCGGGTCAACAACCTGGACTACAAACCCGGTTTCCTCGTCGGGGGTGGCTACGGTGCCGTCACGGGCGAACCCGGTTTTCAAATCACGGTACTCTACCACACGGGCGTCGACGCCGAACCGAACGCGTACCCCTACGGCAGCCCGCTCGTGTTTCGGATTGGGTGGTGGTTCAAGTAAAATTCAATCGGTCGTAAACCGAATTTCCACGCGGCGATCCGGCTGCCGCGCCGCTTCCGAAGCCCGCTCATTCGAGCGGGCTTTTGTTTCGCCCTCGATGCGGGTTCGCATCCGGTCGGAGCGCACGCCGCGCGCCCGCAGAAACTGCCGAACCGCCTCCGCTCGCTGCCCGGCCAGCGTGAAGTTATTGCCCGTTTCGCCCACCGCGTCGGCGTAGCCAATGAGTTCGAGCCGGAGCATGGTACTCTGCGTAATGATTTCGGCGACGCGCTCGAGTGGGGCCATCGCTGAATCGGGCAATTGTGCCGACTCGAAGGCAAAAAACAACATCACCGATTCGGGTACCTGCGCGGCGGACGGTTCAGGCGCGGTGGCGGGTACTCGGGCGGTTTCCGGTGCGGGTCGGCGGGTACCCGAATCGGCCGCCGCCGCGTCGAGCCGGACCGTGTGCAGGTCGCCCGCTTCGTCTTCGGACCGGACGAAGTACCCCCGGCCGTCTTTCGGGTTCAGCGTGAAATACGCCTCAAACGCCGCCGTGTTCACCCGCGGTCCGAGGTTTTCGGGTACCGACCAGCGCGTCCACGAGGTGTCAAGCCGTCGGCTGCGGAACACGTCGCCATCCCCAAAACCGCCGTGGCCGTCGCTGGCGAAGTAGAGCGTCGAATCGGTACCCGAGTAAAACGGCGCGATTTCGTAGCCGTCGGAATTCAGGACCGGTCCCAGCGAAACGGGTACCGTCCAGGTACCCTCGGACGTTTTCCGACTGACGAACAAATCCTCCGTTTCGGCCCCGCCCGTCGCCATCGAAATCAGCAGGACGCTGTCGCCGACGACGTGAAAGCCGAGGGTACCCCGCACCGAATCCAGTCCCGGCACGGGTACCGGCCGGGGCGTTTGCCAGGCATTTTTCCGGGAATCGAACCGCGCAACCGATACGCCCGGCCGCATCCGACGGCCCCGGTACGCATTGGTCAGCCAGAGGGTACCGTCACGGCTCAAGCCAGCGATGGCGTTTTCCTGTGCGTTGTTGAGCGGGCGGGGCAGCGGTCGCGGCGTATCCCAGGAGCCGTTCGGGAGCCGCACGCTCAGCCAGGCATCCTGCCCGCCGCGGTTGGCCGCGTGCCCGTCGCGCACGAAAAACAGCGAATCACCGCCCGGCGAAAACACGGGGGCCAGCTCATCGGCGGGCGAATTGACGAGGCGGAGGGATTGGGCGGGGAGGAGAACAGGAAAAAGGAGGAGGGAGAAAAGGAAAAAGGCAATGCTCAATGAGCAATTTTCAACGTTCACTGAAAATTGAGTATTGAACATTGCTCATTGACTATTGCTTTCAAAAACTACCCAACGAAACTCACCGCGGAAACCGCATCCGGTAGTCCACCTTCACGTCGCCCTTCGTGATGTTCGAGAGCTTTTTCTTGATCATCGTCCGCTTGATGGGCGGCAGGTGGTCGGTGAAGAGTACCCCTTCGAGGTGGTCGTACTCGTGCTGAATGATGCGCGCGGCCATGCCCTCAAACGTCGCCACGTGCTCGACGCGGTCGAGGTCTTCGTAGCGCAGGCGCAGCGTCTCGGCGCGGTACACGTCGGCGCGGATGCCGGGAATCGACAAACAGCCTTCCTCGTAGGCCCATTCATCGCCGTCCTCGTCGAGAATCTGCGCGTTGACGAACACCCGCTTGAACCCGACCAGACTCGGATCAAAATCCTCGTGGTTCGGATCGTCTTCGTTCAGCGCGGTACCGTCCACCACGAACAGTCGGACGCTCAACCCGACCTGCGGCGCGGCCAACCCAACGCCCGCCGAGGCGTACATCGTCTCGAACAAATCGTCCGATAATTTTTTCAAATCCAGGTCCGTTTCCTTGGGAACCGGCTGGGCTACTTTCCGCAAAATCGGGTCGCCGTACGCGACGATGGGGTAAATCATTTCAATAGGGGTCGATTTGAAAATTTGAGAATGTGACCAGTTGAAAATGAATGCGAGCTGACGCGTAAGCAACATTTTCAACTGGTCACATTCTCAAATTTTCAAATTCTCTTCATTTCCATAAACGACTGCAACAAAATCGTCGCCGAGACCTTGTCGACGGTACCCTTGTCGCGGCGGTCTTTTTTGCTCATTCCGCTGGCGAGCATTGCCCGCTGCGCCATGACCGAGGTAAACCGTTCGTCGTGTTCGTGGACGGGTACCTCCGGGAATTGCTTCCGCAACCGCTTGATGAACCCGCGCACGTGCGGCGTGGCGTCGGTGTCGGTACTGTCGAGGCGACGGGGCATTCCGACGACGAACGCTTCGACCGGCTCGCGCTGGCAGTAGGCCGCGAGGTACCCTAAAATCTCCTGCGCGGGTACCGTGTCGAGGCCCGAAGCGATGAGCTGGAGCGGGTCGGTAACGGCCAGGCCGACGCGTTTGGTTCCGTAGTCGAGGGCCAGAATTCGTGCCAAGCAGTTGCGTTGATTGGGGCCGACAAAGATACGGATTTGGGGCACGGTTTTCGCCGTTGCCGCGTTTGTTCGTAGCTTGGTCGACCGACCGGGCCGTAAAAAAATCGATTGATTCCGTGGAAGATCACCAATCCAAAAACATCCGCAATTCCCCCGCCACCGTGCGGCTTCCGATTTTGCTGGCGCTCACGCTCGCGGGCGGCATGCTCATCGGGGCCACGTTTTTTGGCGGCAGCGCCCGGCGCGCGGGCGACACGCTGCGGTACGCCACCAAGTACCGCGAAATCCTGACCTGGATTGAAAACTCGTACGTCGACCCGGTCGATGCCGATTCGCTCGTCGATTTTTCGATCAAGCAAATGCTCGAACACCTCGACCCCCACAGCACGTACATTCCGCAGGCGGAAGTGGCGGCGGCACGGAGCCAGCTCGAAGGCGGTTTCGATGGCATCGGGGTCGAATTCAACCAGTTCAACGACACGGTTTACGTCATCAACGCCATTCCGGGCGGGCCTTCGGCCACGGCGGGCATCCGCAGCGGTGACCGGCTGCTGCGCGCCGACACGACCTCGCTCGTCGGGCCGAAAGTCAACAACCAGGTCATTTTTAGCCGTCTGCGTGGGCCGAAGGGTTCGCAGGTGAAATTGGTCGTGCAACGACCGGGCGAAAAGCAGCCGTTGACGTTCACGGTGAACCGGGGTCGGATTCCGTCGTACTCGATTCAGGCGGCGTACCTCGTGGACCCGCAGACGGGTTACGTGAAAATTGACCGCTTTTCGGAAACGACCTACGACGAATTCCGCAACGCCGTCACCTCGCTCAAAAAGCAGGGCATGACGCGGCTGATGATCGACCTGCGCGGCAACGGCGGTGGGTACAAGGACCGGGCAACGAACATCGTCGATGAACTCGTTAGCGGTTCGAAACTCATCCTCCGCACCGACGGCAAAGCGCCGCAGTTTGACGAAGACACCTACGCCCAGCGGCCCGGCGGGTTCGAGTCGGGGCCGGTCGTGGTGCTGATTGACGAAAACTCGGCGTCGGCGTCGGAAATCGTCGCCGGAGCGCTCCAGGATCAGGATCGGGCGCTCATCGTCGGGCGGCGGAGTTTCGGGAAGGGTCTGGTGCAAACGCCCGTCGACCTGTCCGACGGTTCGCAGATTCGTCTGACCGTCTCGCGGTACTACACGCCCAGCGGCCGGAGCATCCAGAAACCCTACGCCGTCTACGACCACGAGGACGAGCAGCGGCTAAAAAGCGGCGAGTTGTTCTACGCCGACAGCATCAAATTCGACACGACGAAAACGTTCAAAACCGTTGGCGGCCGGACCGTCTACGGCGGCGGCGGCATCGCACCGGACGTGTTCGTACCCGTCGACACGAGCTACCGCACGCAGTACCTCTACCAACTGGCGGGCAAAAATATCCTGGCGGCCTACGCCTTCCGGTACGCGCTCGAAAACCGGAGTACCCTCAGCAAGCAGTCGTTCACCGAGTACAACCGCACGTTCACCGTCAGCGAGTCGATGCTGAATGATTTGCTGCAACTGGCGAAATCCTCAGGCATCGCGCCCCGTCCGGCGGAGTTCAACCGCTCGAAGGGGTACCTGCAAACGCAATTGAAGGCGCTCATCGCGAGCTACGTCTGGGAGCGCCGCTCGGGTTCGGGTCTGCGGAATGAACTGTACCAAGTTTTGAACACGAACGACCCGACCTTCCGCAAGGCCCTGCAAAGTTTCGGGCAGGCGGAAGCGCTGGCAACGCGGAAGTAAAACCCCGTCATTGCGAGGAGGTACCGCGACAGCGGACCGCTCGCAATGACGGGGTTATTCAAAAGGAAAGTCTACTAACCTATTCATGCACGCCCTCCCCACCCCTGAAGCCGCCTTCGCCCAAACCGGCCTCACGCTTCCGCCCGCGCCGCAGCCGCTGGGCGTTTACAAACCGTACCTCGTCGACGGCAAGTACCTCTACGTTTCGGGCCACGGGCCGGTGCAGGACGACCGCAGCCTCATCCGCGGCCGCATCGGGGCTGACCTCGACCTGGAGCAGGGCAAGCTCGCCGCCCGGCAGGTCGGGCTGACGATTCTCTCGACCATCCGAACGCACCTGGGTACCCTCAACCGCGTCCGGCGCGTCATCAAGGTACTTGGCATGGTCAACTGCGTCCCCGAATTCGAGCGGCACCCGTACGTCATCAACGGGTGCAGCGAACTCTTCGCGCAGGTCTGGGGCGAAGAGAACGGCATCGGCGTGCGCTCGGCGGTGGGTTTCGGGTCGCTACCCGACAACATCCCGGTGGAAATCGAGGCGCTGTTTGAACTGGTTTAGGCTGCTTTAAAATTTATCTCCCAGACGTGCACAGACTTGCATTCAGCACAGAAAAACACAGAACCGATTCTGTGAACATCCGTGCTGGATTCAAGTCTGTGCACGTCTGGGAGACAACAGACTCTCCGGGATGAACGCTCTACCCTGGTACCGCATCGAAAACATCGAGGAACTCGATTCGCCCGCGCTCGTCGTGTACCCCGAGCGCGTCCGGGCCAACATTGCCCGTGCGGTCGAACTGATTGGTGACGTGAACCGCCTGCGGCCGCACGTCAAAACGCACAAATCACCCGACGTAACGCGCCTCCTGCTCGACACAGACATCCAGAAATTCAAATGCGCCACCCTCGCTGAAGCCGAACTCCTGGCCCGCTGCGGCGCGCCGGACGTGCTGCTGGCTTACCCACTCGTCGGGGCGAAAATCGGGCGGTTTCTGAATTTAATCAGCAGCTACCCGGCTACGCAGTTCGCCTGCCTGGTCGATGACCGACAAGCAGCGCAGGTACTGTCCGACGCAGCCATCGCCGCGGGGCAACTCGTTTCGGTGTACCTCGATTTGAACGTCGGCATGAACCGGACGGGCACCCTCCCCAACGAATCGGCGCTGAATCGGTACGGCGAACTGACCCGGCTGCCGGGATTGCGCTTGCGGGGCCTGCACGCCTATGATGGCCACGTTCGGGCGGTCGATTTAGGTACCCGAACAGTGGAATGCGAAGCGGCGTTTCGCCCGGTCTGGGATTTGGTAGCCCGCATTCGCGAACGCGAGTACCCGGCCCCGGTGCTGGTTTTCGGCGGCAGCCCGACGTTTCCGATTCACGCCCGGCGTCCCGACGTCGAATGCAGCCCCGGTACCTTCGTGTACTGGGACGGCGGGTACCAGGACTCCCTACCCGAGCAGCCGTTTGAACCCGCCGCGCTGGTCGTGACGCGGGTGATTTCCCGGCCCGACTCCACTAAACTTTGCCTCGACCTGGGTCACAAATCCGTCGCGGCCGAATCACCGCTGGCCCAGCGCGTGACGTTTCTGAACGCGCCCGAACTCCGGCTCCTCAGCCAGAGCGAAGAGCATCTGGTCGTAGAAGCCGACGCGGGCCACGGGTACCGGATCGGCGACGTGCTCTACGGATTGCCCGGCCACATCTGCCCCACCTGCGCGCTGTACGAGCGGGCGTTTACGATTGAAAAGGGGCGCGTGACGGGCGAGTGGCGCACGACGGCCCGCGACCGATTTCTCGAAACACGACTCGATGTTCACGATTGACGCCCACCTCGACCTCGCCATGAACGCGATGGAGTGGAACCGCGACCTGCGCCGCGCCGTCGCCGAACTCCGCGCCCGCGAGCAGGGCCTGACCGACAAACCCGACCGGGGCCGGGGTACCGTTTCGCTGCCCGAGTTGCGCCGGGGCGAGGTCGGGCTGGTCGTGGCGACGCAGATTGCGCGGTACGTGGCCCCAGGCAATCCGCTCCCCGGTTGGCACTCGCCCGAGCAGGCCTGGGCGCAGACCCAGGCGCAACGGGCCTGGTACGAGGCGATGGAGGAAGCGGGCGAGATGACCCAAATCCGGGACGTGACCAGTCTGGAAACCCACGTCGCCCGCTGGACGGATGGAACAACGTCCGAAACGAAACCCATCGGGTACCTGCTGAGCCTCGAAGGGGCCGACTCGCTCGTGACGCTGGCGCACGTCGAGCGGGCGTACGGGTACGGCCTGCGGGCCATTGGTCCGGCGCACTACGGACCGGGCCGCTACGCGCAGGGTACCGACGCGACGGGTGGGCTGGGTACCGCCGGGCGCGACCTGCTCCGCGAAATGGAACGCCTCGGGATCATCCTCGACGCCACGCACCTCTGCGACGAGAGTTTCCGGGAAGCGATGGATCATTTTCACGGCCCGGTCTGGGCCAGTCACCACAACTGCCGGGCGCTGGTACCGCACAACCGGCAGTTCAGCGACGACCAACTGCGCGAACTCATCGCCCGCGGGGCCGTCATCGGCGGGGCGCTCGATGCCTGGATGCTGGTACCCGGCTGGGTGCGCGGGCAATCAACGCCCGAAGCGCTGGGCTGCACGCTGGAAAAACTCATCGACCACCTCGACCACGTCTGCCAGCTCGCGGGCAACGCCCAGCACGTCGGCATCGGCTCCGACCTCGACGGGGCCTTCGGTACCGAACAAAGTCCGACGGATTTAGACACCATCGCCGATCTACAAAAAATCCCGGACCGGCTGCGGCGGCGTGGGTACTCCGAAACCGACGTCGTGAACGTGATGCACGGCAACTGGCTGCGTTTTCTGCGGACGGCCTGGACGTAAACTTGTTAGTCCGGGTGTCCGGTTCTCCAACCGGACACTCGGTTGCTCACAACCGATTCAGAGAAACTTGGCGGTCCGGCGGGTCGCCGTTTATCTTTGAAGCTGACCCTACGACCGCCCCGCATGAGTACCCTCAAAAAATTAGCCAGCGACGCCGCCCTCTACGGGTTGAGCAGCATTCTGGGGCGGCTGATTGGGTACTTCCTCGTTTTCCTCCACACGGCGGTCTTCACCCGCCCCGGCGAAATGGCCGTGCAGGTGCAACTCTACGCGCTGGCGGGGATTCTGAACGTCGTCTACACGTACGGGCTGGAAACGGCCTTTTTTCGGTACGCCGGGCGCGACCCCGCGCAGCGCAGCCGGTACTACCAGCTCACGCTGACGGCCCTCATGGCCAGCAGCCTGCTGTTTTCCAGCGCATTGGCGCTCGCCGCCGAACCGCTCACCGACCTCCTCGGCGCGCCGGGACAGGCGCGGCTGGTGCGCTGGCTGGCGGTGATTCTCGCCATCGACGCCATCGTGGTGATTCCCTTCGCGCGGTTGCGGCTGGAAAAACGAGCGAAGAAGTTCGTGGCCGTCCGGCTGGTGAACATCGTGCTGAACGTCGGACTGAATTTTTACTTTCTCTGGTTTTGCCGGGGCGTCGCCGAAGGGCGTTTTCTGCCCGCCTTGCGCGGATACTGGCTGACGGACTACGACCCATCGCTCGGTGTCGGGTACATTTTTCTGGCGAACCTGATCGCCAACCTCGCGTTTTTCCCGCTGCTCGGACGCGAATTCCGCGACTGGCGGCCCACGTTCGATGGGCCGCTGCTGCGCCAACTGGTCGTGTACGGGTACCCGTTGCTCATCATGGGCCTGGCGGGTACGGTCAACCTCGTCATCGACCGGCTCCTGCTCGAACCGCTGCTGCCGCCGGGCTTTTACCCAAACCGAACGAGCGAAGACGCCGTCGGGATTTACGGCAACTGCTACAAGCTGGCGATTTTCATGAACCTCGCCGTGCAGGCCTTCCGCTACGCCGCCGACCCGTTTTTCTTCTCGAAAGCCGAAGACAAAAACGCGCCCGAAGTTTTCGCACGGGTGATGAAGGCCTTCGTCATCGTCTGCGTGCTGATCTGGCTCGGCGTCTGCCTAAACCTCGACTGGCTCGGGCGTTTTTTCCTCCGCTCGCCCGCGTACCGCGAGGGGCTGGTGGTGGTCCCGTTTCTGCTGTTGGCCAACCTGTTTCTGGGCGTGTACTACAACCTGTCGGTCTGGTTCAAACTCACCGACCGGACCCAGTTCGGTACCCTGCTGACGGGCCTCGGGCTGGCGGTTACGCTCGTGGGCAACGTCCTGCTGATCCCGGTGCTCGGGTACCTCGGCTGCGCGCTCACGTTCCTGCTGTCGTGTTTCGTGATGACGGTCGTCTGCTACACCCTGGGCGAGCGGTACTACCCAGTACCCTACGACCTGCGCTCGGCCTTCGCCTACATCGGCTCGGCGGGGTTGCTGATTTGGGTGGCTTCGCTCGTCGAAATTGAAAATTTGTGGGTGGCGGTACCCTTCCACGCGCTGCTGTTCGGGCTGTACACGCTGGGGGTACTCGTGGCCGAGCGGCAGAATCTGCCGAGGCGGTTTCGGCAGCGGTTGAGTTTTCTGCCCTGAGATTAATCTGCGCATCTGTCACGCTGAGCGGAGCGGCCGCCGCGCGGTCGAAGCGTCTGTGGGTAGAGGCGCTTCGACCGCGCGGCGGCCGCTCCGCTCAGCGTGACAGTAATTTGAAACTTCAATACTCGTTCACCTCCATCCAGTACCCGTCCGGGTCTTCCAGGAACAATTGCGGTACCCCGTCGGGCCGGGGCTTCGGGCCGCGAAACGGCACGCCCTTCCGCTCCAGCAGCGCGACGACATCCGCCATCGAGGGTACCCGCACGGCGTAATGATTCCGGCGCGAGCCGTGGGTACCGGCAGCCAACTCTTCCGTCCGGTCGCCGAGAAGATGGAGCTGCTGCCCCCCGCCGAGGTGAAACCAGGCACCAGGAAAGTCAAACTCGGGCCGAGGCAACGGCTGAAGTTCGAGCACGTCGCGGTAAAACTCAATGCTGCGTTCGAGGTCCCGAACGTACAGCGCGACGTGGTCGAGGGCGAGGAGATGCATGAACGGAAAACGGCTAACGGTGAACGAATGACGAAGCACAAACAACGAAGCACGAACTCACCGCCACCGCGCTTCCCCCAGAAAAACCTCCCGGCCCCGCAGCGTCAGGGGCCGCTGCCAATTTTTGTATCGGACGACAATCGTCCGCACCTCGTCGGGCCGGGCGGCGTAGGTGTGGGCGGCGAGCAGAATCCGGTCGCCGTTGACCAGGGCGCGGACGACGGGCCGGTCGTTCCGCCGGAAATCCGCCGGGCGCAGCTTGCGAAAGCCCCAGCCATCGCGGTAATCGACTTCGGGCGTAACGGCTTCGCAGCGTCCGGTCAGAAAATCGTTGTGCCGACTCAGCCGCCAGAGGCCGTGCACGAAGTGCTCGTACACGCTGAAATTCATGTTCGCCCGCGATTCGGGGTGCGCCGGGTCGCCGCCGGGGTTGAGCCGTTGGTTGTTGTCCCAGAGCCAGAGGCCGTCGGTACCGGCCAGGAGCAGAAAAATCGGCAGCCCTTCGGCCATCTCGGGCGTGACGGGCCGGGGTTCATCGTTGACGTAAAACAGCCAGTGAATCGGAAGCAGGGGCTTTTTCGACCAGACGCGATTCGTTTCCACCTCCGTCAGAATCCGCGGCAGCCAGCGCCGTTCGTGCCGCCCCGTGTCGACGTCGAGCAGGCTGTGGCGTCCGTAAAAAAAGTACGAACTGGCCACAAGAAAATCCATTCCCCGGTGCCAGACCTCGCCCGACGCCGTGCGCTGGCCCCAGATTTTGATTTTTCGGGCCGGGTCGACGTACGCCGCTTCGGGCCACTTGTGAAACGCCAGTTCGACCGGCCCGCTCGGGCCGTAAATGCCAACTTTTGCCCCCGGTACCAGCACGTCACGCCGGACGGTCGTCAGTACTTGCGCATAGCGGTCGGCCATGCGCTGGCGGTACGCCGCTTCAAATTTTGCGTCCGGAATTTGATGTCCCGGCGAATTCGGTGCGAGGGTACTTTTCTCGGGGTGGTAGGCCATGTTCTCGAAATCGAACAGCAGCCAATCCACGCCGAGTCGGCTATTCGGACCGTCAGGGCGCAGGTCGTGCAGGGCGTTGACGAATTTTTCGTCCGAGTCGATGAAGGGGTCGAGGATGTGGTCGCGGTGGTTGTTGAAGCCGATATTCCGTCCCTCAAAAAAATTGGCGTAGACCATCAGTGCCTGCTTGTCGGGCGGTACCGTCAGCCGGTCGACGGAATCCATCCGGTACTGCTCGATGTGCGAAAAGCCTTTTCGGAGCGGATTGCCGAGGTTTCGTCCCGCGCCCTGGAAAATGATTTTGAATCGTTCGGGCAGGTTGAAATCCGGGAACTGGTTCCAATTGATCGTCTGCGCCTGGCGTGAGGGCTGGAACGGAAACCGTGGCGTGGGTACCAGATCGGTACCCGTGCGAAACTGCGCCGGATCGAGGCGCGTCAGCTCCGCCAGCCGTGCCTGCCGGTACCGACTCGCGACGGCGTAGGTACCCAGCCCGACGAGCAGGCTGCCGAGTAGAAAAATCCAGGGGGAAACGGGTTTCGACATGGCAACGAAAAACCCGCCGAGGTACCTCGGCGGGCTTGAATTCGGTGAAAATCAGCGCTTGAACTGGGTCGGAATTTTCATCTTCCCGTCCTGCATTTTGTTCATCTGCTTCATCATTTTCCGCATGTCGTCAAACTGCTTCATCAGGCTGTTGACCTGCTGGATGTCGGTACCCGACCCGGCGGCGATGCGTTTTTTGCGGCTGCCGTCGAGGAGGTCCGGGTTTTTGCGCTCCTTCGGCGTCATCGACTGGATGATGGCCTCGATGGGGCGGAACGATTCGTTGTCGACGTCGAGGTCCTTGACCATCTTGCCCAGCCCCGGAATCATGCCCATCAAATCCTTGATGTTGCCCATTTTTTTGATCTGCTGGAGCTGCGAGTAGAAGTCGTCGAAGTTGAACTGGTTCTGCCGGATCTGCTTGTTGATGCGCCGCGCCTCATCGTCGTCGAAGGCCTGTTGAGCTTTCTCCACGAGCGAAATCACGTCGCCCATGCCCAGAATCCGGCTCGCCATCCGGTCGGGGTAAAACAGGTCGAGGGCTTCCATTTTTTCGCCCGTCGAGATGAACTTGATCGGTTTCTCGACCACGTGCCGGATCGACAGCGCGGCCCCACCGCGGGCGTCGCCGTCGAGTTTGGTGAGCACGACGCCGTCGAAATTGAGCCGGTCGTTGAAGGTTTTGGCCGTGTTGACGGCGTCCTGACCCGTCATCGAATCCACCACGAACAGCGTTTCGGTCGGCTGGATGGCCGCTTTCACGCGCTCAATTTCCTGCATCATCGCCTCGTCGACGGCCAGGCGACCGGCGGTATCGACGATGATCGTTTTCTTGCCGGTCTTGCGGGCGTACTCCAGGGCATTCTGGGCAATCTGAACGGCGCTTTTATTCTCCGGCTCGGCGTAGACTTCCACGCCGACCTGCTCGCCGAGTACCTTCAACTGGTCGATGGCCGCCGGGCGGTAGATGTCGCAGGCGACGAGCAGCACCCCGCGGCCCGATTTCTTGAGCAGGTTGGCGAGTTTGCCCGAAAACGTGGTTTTTCCCGAACCCTGCAAACCCGCGATGAGGATGATGGCCGGGTCGCCCTTGAGGTTGATGTCCTGCTTGGTACCGCCCATGAGCACGGTCAGCTCGTCCTGGACGATTTTCGTCAACATCTGCCCCGGCTCGACGGCAATGAGGATTTTCTGGCCCATCGCCTCGTCGCGGATGCGGTCGGTGACGTCCTTGGCGGTTTTGTAGTTGACGTCGGCGTCCATCAAGGCCCGCCGGATTTCCTTGACCGTACTGGCGACGTTGACGTCGCTGATGCGCCCGGAGCCTTTCAGGGTACGGACGGCTTTATTGAGTTTGTCTTGTAGGTTCTCGAACATGGTTCTACTGAAATTCGGTACTGGGTGTCGGTTGATCGTGTGACTTAACTACTCTTCAAATTGTTCTTCGACGTTCCAGAGCACCTCGGAATCATTATTTCCACCGCGTTGACGTAACCATGTCAACGTCGTTTCAACCGGTAAGTTTCGCTCTTCAAGAAACTGAGTGGTTAACGCGAAGTCAGTGCCTGATTCGTCATCAAGATTTTCGTCCAGGAAGTCGAACAGGTCAGCTAAGTCTTCCTTGCTAACCGGCATGGTAGCTGCTTTCTGATGTTGTTCGTTCTGTTTGAAAGTCTGCTTTAGCTGTTTGTGGCGGTCTTTGTCAGGGTTCATGCGAGCCAGGTACTTAAAACTTGGTTGGTAACTTTTTTATCAAAAATCGCCTGCATCAGAATCACGAAACCGGGCAAGGCCGCGCTGTGCAGGGTACCATCGGCGCTCTTCGCCCGCAGGTCGTAGCGGCCGTCGGTGAGGACGTACTGCTCCACGACGTTTTTCTCGGCATCGACCAGCCAGTACTCCCCGACGCCGTGCGCTTCGTAGTCGTCGAACTTCGTTGAGCGGTCAATTTTCGCCGTGCTGGGCGAGAGTACCTCCACGACTAAATCCGGGGCGGGAAACTGCATCTGGCCCACTTCAAAGCCAGCGGCTTTTTCACTGACCCAAAAGCACACGCCCGGCTCGTAGTCATTCCGGGTTAGCGACACCAGAATCTTCTCGATTCCTACCCAGCCCAGATCGTGCTGGGTAACGTAGGTGTCGAGCAGTTTGTAAATGTTTCCCGTCGCCGCGTTGTGCTCCCGTTTAACCGGCGACTGAAACACAATCTCGCCGTTGATGAATTCCATTTTGCGGTTTTCATCGACGGTTTTGTAAAAATGCTGCCGCTCGGTGCGTTCACGCTCCAGCGCTTCCTGCGTGCGTTGCAGGATGAGGTACACATCGGGGCGTTCGAGAAGGTCGGTGGTGCTCATGGCGTTGGGAAGTCAGACAACCCGTCTGCAAAACTAACACTTTCACCCCGCCGGTTGCGAATGGCCTCGAATTCGGGTAGTTTTGACTGCCAGCCAATTGCTCAACTCATGGACGTTGCCGTTGCCCGCCTGACCGTTCGCGAATTCCGGGAGATGGAATTTGACGACGATGATCAGTACACCCACCTTCATGAATTAATTAACGGAGAACTCGTGCGATACAAATCAGCACCTTCGCCCTGGCACCAGCGCGTCCTGGCTCGATTGAACGACGTGTTTCGGAGCTATGTCGAATCACGGCAACTTGGGGAAGTATTCTTTGCACCCATAACGGTGTTTCTGGATGAAGAAAACGCCCCCCAACCCGACCTGCTTTTCATTCCCACCGCTGACCGCCACCTCGTCACCGATGAGGGCATCGAAGGGGTACCGACCTTAGTCGTTGAGATCATTTCGCCGACGTCCATCGTCCGCGACCGGGTGACGAAGAAGGACCTCTACGAACGGGTAGGCGTGGCGGAGTATTGGATCGTGGACCCGCAGTACCAGGAAATTGAAGTGTACGCCCTGGCCGCCGGGCGCTACCAACTCCACAGCGCCGCCACGACGCTGGAAGGCGAAACTAAATCGAAGCTTTTCGGGGAATTGAAGGTGGATTTGGGAGCGGTGTTTGCGTGAGTGCTCAGACGACTGAAAGCTGTTGCTTGATGTCTCGAATAACTTGTTCCAATTCTTCAGCCGACAGTTCCAAATGCTTATGCTGAGGGCTTCTTCAAACAGCGTTTCTAAACTCAGTCGAAGCGATTTCAGTACGTCCGTCCAGAAACGTCTTCGCTGGTCGTCGCTGTGGCATGGGCCGTCTTTTCCGTCCTGGAAACGAAAGGGGCAACTGCTCGTAGGAGTACCCCAACTTTTCGGCGCGTTCGCGCAACGCTTCGCGTTCGTCCCAGTCTTCGAACCAGTGTTCGCCGAAGTCATTGTCCATCGTAAAGTATCGCCCCACCCAGACCGCCGGATGCCATTCGTTCAGGTGCAACTGGCAGACCACATTGGAAAAGACGGGATTGATGAGAAAGCAATCCAGCTCTTCCAGGTAATCAAAAACAGGGAGTGTGGTCATAAGACGAATCAAGTGTCGTCACCAAAAATACCCCTTTTTCTAGCCCCACCCAACCACCCCGCCTTTCCCATTTCGCTGCCGTGCTTACCTTTGCGGCTTGTTTGATTTCGCTGATCCTAAATCCAGTACCTTCTCGCATGGAAAAAATTAAAGTCGCTAATCCCGTCGTCGAACTCGACGGCGACGAAATGACCCGCATCATCTGGAAATTTATCAAGGATAAACTGATTCTGCCCTACGTCGACGTCGACATCAAGTACTACGACCTCGGCATCGAGTACCGCGACGAGACCAACGATCAGGTCACCGTCGACGCGGCGAACGCCATCCGGCAGTACGGCGTGGGCATCAAGTGCGCCACCATCACGCCCGATGAGCAGCGCGTGAAGGAGTTTAACCTGAAGCAAATGTGGAAGTCGCCGAACGGGACCATCCGCAACATCCTCGACGGGACCGTCTTCCGCGAGCCGATCGTGATGCAGAACGTTCCGCGGCTGGTGACGAACTGGACGGCTCCGATCATCGTCGGTCGCCACGCGTTCGGTGACCAGTACCGGGCGACGGATTTCGTGGTACCCGGCAAGGGCAAACTGACGATGAAGTTTGAGGGCGAAGACGGTACCACGCAGGATTTCACCGTCTACGAATTTGGGGGTCCCGGCGTGGCGATGGGCATGTACAACGTCGACGAGTCGATTCGCGGCTTCGCGAAAGCCTGCTTCAACATGGCGCTTCAGAAAGGCTGGCCGCTGTACCTCTCGACCAAGAACACGATTCTGAAAAAGTACGACGGGCGCTTCAAGGACATTTTCCAGGACGTGTACGAGTCCGAGTTCAAGGCGAAGGGCGTGCACTACGAACACCGCCTCATTGACGACATGGTGGCCTCGGCGCTGAAATGGAACGGCAATTTCGTCTGGGCCTGCAAAAACTACGACGGCGACGTGCAGTCGGACACCGTCGCGCAGGGCTTCGGCTCGCTGGGGCTGATGACCTCGGTACTCGTCACGCCCGACGGTCAGACGATGGAAGCCGAAGCCGCCCACGGTACCGTGACGCGCCACTACCGGGAGTACCAGAAGGGCAACAAAACCTCGACGAACCCCATCGCCTCGATCTACGCCTGGACGCGCGGCCTCGCCTTCCGCGGCAAACTCGACGGCAACCAACCCCTCATCGACTTCTGTACGGCCCTCGAACAAGTCTGCGTCGAAACCGTCGAAAGCGGCAAAATGACGAAGGACCTGGCCATCTCGGTTTACAGCGGCCCCATCAACGCCGGGGAGCACTACCTCTACACGGAGGAGTTTCTGGAGGCGATTGATGCGAATTTGCGGGCGAAGCTGGGGGGGGGGTAATTCGACTTGTCAGCAAACGAAAAAGCCCCGGCGACCTTAGTTGCCGGGGCTTTTTCATGCAGTGATTCAAAATGTTACCGCCAGTGCTACGGATCGACTGGATTTGAAGACGAAACGCCCTAAAAAAGTATATACAAGGCGGAGTTATGAACCCTCCTCTCCTTTGCGCTATTTTGCGGAAAGACTTGCCGAAAACGCAATGACCTTCGCCGACAAAATTAAATCCATCCAAACCGCCATTCAACAGCAGTACCTCGCCGACGCCACGCCCTGGGTCATCGGCTACTCGGGCGGGAAGGATTCGACGGCGGTGCTGCAACTCGTGATGTATTCGCTGGCAAAACTGCCGGTGGAGCAACGCACGAAGGCCATTCACGTCCTTTCCAACGACACGCTCGTAGAAAACCCCGCCGTGGCCGACTACGTGGACCAGCAACTGCGGCTCATCGAGAAGGTGGGCAAAACCAAACTCTTCGCCCACCAGCCCCGCCTGTTCGAGGTCTTTAAATCCATCCCCAAACTCGAAGACCGTTTCTGGATCAACTTCATCGGCAAGGGCTATCCCTCGCCCAACCGCCTGTTCCGCTGGTGTACCGAACGGTTGAAAATTAACCCGACCAACGAATACATCAAGGCCACCATCAGCCAGTACGGCAAGGCCATCATCGTGCTGGGCACCCGCCGGGCCGAATCGAGCAACCGGGCCAAATCGATGGACCGCTACGACCTCTCGGCCATTCACGAAACCCAGCGCCTACGCAAGCACAGCCTCGCCAACGCCTGGGTGTTTGGTCCCATCGCCGACCTCAGCACCCAGGAAGTCTGGTAGTATCTACTCCAGGTGCCCAACTTTTGGGGCGGCGACAACAAGCGCCTCGTCACGATGTACCGCAACGGGGCCGACCAGCAGGGGGAGTGCCCGCTGGTGATCGACACCTCGACGGCCAGTTGCGGCAACAGCCGCTTCGGGTGCTGGACCTGCACCGCGGTGGACAAGGACAAATCGATGACCAACCTCATCGAAAACGGCGAGGACTGGATGCTGCCCCTGCTCGAATTCCGCAACGTGCTCGCCGAAATCCGGCAGGACCCTACCCAGCGCATGACCACCAGCCGCGACAACAAGGAACGTCTGGGGCCATTCACCTTCGCGGCGCGGGCTGAACTGCTGCGCCAATTGCTCGAAGCCGGGAAGCGGGCAGGCATCACCGTAATTTCGCGGAACGAACTCGAAGCCATCCAGACCCAGTGGAATTACGACGGCTGCTTTGATTATTCCGTGGATTCCATCTATTTTTTCGTTCACAACCAGCGGATCATGCAAGATAATCCCTTAGCTGCCGCCCGCGAGGCAGAAGAACTGGCCCTGTTGCGCGAAGTGGCCGAAGAACACGGCATCAACCCGGACCACGTCCGCGAACTGATGATGACCGAGAAGGATTTAGTCACCTACCTGCGGCGGACGAATATTTTTCAGGATATTCAGAGGAGGATTGCCCGATTTGCCGCCGAAGCGTATTCTCAGAATTGAAAAAAAAGGTCCACCGCCGTCCGCCTGTTTCGCTTCCCGACTTTGTGGATGCGTTCTCCGCCCTTCACCGCGACGAAAAAAACGGCGGTGCGCCCCACAAGCCGATTCTTCTCCTCAGCGTCCTTCACGAATACGAAACGGGTCGCATCCGCGACAACCGGGTTTTCATTACGCCGGAGCTAACCCATTTGTTTTCAGTTTTCTGGAATCGACTTGTCACGACGAACCACACACAGGGATTCGCCTTGCCGTTTTACCACCTGACCGGTGAAGCGGGCGGCTGGTGGCGGTTGATTGCCAAACCGGAATGCGAATTCTGGATTCAAAACGCCGGGTCGATGCGCAGCTTCGGAAACCTGAGTTCCGCCGTCGCCCACGCTGAAATTGACCCGAACCTATCGGCTTTTTGCTTGGAAAAAACGAGTCGGGCCGTGCTGCGGCAGACGCTGTTTGAAACGTATTTTCCACTGGCAAAAACCGACGCGGCTGACATTCAGGACGACGATTATTTGAACAAACTGAAAAGCGAAATTGTCGAAGAATCCGCCAGCGAATACGGGGCGAAAATGTTGAACTTAAAAACCAATCTCGAACCGGAGATTTACCAGGTCGAGGTGTTCAACCGGGGAACGATTTTTCGCCGCGAGGTCGTCAAATTGTACGACGAAACCTGCTGCATTTCGGGCCTGCGTGTATCGGCACCGTTCACAATTACGATGGTAGACGCCTGTCACATCGAACCGTTCGCTAAAAACTTCAACAATACCCTGACCAACGGCATTGCGCTCGCGCCCAACCTTCACCGCGCTTTCGACCGGGGGTTGCTTTCGGTGGATGACGACTACCGGGTGATTTTGTCAAAAAATTTCAAGGAAAACGAGGACAGCCCGTTTGCATTCCGGCAATTTGAAGGCCAGCGTATTCGACTTCCACGCGACGCCCGTTTTCTGCCCTCGAAAGCTGCGTTTGCTGGGCATCGAGAGTTTCACCGCTCAAGGCTTTTCAACAGCTAACTCATCGAAGCGCGTTTCTTGAGTTACAGTAGGTTTCTTGGTTTGAATGGCTTTCGCAAATCGCTGCGCCACCATCGCCGGTTTTGCAGGGGTAGGCACCAGCGCCAAGGCGCACCACTTTTCGACGTCTGCCATCGTCCGGGCGGGTGTGGTGGCGCACCAAGCTTTGATTGCCTTCTCGCACCAGTCTCGTACATCAGGCACCGGCACAAATGCCTTAGGTGTGTCGGGAGCGCAGGCAATTAGGTGAAGCAATTGGCGTTCACCGCTGGATTCCAGGCGATTGGTGTCAAGATTGTACAACACGCAGTAGAACTGTCCCTGCCAACGTAACAGCAGGAAAATCCGGCCTACAAGCGCTTCATAATATCGAGCACTATGCACGAAACCGGGCAGCTTTTTAGTACGGTCTGTGTATTGAACTAGCGTTAGCTCATGGTCGGTCGTAGCTTGAGAATGGATGTCGAGAGCGGTCCATTTCAGAAAACCTTCCACGTCTTCAATTGTTCGGTCCATCCAGATGTCTGAAGTCGTTTCATTCGTCATTACGTCCGAGCCAAGAATGCCAGCAGCGTGCCGGTGACGTTTGGTAAGGCGAGTGAAGCGCTCGTTAATTTTTTGGCGACAGGGAGAATCGTTTTCGTCTGCGCTGGGAGGTGTTGGCATGAACGTAAAAAAGTACACGTGGCGGTCGGAGTGGGGCGTTGTGCGGAGAATGCGTCCTGCTCGTTGAAACAGTACGTCGGCTCCTTCGGGAACGTCGTAGTTAACTACCGTGTCAGCTTCAGGCAAATCCACTCCCAGTCCGTCGGCGTCGGTACAAATTAATATATCGATCGACATGCTGCGAGGACGTTTCGGAAAGGAAGAGGGTGAAAATTGCGCCAGTACAGTGTCGCGCTGGGTACGGTTCTTTAGTTCGGCTAAGCCTTTTGTCGTTTCACCCACAGTACAACCCACTGCCAGACGCGACCCATAAAAATCCCGGAGTTTGCGCTGGATGTACAGGGCCGTCGGGTAGCGTCGAATGAAAATCAGTATTTTGCTGCCCGCGTCGAAAAACCGCTGGTCGATAATTTTTCTGAGTTGGGTGAATTTATCGTCGATCATTTCGGGCGAACTCAGGCGTTCGGCCAGCGGCCCCAATTGTCGAATCCGTTCGTTCTGCGACCATTGCAAGGACCGGTAGTACCGCCCCCCCGAATCAAGTTCTTCATGTTCTTCATCCGCTTCAGGTGGTAAGGTGGGAGCAGATTTTTTTCGCTTCTTTTTCGGTTCGGGGTGGTCTGATGTGTTCTGATTGTGCCGCAGCACTTCGCCCAACGCCTCGGGGGAACTCAACCAGCTAGTTAAAGCTACTTTGTAAAGAAAATCCACAAGGTTAGTACGGATAATACCCGTTTCATCATCTTCACCCAACACGCGCGATAATTCCTTCTGGCTGAATAGCCCTCCATCGAAGAGTTCTTGCACTTCGTTTACAAGGGGCAGGTCGTACGAAATTTGTCGAAGAGTCAAGCGTTGGGGCAAGTACACTTGTTTTTTTGCATAGCGAATAAAGACACGACCGTTTTCGTCCACGTCCCCCCGCTGGCGGGCCATCGCCATAACGTGCGGTAGACTCAGGGTATTTACTACGTCAAGTTCAGCAAAATCCCGAATCGATTGAACCGTCCAAGGCCCTTGAGTTTGGGTGAGGAAAGTATCCTGCAACCGGTGCGGTAGTAAACGCAGTAAGCCATTGAGATTGCCAATTGAGGTGCCATACACAGTTGCAGTCAAAAGCAACACTTGCGCACCTTGCCGGATAGCTGGTTCAAGTAAACCAAACACCCGACTTTCTTTCATAATCCGTTCGCGGGCCTGCTGGTTACGGTAATAATGCACTTCGTCGATGAGAATAAGGGTTTGCGAGTCGGCTTGTTCAAGCAAGTGCTTCAATTCCGAAATTTTATGATGGGGTATGCCTTTGGGTTTAGTGAAGGGAACTGTAATGCTGAACACGTACGGGTGAATACGACGCTCCTGAAACTGCTCCATCCATTTATCATGAACCAAAGGCGGAGCGAGTAAAATGACCGTATTTGTTTGTCCACTCCGCTGCCGAAGCATGGCAATTTCAGAACCTATGATGGTTTTGCCTAAGCCAGTAGCCGCTACCACAAACGCCCCACCGAACCGCTCCAACTGGCGCAGAGATTTTTTGATGACAACTTGCTGAAAATATACTGGTGCAAAGGGACGAGTTTCTTCTTGACCACCGGCGAGTAACTCGTTTAACGCTTTAAGATACACGTCGAACGGCGGTGCCATGTAGAGCCACTGCTCGAGTTGTTCACGGAGCGGTCTGAGGAGGTCCGTGGACTCTGTGGCGACATTCTCAAACCAGTTGATAAAAGAGGCTACTTGGTTGAGGGTGAGTAGGCGACTTCCTTGCTCGGCGTTCTTTTGCAGGCCATTTACAGAGAAATTGAATGAACCTTCCCAGCCTACGTGGTCATCGCAGATGTAGTATTTGCAGTGAAACGGGCTGGAAATGGAATGCGCGTCTCGGATGAAAAATCGCCCTTGCTGCATGCGTTCAACTAATTCTGTAATGGCGGTGGTGAAATCCGCCTCAGGTCGTCGTAACTCGGTTGTCACAACATGCAGCACGGTTTGTTGCACGTCGACGCCATCATCACGCCCGACCAGAATACGAAATACAACGCCGTCAGCCACATACTGTTGGGCCAAGGCGAAGCCGCCCAAACTGAAGTATGCACTTGTGATTCTGATAGAATCACGTGCATCGGGAAAGAAACGTTTCACAAAAAGGTATCCAGCACCTGGCCCGAGAGCCGATAAAAGTTCTCCCGCTTCATCCGTATTGATTACTAACTTTTGAACAGCTTTCTTTAAACGTTTGGGCATGAGCATGTCTATTCAGATGAGAAAAAGATAGCATTGCTGAACCGACAACTTACCTCTAAGTCCTGCAGAAGTAGGAGAAAACTTAGGCAATGGTTGATTCCATCATGCTGTAGATCTAAACTGGTGTTAGTCTTGACAGCATTGGAGACGCACCGCCCGCGCCGTAGTTTGAATTTCTTCTTCCGTTTTGAACGCGCTCAGGCTGAACCGTACGCTTTGAAACGCCTCGTCGTCGCCGAGGCCCATTGCCCTCAACACGTGCGAAGGTTCCAACGAAGCCGAAGAACAGGCCAAACCGTTGGAAAGCGCCAGGTCGGGCAGGCTCAGAAACAGGGCTTCGGCGTCCACGCCCGGAAAACACAGGTTACTCACGTTATGCAGGCGGTGCGAGGTGCTGCCGTTCACGAAAGCCCCTTCGATTTTCGTGCCCGCCGCCGTGGAGCAGGGCCGGGAGCCGCAGCGCCGTTTTTGAGCCGCGCACGTACAACCCGCCCACACCCTTCGGTGCGTGGAATTTATGGCCGGAAAACGCCAGCAAATCCACGCCGTCGGCCCGGACGTCCAGGGGCATTTTGCTCACGGCCTGCGTGGCGTCGGTCAGGAACAGCGCGCCCCGTTCGTGGGCCAGCGCGGTCAGTTCGCGCAGGGGCTGAATCACGCCGGTTTCGTTATTCACCGCCATCACCGACACCAGCACCGTGTCGGGACGAAGGGCATCGCGCAGCACGTCCGCGTCGAGCAGGCCATCGGGTTTCACGGGTAGGCAGGTGACTTCGTAGCCGCGTTGTTCGAGGTAGGTGTGGCAGTCGAGCACGGCGGGGTGCTCCGTCTGGACGGTGACGAGGTGGTGGCCCCGATCCGCCCGCAGTTCGGCCACGCCTTTGATGGCCAGGTTGAGGGCTTCGGTGGCCCCGGAAGTAAAAAAGATTTCCTCGGGGTCGGCGGCGTTCAGCAATTTCGCTAAGTGTTCGCGGGCTTGGTTGACGGCCCCATTGGCCCGCTGCCCAAACGGGTGCGTGCTCGAGGCGTTGCCGTACGCTTCAGTCAGAAATGGCAGGGCGTACCCCACGACCCGAGGGTCAACGGGCGTGGTAGCGTTGTTGTCGAGGTAAATCATATCGAAAAGCTACTGAAAAGGGTACAAAGACAAAAGCCCCGACCACTTTCGTGATCAGGGCTTTTCGTCGGGATGGCGGGATTCGAACCCACGACCTCCACGTCCCGAACGTGGCACGCTACCAGCTGCGCTACATCCCGTCTGGTTTTGGGCTGCAAGTTTAGCGGTTTTTGCTGGAATTGCCAAGCCAAGCGTTCAAACTGGTCAGGCCGAGACGAATTCTTTCCGGTACTGCAAGGGCGTCCGGCCGGTCAGTTCACGGAACTGCCGGTTGAAGTGGGAAATGTTGCCGAAGCCGCTCTGGTAGCAGATTTCGGCCACGGTTTTGTCGCCGTCGTGGAGGAGCAGTTGCCCGGCGTAGCGGATGCGGTACTCGTTCAAAAGGTCGATGAAGGTTTTCTTGGTGACCTTGCGAAAGTACCGGCAAAACGACTGCGGCGTCATGCTGACGAGTGCCGAGACGGTTTCGAGCCGGATTTCTTCCCGGAAATGCTCGGTGACGTAGGCGTAGATTTTGTTCAGACGCTCGTAGTCCGTCCGGGGCAGCGAGGTGAAAAACTGGCTGCTGTCGAGTACCTCGACGTCGTCGGCTCCGGCGAGGGTGTGTAGCAAATCAATCAATCCGAGTAGGCGTTGCAGCGGCCCGACGTGCCGAAGGTACTGCAACTCCCCGGCGATGCGCCCGGCGATTTTTCCCCGAAAATGCAGGCCCGACTTGGCGCGTTCGAGCAGCCGGGCGACGGGTACCAGTTCGGGTTTTTGCCAGAAGTCCGGCCCCATGAAATCGTCCCGAAACTGCACGACGAGGGCGTGCGCGGGCGAATCGGAGCCGTCGTTGCGCCAGCAGTGCGGGAGGTTCGCGCCGAGCAGCACCAGATCGCCCGGCTCGAAGTCGGCGATGTTGGTTCCCACGAAGCGCTTGCCGCGGCTTTCGAGAATCAGCGTCAACTCGATTTCGGGGTGAAAATGGTAGGGCGCGTCGAAGGCGGGCAAATTGATTTCCCGAAACAGAAACGAACTCCCCAGGGCCGGGTCGACGTGCTCGTACGTGGGTTTCATAGGTAGCGGATTAGCAGGCTGGAAAGCAAATATCGAAATCGTTGGTAAGATTGCACAACGAGGGGGTAAAAACTCGCTTTTCCGTTTTTTGAGAAGCAATTTCCTTTGTCAAAGAAACCAGCTCTCCCTTGCCAACGATGGAATCGACCCTCACCACACTCCCGACCTTGGACGATCGATACGCCGTTCGTCCCGAAGACGCCACAGCCTACCAGCGCGATGGCCACATCTTGCTGCGCAACGTGCTCCAGCCCGAGGAGGTACCCGTCTACCGCGAAGTCATCCGCACGGCTGCCGACCGGTACAACACCGAAACCCGCCCGATGGCCGACCGCGACACGTACGGTAAGGCCTTCCTGCAAATCATGAATTTGTGGCGGCGTGACGAAGGCGTCCGGCAGTTTACGCTGGCGAAGCGCTTCGCGCAAATCGCGGCGGACCTGATGGGCGTCGAACGGGTACGGATTTACCACGATCAGGCGCTCTACAAAGAAGCGGGCGGTGGTCCGACGCCCTGGCACCAGGACCAGTACTACTGGCCCATCGACACGACGCAGACGATTACGATGTGGATGCCGCTCGTTGACATCAGCGTGGAAATGGGCATGCTGACCTTCGCCTCGGGCTCGCACGAGTTGGGTTTTCTGGGCAATCTGGAAATCTCCGACCGTTCGGAGCACGTGTTGGGCGACATCGTGAAGGAAAAAGGGTACCCGGTCACGCGTGCCACGACCATGCAGGCGGGCGATGCCACCTTCCACGCGGGATGGACGCTGCACAACGCACCGGGTAACAGCTCGGACCAGCTCCGGGAAGTAATGACGGTGATTTACGTGGCCGACGGGGCGCGGGTGATAGAGCCGAAAAACAGTCATCAGGAGAATGACCGCCACACCTGGCTGATGAGCCAAACGCCGGGCAGCGTAATCGATTCGGAGTTGAATCCGGTGGTGGCATTCTAGTGAAAAGTGAAGAGTTAAAAGTGAAAAGTCGAATACTATTGCCTTCGACTTTTCACTTTTAACTCTTCACTTTTCACTCTACCTCATTTTCCCTTTAGCAACGCCTGGTACCGGCTCGGGTCGGCGAAGAGTTTGAGCGCGGCCTGGATTTCGGGGTCTTTCACGAACGACTGTTCGCGAACGCCTTTTTGCAGGTAGTACCGCACCACGATTTCCTGTTCGAGCTGCGTTTTGATTTCATCCTTGAACTTCTGCAAATCGGAATCCTTGCTGTGGTACAGCTTCGTGCGGAGTGATTTGAGTTGTTCCTGGACCGAGTCGAAATACTTTTCCTTCTTAGCCGAAACTTCGAGTTCGGCAAATTTCCGCTCGACTTCCGTCGTGTAGTCGTACTCCTTGTCGGACAGCCACTTCACGAAGTCCTGGTACTCGGCGTCGCTGAGTGAAAACTCCCGCGGTGCCTTCACCGTCGCGTGTTCGGCGCGGTATTTGTTGGCGTAGTCGAAAATCAGACTTTTCTGGTTCAGGCTCCGGGCAATGGCCGCCATGAGCGGTTTTTCCACCTCCACGTCCGGTGCAATGCCCCCACCGTCGTAGACGGCTCGGCCCGCGCGGGTTTTAAAAGCCGTTTTCAGCGAATCGGGAATTTTGCCCACCGAGCCGTCGGCGTTACGGTGCGCGTAGTCGATGGCCTGGATGCAGCGCCCGCTCGGGATGTAGTACTTGGCCGTGGTGACTTTCAATTTGGAGTTGTACGGCAAATCACGCGTGACCTGCACGAGGCCCTTGCCGAAACTCCGCTGCCCGACGAGTACCCCGCGGTCGTAGTCCTGAATGACCCCCGCGACGATTTCCGCCGCCGAGGCGCTCCGGCTGTTGGTGAGTATCACGAGCGGCATTTCGGCGTCGAGGGCCGGATTGAGGGCCGTGTAGGTTTTGTTCCACTCGGTCACCTTGCCCTTCGTCGTGACAACTTCGGCGTCCTTCGGGATGAACACATTCGAGATGTCGACGGCCATGTTGAGCAGCCCGCCGGGGTTGTCGCGCAGGTCGAGAATGACGTACTTCATGCCCTTGCCCTTCAGCTCGGTGAAGGCCTGCCGAACTTCGCGCGAGGCGGTATTCGTAAAATCCTTCAGGTCGATGTACCCGACTTCGTTGTTGATTAGGCCGTAGTACGGCACGTTGGTCATTTTCACGACGTCGCGCCCGACGTTCAGTTCTTCCGTGTTCTGCTGGCCGTAGCGTTTGAGCGTCAGTTTCACGCTGGTACCCGTCTGGCCCTTAAGCAGACGGTTCAAATCAAGGCCGGGGCGCTTGACGTCGATGCCGTCGACCTTCATGATTTCGTCGCCGATGCGGACTCCGGCTTTCTCAGCGGGGGTACCCTCGTACACCATCATCACCTGCACCTTGCCCTGGCGCGTTTGGGTGAGGATGCCGATGCCGTTGTACTTGCCGGTCGTCATCGTCATGTAGTCCTCGATGTCGTCTTCGGGGTAGTACACCGTGTACGGGTCAAGCGACTTGACGAGCGCCTCGATGCTCGTCCGCATGGCTTTGTTGGGGTTGATGTCGTCGACGTAGTACGAGTTCAACTCCTTGAAAAGCGTCGCGAAAATGTCGAGGTTTTTGGCAATCTCGAAGAAGCGTTCGCCGGGGTCGGTAAACGACAGCAGCGAGAGTCCGGCGGCGGCCACGCCCGTCAACGACAGGGCTTTAAGACGTTTGGAAAGCATCGGCTGGGGAAGAAAAGGGCGTGAACGGGAGGAAGTTGGCGCTACGTCACCTGACGCAAAGCTAATTTCAGCTTTTTTTCTATCTCCTCAAACGAAATTTTCTCCTTCGCCACGTACACGAAGGCGATGGAAACAGGCGGTACCCGCTCGGTAGGCTCAAACAGCAGGGGTTTGTTGCGCCGGTACGCCTCGCGAATGCGGCGCTTGAGGAGGTTCCGATCGACGGCGTGTTTGAAGGTCCGTTTGGAAACTGAAATCAAAATCTGAGGTAAGGCGGGGACTGCTTCGGCGGGTGCCGGCAGGTACAAAACACGAAAAGGGTAGACGAAAACCCCTTTGGTTTCCGAACTACCCTTCGCAAAAAGCCGCTCGATTTCTTTCTTGCTCGAAAGGCGCTCGGCTTTTTTAAATGTTTGTTTCAATGTTTGGTTGTGTGTTGGTTTGGCCGTTTACATGTCTTGACGCAACAACCAAACAGACAAACAACCAAACCGTCAAACCGACTACTGCTTGTGCCGTTTCTCGTCCGAGACGCTGAGTTTCCAGCGACCGCGGGCGCGGCGGGCGGCCAGCACGCGGCGGCCGTTGGGCGTACTCATCCGCTCGCGGAAGCCGTGCTTGTTGCGGCGCTTGCGGTTCGAAGGTTGGAAAGTCCGTTTCATCGATGGATATGAAAAAGAAGTGAGTTCTGTTTTTGGGCTGGCAAAGGTAGCCGAAAAATCCTCCGAAGTCAAACCGAACGGCTAAGAAAAGTCTGACGGACAAGGTACTGCGGGCCGACCGGCGGGTACCGTTTCCACCGAAATTGGATTATCTTCGTGAAAACGTAGCCTGTTGGATGATTTCCAAAAAAGCCAAATACGCGCTCAAAGCCCTGAAGGTACTGGCCGAGTCGTACGAAGACCGCCGCCCGGTACTCATTTCCCAAATCGCCCAGCGCGAGCGCATCCCTAAGAAGTTTCTCGAAGCCATCCTCCTCGACCTCCGCAACCACGGCATCCTGCAAAGCCAGAAAGGCAAGGGCGGCGGGTACCTGCTACGCCTCCCCCCTGCCGAAGTTACGTTTGCGCGGGTACTCCGCGTGATCGACGGTCCCCTGGCACCGACGCTCTGCGTGTCACTGTACTTCTACGGCCGTTGCGAAGACTGTGTCGACGAAACCAGTTGCACGCTTCGCACGGTCATGGAGCAGTGGCGCGACGCCAACCTCGCCGTCCTCGAACAGAAAACCGTCGCCGATCTGCTGGCGAGTAATGAGGAGTTGGTGTAATTTGAATAGTTGAGAATGTGACCATTTGAAAATGAATGCAGACTGACGCGTAAGCAACATTTTCAAATGGTCACATTCTCAACTATTCAAATTAAACTACTGATGCTCCGGTCGTAGCAAGTCGTTCACGGTTTTCACCGGGTTGAACGTAATCAGCGGTACTTCCACGAAGAGCGTGTTCCAGTCGGCCATCGAGCCGTTCCAGAGGCCGGGCAGTTCCTGGGCTTTCAGGTCCTTGCCGTCTTTTGATTTTTGCGTGATGAAGCCCGTCTGCGGGTCGCGGTACTGGAGCAGATCGAATTTTTCACCCCGGTAATTTTTCAGCGAAACGACCAGATCGACCGGGTTGAAGTGCGTGGCGTTTTTGAAAATCGCTTGCTGATCGGCATGGTCGGGGTCTACTTGCGCCGACTCGACGACCTGGAGCGAACTCGACCCGTCGGCGTTCGTCGCCCAGAACGGCCCGCCGCCCGGTTCGCCCACGTTGGGTACCATGCCGCAGACGCGCAGCGGGCGGTTCAGTTTCGTTTTCAGGTACTCTGCCCGTTCGGCAGCGGAGCGCCCGGCGAAGCCTTCCGGCGGCGCGACGCAGAGATCAATTTCCAGAAACTGCGCGGTTTCCATCAACAGATTTTCGTCGGTCGGGTCCTCGTCGAGCATGCGCTGCGCCTCGAAGATGCGTTCCTGCATCGTCAGCAGTACCCCGGCCAGGGCTTTTTTGTACTCGACGGTCGTATCTTTGAGCCGGTCGGGTACCACGTTGTCGATGTTTTTAATGAACACCACGTCGGCATCGAGCGCGTTCAGGTTCGCCAGCAGCGCGCCGTGCCCGGCGGGCCGGAACAGCAGGCTGCCGTCTTTTTCGCGGAAGGGCGTGTTGTCGGGGTTGACGGCGATGGTATCGGTCGAAGGCTGTTGTTCCGAAAAGGATACATCAAATTTCACGCCGAACTTGCCTTCGTAGTGCGGCAGTTTCTCGTTGAGCAGCTCGCTGAATTTCGCCCGGTGTTCGGGCGAAACGGTGAAGTGCAGGTAGACGGTACCACCTGAATTGGCGTACCGCGCGCCCTCGACCAGGTGCTCCTCGACGGGCGTCCGTGCCCCTTCGTCGTAGCCGTGAAACAGCAGCAGGCCCTTCGGCAGCGAGCCGTAGCCGAGGCCGTGGTCGGTCAGAAAGTACTCCACGACGGTGTGTTCGTCGGTTTCGGCCAGCCGCAGGCCATCACGAATCAGTACCGCCCAGAGCGCTTCGTAAAACGCGAACCGGGTCAGTTTTTCAAAAAACTCCTCGACGGATTGGTCAGATTTTCGGGCGTCGAGAAAGCCGAACAACGATTTGAACATCCGCGTCGCCGCCCCCGATGCGGGTACGAATTTGAGCAGTCGCAACGCGTTGGCCCGCGATTCGTACTCGGCCACGGCCTGGTCGCGGGCCTCGTCGGCCAGCCGAAGAATACCATCGCCGACGGTCGCCGCGCGGGTGAGCGGCAGGTACGGAAATCCTTCGGTGAAGTGTTGAATCTGCTCGTCGATGACGGCCTTCGAAATGCCCTGAGCCGCTATCTGGGCCTGGTCCTGGTTGGAAAACATAGGTTGGAGTTGAAAACTTAGTGCCGACAAAGGAAAATAATGCCGCCAACGGGCGGTTAAAGGTTTGAAAAAATCCGGTGCCATGACTTCCCGAACCCTGAAATTTTTGCTCCTCGTACTCGTACTGGCAGGCTGCAACGTCTTCTCACCCAAGTCTCGCGAAGCGGATTTCGAGCTGGGCGTCGACCGCGGCCTCCTCAGCAACCCGGCGCTCGACGAAGCCTCGGGAATCGTCGCCAGTCGGCGGCAGGACGGCTTGCTCTGGGCGCATAACGACACGGGCGACGAAAACCGAATTTTTCTCCTCAACGACCAGGCGCAGGTACGGGCCACGGTGTACCTGGAAAATTGCCAGAACCGCGACTGGGAGGACCTTGCTGCGACGACCATCGACGGCAAACCGTACCTCTACGTCGGCGACATCGGCGACAACATCGAGCAGCATCCGACCAAAACCATCTACCGCCTGCCCGAACCCGACCCCAGCCTGACGGGTACCGTGTCCGTTCGCGACGGCATCGAGCGCATTACGTTTCGGTACCCCGACGGGCAGTGGAATTCGGAAGCGATGTTCATCGACCAAACCACGAAAGACATCTACCTCGTCACGAAGCGCGAAGCCACGGCCAAACTCTTCCGACTACCCGCGCCGCAGTCGACGACCGACCTCATTACGGCCGAGTTCATCGCCGACCTACCCAATACCAACATCACCGCTGCGGATACGTCGCCCGACAACACCGAATTGCTCCTCAAAAACTACGACCAGGTACTCTACTGGAAACGCGGCAAGAAAGAAACCTGGCCCGAGGCCCTGACCCGCACCGGCAAAAAACTGCTGTACTTTCCCGAAGCGCAGGGCGAAGCGGTGGCCTTTACCACCGACCAATCCGGGTACTTCACGCTCAGCGAAGAGCGGCTCGGCATCCGCGCCCGGCTGCTGTTTTACCGGCGCAAGTAATTTTTCAGCATGGCCAGCGGTACGATTCTCCTCATCGATGACGAAGCGCGACTCCGCGGCCTGATGGCCCGTATTCTCGGGTTGGAAGGGTACCGGGTGCGGGAAGCCCCCGACGCGAAATCGGGCTGGGCAGTACTCGAACGCGAGGCCATTGACGTGGTCCTCTCGGACGTGAAACTGCCCGATGCCCACGGCGTCGAACTCACGAAACAACTCAAGGCCCGGTACCCCGCGCTCGAAATCATCGTACTGACGGCCTACGGCACCATCGCCGACGGCGTGCAGGCCATGCGCAACGGAGCCTTCGACTACCTCACGAAGGGCGACGACAACGAAAAGTTGATTCCGGTACTCGCCCGTGCTTTTGAGCAAATCGGTTTGCGGCGGCAGGTAGCCGACTTGCAGAAAAAACTGGGTACCCGCGGCAGGTTTGAGCAAGTCATCGGTGAATCGCCCGCGATCCGGCAGGCCGTGACGCTGGCGCGGAAAGTGGCCCCAACCGACACGACGGTCCTGCTGATGGGCGAGACGGGCACCGGCAAGGAAGTCTTTGCCCAAGCCATCCACGCTGAGAGTACCCGTTCGGCGAAACCGTTCGTGGCGGTCAACTGCGCGGCGTTTTCGCGCGAATTGCTCGAATCCGAACTCTTCGGCCACCGGGCCGGGGCGTTCACCGGCGCGACGAAGGAAACCAAGGGGTTGTTTGAGGAAGCCGACCACGGGACGCTGTTTCTGGACGAAATCGGTGAAATGCCGCTTGACCTCCAGGCCAAACTGCTGCGCGTGCTCGAAACGGGGGCGTTCCTGAAGGTGGGTTCGGCGAAGGAAATCCACGTCGACGTCCGCATCCTCGCCGCTACCAACCGCGACCTGAAGGCCGAAGCGCTGGCCGGACGGTTTCGGCTCGATTTGTTTTACCGGCTATCCGTTTTTCAAATTCAACTCCCCGCCCTACGCGACCACCCCGACGACCTGCCGCTGCTGGCCGAAGCCCTGACCCGGCAACTCGCGGCCAAACTGGGCCGTCGCCCGCCGCAGCTTTCGCCCGATTTTCTGAGTCGCCTGCTTGGGTACGACTGGAAAGGCAACATCCGCGAACTGCGCAACGTGCTCGAACGGGCGGTACTCCTCGCCGACGGCGACACGCTGACCCCCGCCGATTTGCCCTTCGACCTGCAGCTGTCGGGTACTGCGGAGACCCCGGATTCCCTCTCGCTCCAGGACCTCGAAAAGCAGCACATCCGCCGGGTACTCGCTCAGGCGGGCGGCAACAAGACCCGCGCCGCCGAGCTCCTCGGCATCGGCCTGACGACGCTCTACGCGAAGATCAAGGAGTACGGGCTGTAACCCTTCCATTTCCGAAAACCGATTTCCATTTCCGAAGGGTGTTCAAAGTTAACTTTTAGGCTACTACGCAGATAATCAGATCGAAAGCTCGTACCCTTCAAACCGGTACGGGCTTTTTTTATTCTCTGGTACAACCAAAAACTTCCCAATCAATGGACATCAGCCTTACCCTCGGTCTTTTTGCCAGCGGGCTGTTTTGCTTCTGGCTCTTCTACAAAGTCACCGATTACTTCGAAGCGATCTAACCATGTTTCTGCTCCTGTTCCTCCTCAGCATTCTGGTATTCGGATACATGCTGTATGTGCTCGTCAAACCAGAGAAATTTTAACCCAACTTCCCAATGAATACTGAATTACTCGGTGTTGTCGTCATGTACGCGCTTACGGTGGCGCTGGCCCTTCCGCTGGGCAAGTACATCGCAAAGGTGTTTCAAGGCGACAAAAACGCCCTGGATTTTATGGCTCCGTTGGAGCGGCTGATCTACCGCCTCGGCGGCGTGGATCCCACCCAACAGATGACCTGGAAAGAAAACCTACGGGCCTTGCTCACCATCAATTTGGTGTGGTTTGTCTATGGTTTTTTCATGTTGCTCTTTCAGGGCAGTTTGCCCCTCAATCCCGACGGCAACCCTTCCCAAACGCCTGACCTGGCCTTTAATACCGTCATCAGCTTCATTGTTAACTGCAACCTGCAGCACTACTCCGGCGAATCGGGCCTGACCTACCTGACCCAGACGGCGGTGGTCATGTTCTTTCAGTTCGTATCGGCGGCGGCGGGCATTGCCGCAATGGCGGTGGCACTGAACGCCCTGCAAACCCGCGTTTCGACTCAACTGGGCAATTTTTACGAGTATTTCGTTAAAAGCATTACCCGGATCCTGTTGCCCCTTTCCCTGGTGGCAGGGAGCATCCTGGCCTTCAACGGTACGCCGACCAGCTACGAGGGCAAGGATTCCATCGTCACGCTGCAAGGCGACTCCGTGCAGGTATCGCGCGGTCCGGCAGCGGGGATGATTGCTATCAAACAACTCGGCACCAACGGTGGTGGCTGGTTTGGGGTCAACTCGGCACACCCGCTCGAAAACCCCACTTACCTCACCAACATGGTTGAGGACATTTCCATCATTCTCATCCCAATTGCGCTGGTGTTTACGGTAGGCTTTTACCTCAACCGGCGCCGCCTGAGCTGGGTCATTTTCGGGGTCATGACTGCCGGATTTATGGCCTTGCTCATTCCGTCGGTGGTGGCTGAGATGGGGGGGAACCCGGCCCTTGCCAGGTTAGGCGTTACGCAGCAATTGGGCAGCATGGAAGGCAAGGAAATTCGGCTGGGCGCGGCGGCTTCGGCGTACTGGGGCATCACGACCACGGCGACCTCCAACGGTTCGGTCAACGCCATGCACGATTCGATGACCCCGATCTCGGGTGCCATGCAAATGCTGGACATGATGATTAACGCCTTCTACGGTGGGGTGGGCGTTGGTTTCCTGAATTTCTTCATTTTCATCATCGTCGCCGTGTTCATTTCGGGGCTGATGGTGGGCCGGACGCCGGAATTTCTGGGTCGTAAAGTAGAAGCGCGGGAAATAAAGATCGCTTCCCTCGTGGCGATTCTTCACCCCTTCCTGATTCTGGTCGGAACGGCCATTGCCAGCTACCTCGCCAGCATCGACGCCAACATGGGTGCTTGGTACCTCGGTGCTGACGGGAAGCCGATGAACGCCACGGGCTGGCTGAACAACCCCAGTTTCCACGGCTTCAGTGAAATGCTCTACGAATACACGTCGGCTTCGGCCAACAACGGTTCGGGCTTCGAAGGCTTAGGCGACAATAACCCGTTCTGGAATTTCACGTCTGGATTGGTACTCATTCTGAGCCGGTACCTGCCCATTATCGGGCCGGTAGCGATTGCGGGCCTGCTGGCGCAGAAAAAATACATTCCCGAATCATCGGGTACGCTCCGTACCGATACGGCCACCTTCGGACTGGTGACGTTTGCCGTGATTGTCATCATTGCCGCCCTGGCGTTCTTCCCCGCACTCGCCCTGGGGCCGATAGCCGAATACTTCTCCTTAAAATAAATGAACCGCTGACAGGTCCCTGGGCCACTGTCAGGGTTGTTTCTTCCAAATCAATGGCAAAGCAAGCCAATCCATCTCTTTTCCAGCCCGAGCTGGTCGGTACGGCCTTCCGTGAATCGTTCGTCAAACTGAACCCGGCGGTACTGATTAAAAATCCGGTCATGTTCACCGTCGAAATCGGGACGCTCGTCATGCTCCTGCTCACGGTTTACATTGCCCTCACGGGCGATACCTCGCAGGGTTCGCTCGGGTACAACCTCGTCATCACGCTCATCCTGTTGGTGACCGTGCTCTTCGCCAACTTCGCCGAAGCCATCGCCGAAGCGCGGGGCAAGGCCCAGGCCGAAAGCCTGCGGAAAACCCGCCAGGAAACCCCCGCCCGGCTGCTCGATGGCCGCACGATTTCGTCGGCCCTACTGAAAAAGGGCGACCGGTTTGTCTGCGAAGCGGGCGATCTGATTCCGGCCGACGGCGAAATCATCGAAGGTCTGGCGACCATCGACGAATCGGCCATTACGGGCGAATCGGCTCCGGTGATTCGCGAGGCGGGGGGCGACAAGTCGTCGGTCACGGGCGGGACGAAGGTTCTTTCCGATCACATCGTCGTCGAAGTGACCACCCAACCCGGCGAGTCGTTCCTGGACAAAATGATTGCCCTCGTGGAAGGCGCGTCGCGGCAGAAAACGCCCAATGAAATCGCCCTGACGATTCTGCTGGCAGGTTTCACACTCATTTTTATCATCGTCTGCGTGACGCTCAAGCCTTTCGCCGATTACGCTCAGACGCCCATCACGGTCGCCGCCTTGATTTCGTTGTTCGTCTGCCTAATTCCAACCACTATCGGCGGACTGCTCTCAGCCATCGGCATCGCGGGCATGGACCGGGCGCTGCGGGCGAACGTCATCGCCAAATCGGGCCGGGCCGTCGAAACGGCGGGCGACATCGACACGCTGCTGCTTGACAAAACAGGTACCATCACCATCGGCAACCGGAAGGCCACGAATTTTTATCCCGCGCCCGGCGTCGGCCAGGCCGAAATGATTCGGGCCGCCGCGCTAAGCTCGCTGGCCGACGAAACGCCCGAAGGCAAGTCGATTGTTGAACTGGCCGGGCCGGACGTCACCCGGCGGCTGAGCATCCAGGGTACGACGCTCATCAAGTTTACTGCCGAAACGCGCTCCTCAGGCATTGACCTCGCCGAGGGTACCCGGATTCGGAAAGGAGCCGTCGACGCGATTCAGAGGCTGGTCGAAAAGGCTGGAAATCCGTTTCCGAAGGCAGTCACCGAGCGGGCCAATCAGATCGCCGCCAACGGTGGTACCCCGCTGGTCGTGGCCGAAAATGAAGTCGTCAAGGGCGTCGTCGAATTGCAGGACATCATCAAGCCCGGCATCGCTGAACGCTTCGACCGGCTGCGGAAGATGGGCGTGAAGACGGTGATGGTCACGGGCGACAACCCGCTGACGGCCAAGTTTATTGCCGAAAAAGCGGGCGTCGACGATTTCATCGCCGAAGCCAAGCCCGAGGACAAGATGCAGTACATCCGCCAGGAACAAACCGGCGGCAAGCTCGTAGCCATGATGGGCGACGGCACCAACGACGCCCCCGCGCTGGCCCAGGCCGACGTCGGCGTGGCGATGAACTCGGGTACCCAGGCGGCGAAGGAAGCCGGAAACATGGTCGATCTGGACAACGACCCGACCAAACTCATCGAGGTCGTTGAAATCGGTAAGCAACTGCTCATCACGCGGGGTACCCTGACGACGTTCAGCATTGCCAACGACGTGGCCAAGTACTTCGCCATCGTCCCGGCCTTGTTCGTCGTCTCGATTCCGGCGCTGCAAAGCCTGAACATTATGCGCCTGCACAGTCCGGAGAGCGCCATTCTCTCGGCGGTGATTTTCAATGCCCTGATTATTCCGTTCCTAATTCCGCTGGCGTTGCGAGGGGTCGAATACAAGCCCATCGGGGCCAGCGCCCTGCTCCGCCGCAACCTGTTCGTCTACGGCTTCGGCGGGTTGATGGCTCCCTTCATCGGGATTAAACTGATTGACTTACTCGTCGGCTTGTTTTTCTAACCGGGGCGACTCTTAGGAGTCAGCCCTCCACTCTGCTAACCATGAACTCACTAAATCGATACCGGCGGATCGATCCGGCCATCGTCAAAATCAAACTCATCATCTTCGGCACGTTCGTCCTGACGGGCTTGGCGCTGCTGATTCACTATTCCCATTGACTGTCCATGAAAACGCATCTTGGTCCCGCGCTGCGCCTGACACTCGTTTTGCTCGTCCTGCTCTCGGTTCTGTATCCGCTGCTGGTGGCAGCCGTTGGAAAACTGGCTCCCGGCGGCGGGACGGGCGAAACCGTCACGGTGAACGGCCGGGTGGTAGGCTACGCCCGCGTCGGCCAGAAATTTACCGAAGACCGGTACTTCAACTCCCGCCCCTCTGCGGTAGACTACAACGCCGCCGGGTCGGGCGGGAGCAACAAAGGCCCCTCGAATCCCGACTACCTGCAAACCGTTCAGGCCCGCATCGACACGTTCCTCGTCCACAACCCCGGCGTGACGAAGGAGCAGATCCCCGCTGAACTCGTGACGGCCTCCGGCTCGGGCCTCGACCCGGACCTCTCGCCCGCAGGAGCGAAGATTCAAATCGCCCGCATCGCGCGCGTTCGGGGCATTTCGGCGGAGCGGTTGACCCAGCTCGTCGACGAACAGACGGAAGGCCCGCTGCTGGGGCTATTCGGGCCGTCGAAAGTCAATGTGCTCAGACTGAACGTGGCGCTGGATGAATAAAAGTAAAAGTCTCGTACTCGCCCGGTTTTGAAACATTCGGATTGCCGCCACAACTCCTGTTTCAGACCAAGTTTTTTTCAACAAAATTCCATGAAAACACGTATCCTGGGACTGCTGCTGACGGCTTCGACGCTCTCCGCCGTTTCCCAAACCACCGACACCACCCTCACGTCGGCACCCACCCAAGCCGCTACGACGGCGGCTCCCGACAACGGCCTGACTCTGAGCGGCTATGTCGAAGCCTATTACGTCCATGATTTCACCGCGCCCGGTACCAGTCAGGAGCGCCCCGGCTTTTTATACAACCACAAGCGCAACCGCGAGGTGAACGTCAACCTGGCTTTCCTGAAAGGCGCGTATACGGCCGAGCGCGTTCGGGCGAACCTGGCCATTCAGGTGGGTACCTACCCGCAGTACAACTACGCGGCCGAGCAGGACTTGGTGAAAAACATTTTCGAGGCCAACGCGGGCGTCAAACTCGCCCGAACCCGGGACCTGTGGTTCGATGCGGGCATTTTCGTTTCGCACATCGGTTTTGAAAGTGCCATTTCCAAAGACTGCTGGACGCTCACGCGCAGCATCGTGGCCGAAAACTCTCCCTACTACTTGGCCGGGGCGAAGCTGACCTACACGTCGCTCAGCGGAAAATGGACTTTGCTCGGCGGCGCGTTCAACGGCTGGCAGCGGGTCAAGCGCCTCGACGGGTACACCGGTTCCTCGGTCAGCACGCAGGTGCAGTTCCGGCCGTCGGCGAAAGTGACCTTGAACTGGAGTACGTTCCTCGGTTCTGACCGCCCGGATTCGCTGCAGTCGGGCCGGATGTACCACAATTTTTACGCGATTTTTCAGCCGGGTAGATTCGGATTGATTCTGGGCTACGACCTCGGTTCTGACCGCCAGCCGGTACTCGACGGACGGCGCGTAGGTTCGGGGCGGTACACCTGGTCGACGCCCGTGGTCATTGCTCGGTACGCCGTCGGGCCGCAGATCAATCTGGCCGGGCGTGTCGAGTACTACACCGATCGGAACGGCGTCATCATCGCGACGGGTACCCCGAATGGCTTCCAGACCTGGGGCTACTCGGCCAACTTCGACGTGGCCGTGACCCCGCAGGCGCTGTTCCGCGTGGAAGGGAAAGTATACGACAGCCGCGACGCAATTTTTGAGTCGGCCAATGGGTTGAGCCGCACGAATGCCTCGCTGACGACGAGTCTGGCGGTCAGTTTTTAGGGAAATGAAACGCGGGCGGGGGGATTTTTCGCAACTTGCTCCGCCCGCGTTTTCAACCCCGTTTTTCCGATTCATGTCCACGAAAACCAACGCACACGTCACTCCTGGTCTCGATCAGTTCACTTGGGCAGGGGTACTCATTTCGATCGGCATCGTCTTCGGCGACATTGGTACCTCGCCGCTCTATACGTACAAAGCCATCATCCAGGGGCGAACCGTTGACGAAATGCTGGCGTTGGGCGGCGTGTCGGCCATTTTCTGGACACTCACCTTTCAAACCACCCTCAAGTACATTTTCATCACGCTGCGCGCCGACAACCAAGGCGAGGGCGGCATTTTTTCACTCTACACGCTCATCCGCCGCTACGCGAAGTGGCTGATGATTCCGGCCATCGTCGGGGGCAGTTTCCTGCTGGCCGATAGCCTGATTACTCCGCCGATTTCGGTCAGCTCGGCCATCGAGGGGTTACGCGCCATTCAGCCCGACGTACCCGTCATTCCCATCGTGCTCACGATTGTGGTGCTGCTCTTCGCGATTCAGCGGGCGGGTTCTGCGGTTCTGGGCAATTTATTCGGCCCGGCCATGCTGATCTGGTTCACGATGATCGGGGTACTCGGCGCGGCCGAACTGCTCGCGCACCCCGATGTCATCCGGGCGCTGAACCCGGTCTACGCCTACCGGATGATCGTCAACGAACCCGAAGGCTTCTGGCTCCTGGGTGGGGTGTTTTTGTGTACGACCGGGGCCGAGGCGCTCTACTCCGACATGGGCCACTGCGGGCGGCGCAACATTCAGGTGAGCTGGATTTACGTGAAAATCTGCCTCGTGCTCTGCTACCTCGGGCAGGCCTCGTGGCTGATGCAACACCTCGGCAAGCCGCTCCGCGGACAAAGTCCGTTTTTTGGGTTGGTACCCGGCTGGTTCCTCCTGCCGAGCATCGGCGTCGCGACCGTCGCGACGGTCATCGCCAGCCAGGCCCTGATTTCGGGATCGTTCACGCTGGTCAACGAAGCGATGCGGTTGAATTTCTGGCCCAAACTGCGGGTACTGTTCCCGACCAACTCGCGGGGGCAGTTGTACATTCCGGCGCTCAACTTTCTGCTCTTGCTGGGGTGTTGCGGCGTAGTGCTGTACTTTCGGGAAGCGGCCAACATGGAAGCCGCCTTTGGGCTGTCGGTTACGCTGACGATGCTCATGACGACCGTCCTGCTCGGGTTTTACCTCCTTTCCCGCCGGGTACCGCCCCTGCTGGTGGGCCTCCTGCTGCTCGTATTCTTGTCGGTCGAAGGGGCCTTTTTGGCGGCCAACCTCCGTAAATTTTCCCACGGTGGCTGGGTCACGTTCGTCATTGGGGCGGTGCTCGTCGGGCTGATGTACGTCTGGAACCAGGCGACGATGCTGAAGCGGCGGCTTAATACCTACGTTGACCTGCGTGGGTACCTTTCGCTGTTGACCGAGTTGAGCAAGGACGAAACGGTTCCGAAGTACGCCACCAACCTCGTGTACTTAACCTCGTCGGCTAATCCCAACCAGATCGAGGAACGCATTATTCACTCGATCTTCTTCCGCCAACCCAAGCGCGCCGACAACTACTGGTTCGTCCATATCGACACGCTCGACGAGCCGTATCGAACGGCTTTTGCCGTGCAGCCCTTCGCCAAAAACGACGTGTACCGGCTCGATTTCCGGCTCGGCTTCCGCGAGCTGCCGCGGCTCAACTTACTCTTCCGAAAGGCCGTCGAGCAATTAGTCGAGGCGGGCGAAATTGACATTCAGAGCCGCTATGCCTCGCTGGGCAAGTACAACCTGGCGGGTGATTTCCGGTTTGTGGTCATCGAGCGATTTTTATCGGTTGAGAATGAGTTGTCGTTCAAAAATAAGCTTGTCCTGAACCTGTACTTCCTGCTCCGGCGCTTCAGCTTGACCGACGAGCAGGAGTACGGCCTCGAAACCAGCTCGGTCACCGTTGAAAAAGTGCCCCTGATTGTCACGCCCCCGCAGGGCATCACGCTGGTCCGCGAAGCGTAATTGGTTATTGTCATGCCTGATTCGCTCCAAAACGCCCAGTACTTCCTCGACCTCATCCGGCGCTCGCGCCGGGGGAAGTTTAAGCTGTACATCGGCATGAGCGCGGGCGTGGGCAAGACGTACCGAATGCTTCAGGAAGCGCACGCGCTGCTTCGCAACGGCATCAACGTCAGGATTGGATTCGTGGAAACGCACCGACGGAAAGAAACCGAGACGCTGGTCGCGGGGTTGCCCGTCATTCCGCGGAAGCAGGTTTTTTACAAAGGTCGGCAGTTGGAGGAGATGGACCTGGCGGCGGTACTCGCCCAGCGGCCCGAGGTGGTACTCGTCGACGAGCTGGCGCACACGAACCTGCCCGGCGGCAAACACGAAAAACGTTGGCAGGACGTGCTCGACCTTCTCGACGCAGGTATTTCGGTGATTTCGGCCGTCAACATTCAGCACCTCGAAAGTCTCAACGACGAAGTCCGGCACATCACCGGCATCGACGTCAGCGAACGGGTACCCGACTCGGTACTCCGCCAGGCCGACGAGGTCGTCAACATCGACCTGACCGCCGACGAGCTGATTACCCGTCTGCGCGAAGGCAAGATTTACGACCCGGCGAAAGTCGAAACGGCGCTGCGGAATTTTTTCCAGCCCGAAAAAATCGGGCAACTCCGCGAACTGGCCCTGAAGGAAGTCGCCGCGCAGATCGAGCGAAAAAACGACGCCGAACTCCCCGCCGACCAGCGGCTCAAACCCGAGCGCTTTCTGGCCTGCGTGAGTTCCAACGAAAAAACTGCGCGGACCGTCATTCGCAAAACGGCCCGGCTGGCGAGCTATTACAACTCGACCTGGGCCGTGCTCTACGTCCAGACGCCCGCCGAAGCGCCTGACCGCATTCCGCTGGCCACGCAGCGGCACCTGATCAACAATTTCAAACTCGCCACCGAACTCGGGGCGGAGGTCATCCAGACCCCGAGCCGGAGCGTGCCGCAGGCCATTCTGCGCACCGTCCGCGAGCGCCAGATTACGACCGTGTGCATCGGCAAGCCGCATTTCAACCTCGCCCGCATCATTCTGAATACCGCCGTTTTCAACGAACTCCTCACCAACCTCTCTTCGTCCGAAGTGGATTTGCTGATTCTTTCTTGAGGGGACAGCAGCGGGGAGACAGGAGATAAGAGACAGCAGATAGGAGCGAGAATAAAAGAACATTGAATTCACATTCTCACTCTTGTCTCCTGTCTCCTCGCTTCTGTCTCCTCACTCCTATCTCCTCGCTCCTCACTCCTAAAAACTCCCATGAAACTTCGCATCAAAGACAAACTTCGCCTGGGCCTCGTGTTTTTGTTCGGGGTCATTCTGCTCCTGGCGACGCTGGGCATTTTCTTCACGTACCAGCTCCAGCAGGATTCGGGCGCGATTCTGAAGGACAACTACCGCTCGCTCGAATACGTCCGGGCCATGCAGCGGGTACTCGACGACCTGCAACGCTTCGGTCGCGCCGACCTGACGGTATTCGAGGAAAACTTGCGGGCCGAAGAAGCCAACCTGACCGAAGTCGGCGAGCCGGAAGTCGTGCAGCAACTGCGGGCGGAGTGGAACGCGTTTCGGCGCGAAGGAACCGCCGCCGGAAACCGCATTCTGGTACTCCGTCAGTACCTCCACGAAGTCAACAACCTCAACCTCCAGGCCATCGTCCGTAAAAACGACCAGGCCGAATCGACGGCGAAAACCGCGGTACTCGTCATCGCGCTGGTGGGTACCGTCTGCGTGCTGGTCGCGTTTTCGTTCACGGTCAATTTTCCCTCGTACATCGCCGGTCCAATCCGGCAGTTGACCGAAAGCCTGAAGGAAGTGACCAACCGCAATTTTGAAACGCGGCTGCACTTCCAGTCGAACGACGAATTTGGCGAAATGGCCCAGACGTTCAACCGGATGGTCGACCGCCTCGACGAATACGAACATTCCAATCTGGCGCAGATTCTGTCCGAAAAGCGCCGCCTCGAAACGCTCATCGACCACCTGCGCGACGCCGTCATCGGGCTGGACGACCGCCGGATGATTTTGTTTGCCAATCCCGTCGCGTTGCAGTTGCTGAATCTGAAACCCGCCGAGCTGGTTGGAAAATACGCCCCCGACGTAGCACTGCAGAACGATCTGCTCCGGCGGTTGCTCCGACCCGTCGCCGCCGACGAGGGCGAACTGAACATTTTCGCCGACGAGCGGGAAAGCTATTTTCGGCGCGAGCTGGTCGACGTGGAAATCGACGCCGACACCGCCGCCGACCAGCGCGGTCAACTCGCGGGCGAACTGGCCACGCGGCTCCAACCCGGCAAACAGCGCATCGGGCAGGTGATTCTACTCAAAAACGTCACGCACTACCACGACCTCGATGAGGCCAAGACGCACTTCATCGCCACGATTTCGCACGAGCTGAAAACGCCGATTTCGTCGATCAAGATGAGCGCGAAACTCCTCGGCGATGCGCGCGTGGGTACCCTCAACCCGGAGCAAACGCACCTGCTGCAGCATGTCCACGACGACACCGACCGACTCCTGCGCATCACGGGCGAGTTGCTCGACTGGTCACAGGTCGAGACCGGGAAGATTCAGTTCCAAGTCCGGCCCGTCGACGTCCGCGAGCTGATCGAGTACGCCCGCGAAGCCACGCGGGTACCCGCCGGGCAGAAACTGGTGCGGGTGCAGGCCGAGTACCCCGCCGAGGTACCGATGGTGCTGGCCGACAGCGAAAAGTCGACCTGGGTACTCATCAACCTGCTGACGAACGCCATCCGGTACTCGCCCGAAGGCAGCGAGGTGACGATTCGGGTACACCCCGAGGGCGAACAACTCCGCCTTGACGTCATCGACCGCGGGCCGGGCATTGCGCCTCAGTACCAGCAAACGGTTTTTGAGCGCTACTTTCGCGTGCCGGGCAGCGAAGGCCGGACGGGCACCGGATTGGGGCTGGCGATTTCCAGGGAATTCGTCGAGGCCCAGGGCGGGCGACTTCAACTCGAAAGCCAGCCCGGCCAGGGCAGTACCTTCCGCCTGACCCTGCCCGTCGCCGAACGTGCGGAGGTACCCACTTGACGACCGATGCTCACCGACGATTTTTTCATGATCGAAGCCCTGCGCCTGGCCGCCGAAGCGGGCGAACGGGGCGAGATTCCCGTCGGGGCGGTGATGGTGTGTGAAAATCGCATCATCGGCAAGGGCAGCAACCAGACCGAGCAGCTCCACGACGTGACGGCCCATGCCGAAATCCTGGCGCTGACGGCGGCCAGCCAGTACCTCAGCACGAAATTCCTCCGCGATTGCACGCTCTACGTCAGCCTCGAACCTTGCCCGATGTGCGCCGGGGCGCTGTACTGGGCGCAGCTCGACCGGCTCGTCTACGCCGCCGCCGATGAGAAGCGCGGGTACACCCGGCACGGCACGGGACTGCTGCACCCGCGGACGCGCGTCACGGCGGGGGTACTGCAGGAAGCGGGCGAGGAGCTGCTACTCAACTTTTTCCGGCGACTGAGAACCTAAGCCCCCGCCGGGCGGTTGTAGGCCCGTTCGCCGGTGGCGCTATTTTTGCTGCCCACCTGGTGGTTTTTATTCATCATTAACCTTTTTTCCTCATGGCTTTTCAACTGGACCCCCTGCCGTACCCCAACGACGCCCTGGAGCCGCACATCGACGCGCAAACGATGGAAATTCACCACGACCGGCACCACGCCACGTACGTGACCAACCTCAACAACGCCGTGACCGGTACCGAGCACGACGGCAAGTCGATTGAAGATCTGTTGACGAACGTGGGCAGCCTGCCTGTGGCTGTTCGCAACAACGGCGGTGGCCACTGGAACCACACGTTTTTCTGGAACTCGATTGCGCCCAATGCGGGTGGCGAGCCGACAGGCGCGCTGGCCGAGGCGATTATGCAGAAATTCGGGTCGTTGGATGCCTTCAAGGAAGAATTCACGAAAGCCGCCACGACGCGCTTCGGCTCGGGTTGGGCGTGGCTGATTGTGGACGAAAGCGGCGAACTGGCCGTGACTTCGACGCCCAACCAGGACAACCCGCTCATGGACGTCGCCGACAAAAAAGGTACCCCAATTCTGGGCCTCGACGTCTGGGAACACGCCTACTACCTCAAGTACCAGAACAAGCGCCCCGATTACATCAAGGCGTACTGGAACGTGGTTGATTGGAACGCCGCTGACCAGGCGTACCAGACTGCGAAATAAGAAATCGTCCTACCGAACTTGTTTCTACCGCATCGGCGATTAGCAACAAGTTCGGTAGGACGATCAGAAAAAATTTGCGACGAACGAGGCAACGGTTTTATCTTTGTGCCCTGAATCAAAAACGGACGGTGTAGCTCAGTTGGTTAGAGCGCCAGATTGTGGTTCTGGAGGTCGCGGGTTCGAGACCCGTCTCTGTCCCGAAAGCCCCGGTAGCGAATGCGCTGCCGGGGCTTTTTTGTAGGCTATACCATTCCGGGCCGCCGGGTCGGAGTCAGTACTAACAAACTGGCTTTCAAGAGTTGTTTAGCGAAACGTGCGAAACAATTCACACGCGAATCAGTTTTACCAACCAGATACTGGATTTGTGGGGCAGTTGTGGCCGTTTGATTTGACAATCTTCCGTTGGCTCGTTAGATTGTGCGTCATTTTTCCCTGAAACTGTCCCTCTCCAATTCAAGCGATCAGTTTTTGCGTACCTGCGTTGAACACGATTGAGGTCTTTTAGAACGGTAACGCGTTTCGGCACCCCTACCATGAGCAATTATTCCATCCGCGATCTGGAGCAGCTTTCGGGCATCAAAGCCCACACGCTGCGGATTTGGGAACAGCGCTACAACATCATCAACCCCAAGCGGACGGATACGAACATCCGCACGTACGACGACAAGGACCTGAAGCTGGTCCTGAACATCTCGTTGCTGAAAGACCACGGATACAAAATTTCCGAAATCTCGCGGATGTCGCAGGACGAAATGCACCACGAGGTGATTGCCATTTCGGAAAAGCAACTCAACTACCCCGATCAGATTCACGCGCTGACCATCGCCATGCTCGATCTGGACGAGGAGCGCTTCGAGAAAATCATCAACACCAACATCCTCAAGTTCGGCTTCGAGAACCTGATGGTCAACATCATCTACCCCTTCCTGAGCCGCATCGGTACGCTCTGGATTACGGGGTCGATTGGGCCGGCCCAGGAGCATTTCATCACGAACCTGATCCGGCAGAAGCTTATCGTCGCCATCGACGGGCAGTTTACCAAGCAGCGGGCGGGGTCGAAGAAGTACCTGCTGTACCTGCCCGAGGGCGAGCTGCACGAAATCAGCCTGTTGTTTGCCGATTACCTCATTCGCTCACGGCAAAACAAAGTGGTGTACCTCGGGCAGAGCCTGCCGTTTTCGGAGATTGAATTTGCCTACGAGGTCCACAAACCCGACTACCTGTTTTCGGTCGTTACGACCGTACCGGGCCAGGACGAAATTCAGCAGTACGTCTACAAACTGGCCCAGCGTTTCCCCGACGCGCAGGTACTCCTGACGGGGTACCAGGTCGTGGGGCAGGACCTCGACACGCCGCCGAACGTGACCATCATTCACAACATCCGCGAACTCGTCGAACTAGCCAGCGAATAGCTCAACGCTTTTTTCCTGATCCACCTGAACGAGAACCGCCGCGAAGCGCAAGCCCGCGGCGGTTTGTTTTTTGGATAGATTTTAGATGGTAGATTTTAGATAAAAGACAAATGCGTCGTCCAGGACCTAAAATCTAACATCTGCCATCTAAAATCTCAGTTCAGCAACTCATCAAAATTCAAGCTCACGTAGTACATCCCGCCAATGGTCGGGTTGCCGAAGGCCTGGATGTAGGGCGTGTTGAGGATGTTCGTACCGCCGATTTTAACAATCGATTTCAGGCTGGGTAACTTAAAGCTGACCTGCGCATCGACGATGTTGTTGGCTGGGACAATCGTGTTTGTGAACAACGGAACGTTTGCATCCGATGCCTGCACGAAGCCCGCTTCCCAAGTGAACGCGTCTTGATGCCGGAAGTTGACATTGAAGCCCCAGGCCGTTGAAGGCGTGATACGCTTGCCTACGCTCAGATTGAAGCGGTTTTTGGGCGTGTTGTAAAAGGCAACATCCGCGGCAGCGTCGGCTTGAAAATCAACGAGTTCGTTGAACGACCAGTTACCACCCACCGTATAGCCTTTAGGCAGTGCGTAATCGAGGCCCAGCGCCCAGCCCTGGCCGATGACGGGGTTAGTTGAATTAGCCGCGACCGAGTACGCGTTTCGAGTCGCTGACCCGGCCGCGATGGTCGCGAAGCGCTGAGGTACCGAGTCCGTTGGTAGCTTCGACTGTAACAAGATCTGACCACCGACTAAGTCGGTGTACCGGCTGCGGTAGTAGTAAGCGTCGAAGAACAACTTCTTGCCAATCAAGCCCTTGTAACCGATTTCCCAAGTCGCCACTTTTTCGGTTTTGAAGGTTCCGAATTGGTAAGGTTGAAGCTGGCCTTGCGCGATGACGGACTGAACGGCGCGCAACTGCACCAAGTTGCTGGCGGCGACTGTCGCCTGTTGTGTGACTGTTTGCGTAACGGCTGCCTGAACAGCTCCCGGTAGGGCCGCAGCGACACCCGCTTGAATAGCGGCTTGAATGGCGGCCGGATTGTTCGGAATCTGACCCGCCGCCACTGCTGCCTGTACTTGGGTTGTGACTGTACTGGTTACCGCGGGTTGTACAGCGGATTGGATTTGAGCCAAATTCGCTGGCGTCGTCACGGCTGCGGTGACCTGTGCTTGAATAGCAGCGCGTACTTGAGGCGTTAGGATTTGGTTTTGGAAAGTAGTGTTAAGAGCCAATGCCTGAACAGCGGTCCCTGCTGCGACGAACGTTGCACGCGTGTAGGCTGGATTGTTGGCAAAGTTGTACTTCTCCTGCAACTGCGGCAGGGCCCCGATGAGCCGGGCGTTGGGCGTGAGCAGGTCGATGTACTGGTTCTGAGTCGTCGGGATGCGGAAACCCGTCTGGTACGACAGCCGCAGGTTCTGGTCGCCCGCGAAGGTGTAGACCCCCGCCACGCGCGGCGTGAAGCGGCCCTCGAAATTCTTGTTTTTGTCGTAGCGACCCGAGGCCGTAATTTTCAGCGGGCCAAGGGCTTTGGCCACTTGCAGAAACCCACCGTATTCGGGAATGTTGATTGAGCCGCCGCGGTCGTCAAACAACGTTTGCTCCGAACGAAGCTGATACACCCGGTAATTGGCCCCAACGAGTACCTCGGCAAACTTGATTTGATTCTTCAGGTTGTAAGTACCCTCGACGTGGTACAGGTTTGATTTGTCAAGAAAGGCAGCGCCCGGCTCAGTGGTGGCCGATATGTAGTTAGCGGCGTATTTGTCACGCAGTTGATTGAATGCTTCAGAACCCGGCAACGGACGACCCGCATCGGCTGCGGTCCGGCCCGCCAGATGCGCCTCCGCATCAGATCGCCCGGCGGCTCGGGCCTGTCCGTAAGCGGTGGCGTACTGCGTAAACCAGGTTGGACTCGATTTCCAGTCTTCATTCATCCGAATCGCCTGCAAACCTGCCGTGTACGACTGTCCCGACCGCTCCTGCGTGGTGTAGGCCCGGAGGTTGAAATTGTCGCCGCGTAGTTCGAGCTTAGCCTGGGTCAGATTAAAGTTTCGCAGCGAGTACCGCCCGTTACCCGTGTAAGCCGTTGTGCCGGTACCGTAGTTGACCTGCGCGATCGCTTCAACTTTTTCACTCAGGCGGTAATGCAACGCTCCGTTGAATTTTAGACTTTTCGTATTGTAATCGACCAGATCGCGCTCCTCATATCCCGTTCGAGTGACGGTTCCGATGCCGCCCGGTAGCGTCTGGATGTTCTCGTCACCGTAAATATTCATCCCGTCAAAATTAGGTGGGGTACCGGCCGGCCGGGCCGGATCGTACTGCTGACTGACGTTGGCTTGGTTCAGGTTCGTGTAGTCGGTTGCCTGCCAGTCTTTGGCCTGGAGGTACGCGGCATTGAACTTGAAGGCAAACTTGTTGTTGAACGCCTTCGCGTACCGGATGGAAACGTCGCTGAACGGCGTGGTCTGTACGTCGCGGTTTTTGGCACTCATCACGCCCACTTTCACTGCCGCGCTCAGCCCCTGGTACCGGAACGGGCTCTTCGAATTCATCAGAATGATGCCGTTGAGCGCGTTCGGGCCGTAGAGCGCCGAGGCCGCGCCGGGGATGACTTCGACGCTCTCCACGTCGAGTTCGGGCATACCGACGATGTTGTCGACGGGGAAATTGAGGCCGGGGGCCTGGTTGTCCATGCCGTCGAGGAGCTGCGTGATGCGCACGTTGCCCGTGGCCCCAAAGCCGCGCATGTTGACCGATTTGAACGTCAAACTCTGCGTCGTCAGGTCGATGCCCTTCAGGTTGCCGAGGCCGGTGTAGAAATCGGGCGCGGCCGTTTGCTGGATGGCCCGGATGTCCATCTTTTCAATCGACACGGGCGATTGCAACACGTTTTCTTCGACCCGCGACGCCGATACGACCACTTCCTGGCCGAGTACGGCACGCTCGGTGAGGGCGATATTCAGATTGGTCTGGGAAGAGGCCACCGCTACTTCCTGCGTCTCGTACCCGACGTACGAAACTTGGAGCGTGAAGGGCGTGGGCGTGGCGGTGTTCAGTGAAAAGGTACCGTTGGCGGCGGTCGTCGTCCCGATGACTTTTCCTTTGACGGCGATGTTGACCCCGGCGAGGGGTTCCTGCGTGGCAGCATCCACGACGCGCCCCCCGATGCGGGTTTGCGCCAGTACGGAAACGGAACCAGTCAGGCAAAGCAGGAGGAAGAACCACAACCGCGGGGAGCGGGTAAAGTTGAGCATGGTGGAATAGGTGGTTATCGTTTGGTAGCCAAAATTGCGCAGATTATTCCCAAACTTTAGTGAGCGTCATTCTTTTTTTACAAATAAGTATTGACATAATTAAGTACGTTGGGGTAATTCTTTTTCGGGACGCGCGTCCAACCCCGTCCGGTTGAAGTTTCCCACCGGTTCGTTTCGGCTCCCGGCGAAAAATCTCTAAACTCGCTGCCACAAAGTAGTTTACCCTAATCCGTCGTAACGGGTGCGGTTCTCCGCCCAATCACGCATGAATTCTAACCACTACGTCGTCATCATGGCCGGCGGCATCGGTACCCGCTTCTGGCCCTTCAGCCGCCAGACCAATCCGAAACAATTTCACGACGTCCTGGGCGTGGGCAAAACGATGCTCCAGCAAACCGCCGAACGGTTTGCGGAGGTCTGCCCGCCCGAAAACGTGTACGTCGTCACGAGTCAGGAGTACTACGAGCTGGTCAAGCAGCAACTCCCCTACCTCAGCGACGACCAGATTCTGCTCGAACCCGCCCGGCGTAACACGGCCCCCTGCATCGGGTACGCCTGCTACAAAATCGCGTCGAAGAACCCGAAGGCGAGCGTCGTCGTGGCCCCGGCCGATCACCTGATTCTGAATCAGCCGGAGTTTGTCAACCGCATCCGGGTCGCCCTCGAAGCGGCCGATGGGGAAGACATGCTCATCACACTCGGCATTCAGCCTTCGCGGCCCGACACGGGCTACGGGTACATCCAGTTTCACGACGAAGACCCGCGTGAGGTCAAACGCGTCAAGACGTTCACCGAAAAACCGAACCTCGAACTGGCTCAGGCCTTCCTCGAAAGCGGCGATTACGTCTGGAACGCGGGCATTTTCGTCTGGAACGTGCGGGCGATCAAGAAAGCCTTTGAGCTGTACCTGCCCATGATGGCCGAGGCCTTCAGCGAGGGCAAGACGCGGTACTACACCGAAAAGGAAGCGGCCTTCGTCCAGCAGGCGTACACGCTCTGCAAGAGCCTGTCCATCGACAATGGCGTGATGGAGAAAGCCCAGAACGTGCACGTGGTACTCAGCGATTTCGGCTGGTCGGACGTGGGTACCTGGAAGTCGCTCTACGAAGTGTCGACGAAGGACGAATCCGAAAACGTCGTCGACGCCCAGACGATGCTCCACGACACCCGCGACTGCATCATCAAAACGCCCAAAGACCGCCTCGTCGTGATTCAGGGCCTCGAAGGCTTCATCGTCGCCGAGTACGACAACGTCCTCCTCATTTGCCCGAAAGACCAGGAACAGCGCGTCAAGGAATTCGTGGCAGCGGCGAAGGAACGGGGGGAGGAGTTTGTCTGATTTTCAAATTACCCCCATTTTCAAATTACGCAGTGCGACCCGGTGCGGTAATCGGTACCGCTTCGCCGGTTTTGGTGAGCAGGTTGACCTGGCCCGGCTCGTTGGTGAGGTACCCGATGAAGCTGACGTCGGTCGTCTGGTCGAGGAGCGTCTGGTAATCTTCCTGCCGGATCGTGAACAGCAATTCGTAGTCTTCCCCACCGTTCAGCGCCGCCGTGACCGGGCTGAGGTTCAGTTCCGTGGCCGCAAGGTACGTCTTGGCGTGAACCGGCAGTTGGTCTTCGTACACGTTCGCACCGAGGCTCGATTCGCCCGTCAGGTGGAGCAGGTCGGAGGCCAGCCCGTCCGAGAGGTCGATCATCGCCGTGGGCTGCACGTTCAACTCCCGCAATTGCCGAATCACGTCGAGCCGCGCTTCGGGCTTCAACTGGCGCTGAAGCACGTACTCGTGGCCTTCGAGCTGGGGCTGGTCGGCGGGATTCTCGAGGAAAACCTGCTTTTCGCGTTCGAGCAGTTGCAGCCCGAGGTACGCCGCGCCCAGGTCGCCCGTAACGCAGAGGATGTCGTTGGCCCGTGCACCGCGGCGGTACGTGAGGCGTTCGGATTCGGCGTAACCCGTCGCCGAAATCGACAGCACCAGCCCCGCTCGCGAGGCCGTCGTGTCGCCGCCGACGAGTTCGACGCCGTACTGCTGACAGGCCGCGTAAATGCCCGCGTAGAGTTCGTCGACGGCTTCCAACGAAAACCGGTTACTCAGGCCCAGCCCGACGGTCAGGTGTGCCGGTTCGCCGTTCATCGCCAAAATGTCGGAAATCGCCACCACCACGGCCTTGTATCCGAGGTGTTTGAGCGGCGCGTAGCTGAGGTCGAAGTGAATGCCTTCGAGGAGTAGTTCGGTTGAGAGAAGTAGTGACTGGGTGCTGACATCGAGTACCGCCGCGTCGTCGCCAATGCCCTGCCGGGTACTCGGGTGGCGGAAAGGTACCTGGGAAGCCAGGCGGCGAATGAGCCCAAATTCGCCCAATTGAGAAAGTTCGGTGCGGGAATCAGCCATGTGCGATGGAACAAAAAAAGCCGTCGGATGAACCAAACGGCTTTCGGAAGGAATAAAATTCCCGTCAGGGATTGACGAGCTGGTACTCGTTGGTGGTGTTCCCCGTTTTCGGGTCGGGCGTCGTGCGGGTCAGACTCAACTGCGAATCCGTCACCGTCCCGTTGATCGTGTAAACGATGGTTCCGTTCGTACCGGTCGGCGGGGGCGAGAGGTCTTTGAGTGTCAGCGTTTTGTTGTCGGACGACAATTCCCAGGTACCTACCGACTGACTGCCGTCGACGAACGTGATGCGGACCGTGTTGCCCGTCGCGCCGCTCAAATCGAGCACAAAACTCGAATACCCCGGCTTGGTGTTGCTGGCCGCGCCTTTTTTGTAGACTTCGGTCGTGTTTTCTTTGACGATGTTGGCCGTCCAGCGTTTGCGAATCAATTCAGAAACGGGTTTGGCGGAGGATTTGCCCTTACAGCCTGCGACGATGCCGAACGCGACAAGCGCCAGACTGAGGAAGAGTACGCGTTGTTTCATGGTCAGTGATTTGCGGGAGTTTTGGACGAAAATAGCGGAAAAGCAACCGGATTAAAAAACAAGGCCCTCAGAAAACGACGGAACGGTAGGTCCGCATACGACACCGTCCCCTTTTTTCAAAAACACTTTGCCAACGCGTGGAGAAAACCTACACCCGCCGCCAGCTCGCCCTCCGCAACGGCCAGGACCGCCCCGAAATCTGGGTGGCGTACCGGGGTAAAATCTACGACGTCACGGCCTCCCGACTCTGGCGCGACGGAAAACACTACGAACACTGGGCCGGGCAGGACCTCACTGACGAACTCGCCGACGCCCCGCATACGGAGCGGGTTTTCGCGCGGTTTCCGGTGGTGGGGGAATTAATCGTCACCGGTTAAGAGCTTGTTTAGTTGTTTTTTACAACGAAAAAGAGGTTGCTCACAGATTGGAATACGCACAGATGCTCGCAGAAGCTGATTCCGTGAACATCTGTGCGTATTCCAATCTGTGAACGTCTGTGAGAACCGTCCACTCCACTACCTCCTGAATGGTATCGGTGAGCGGTTGAAGGGCACGGGTAGCGTACTTTTGCGGACCGCCGACCGCTATTCTGTAACTTTTAATCGGTACTCCAACTTGAAACTCCTCGCCGACAGCGGCTCGACCAAAACGGACTGGCGCACCATCACCCCCGACGGGTCGGTCGGGCAGGCACGGACGGTCGGCTTCAACCCGTACTACCAGAACACGGAAACCATCGCTGCCGAACTGCTGACCAATCTGAAGCCGCAGGTACCGGGCCCCGTCCGCGAAATTCATTTTTACGGCGCAGGCGTGACCGGGCCGGAGAAGGCGGAAGTCCTTACTGCCGCCTTGCGGCAGACGTTTCCCGAAGCCGAAACCGTCGACGTGCAGTCGGATCTGCTCGGGGCGGCACGGGCGCTGTGCGGACGGGCAGCGGGCATCGCCTGCATCCTGGGTACCGGCTCGAATACGTGCTTTGCCGAGGGTGGCGAGATCGTTCGGCAGGTACCGACACTCGGGTTCTGGCTCGGCGACGAAGGCAGTGGCAGCTACCTCGGGCGGATCTTCGTGCCGAAGTACCTCCGCGGCGAACTGCCCGACGACCTGCGCGAACGCTTTGCCAAACGCTTCCCGGAGTGTACCCGCGAGAACGTCCTCGAACGCGCCTACCGCCGGGAGTACCCGAATCGGTACTTCGCGGGATTCTCGAAATTTCTGTTCGACCACCGCCGCCATCCCTTCGTGTACCGGTTTTTGTACGACGCCTTCGCGCTGTTTTTCCAGACGTACGTCGAACGGTACCCGGAGCACCGGCAGGTACCCGTGCATTTCACGGGTTCGGTGGCGTTTTACTACGCTGATTTCCTGCGCCAACTGGCCAACGACCGGGGCATCACGCTCGGGTACATCCTCGAAACGCCCATCGCCGGCCTGACGCTCTACCACCAATCCTGAATGCTGCTCGTTTCCCTCGATACCTCCACCCGCGTGTGCTCCGTGGCCCTGCACCAGGACGGCGCGCTCCTGGCCAGTTACGAACTGCTGACCGAAAAAACGCACTCGTCGATGCTGACGACGCTTGTTGAAAACGCCGTCACGCACGCCGGTTTTTCGCTCGACCAACTCGACGCCGTGGCCGTGGCGAAGGGGCCGGGGTCGTACACGGGCCTGCGGATTGGCGTCTCGACGGCGAAGGGCCTGTGCTTCGCGCTCGACAAGCCGCTCGTGGCGGTGAACACGCTGGAAGCGATGGCGCTGCAACTCGCGCCGTTTTTTTCGGAGGAACACGTGCTTTGTCCGCTGCTCGATGCGCGGCGGATGGAGGTGTACGTGGCGGGGTATGGGCGGGTGACGCTGGGCGGTGATGACCGTGCGTCGGGTCACAACCTGAAGGTTGTGCTACAAACCCAGGCGAAGATTATCGACGAAACCTCGTTTGCGGAAGTACTCGCCGAGCGGCCCGTCGTGTTTTTCGGCGAAGGCGCGGCCAAGTGCCACCCCATGCTGGGTACCCAGCCCAACGCGATTTTCCCGGAGGTACCCGTCTACCCCTCGGCCCGGACGGTCGGGCTACTGGCGACCGGGGCCTTCGGGCGCGGCGAAATCGAAAATCTGGTCACGTTTGAACCTTTCTACCTCAAGGAATTTGTTGGGACGGTGAAGAAAACTGACTGAACGATGGAAGAAGAACTGATCGTCAACCGCGTCGCGAAAAGCGGCCTCGTCACGCTCGACCTCGAAGACTATTTCCATCCCGGTGAGCGGGTCGTCTACGATTTGAAGGACAACCTGTTCATGGGTCTCATCCTGAAGGAAAAAGACTTCCGCGAGTTTCTGAAAACTCATGACTGGGCGCAGTACGCCGGAAAAAACGTGGCCATCGTCTGCTCCGAAGACGCCATCATCCCGACCTGGGCCTTTATGCTGCTGGCCGTGCACCTGGAGCCGTACGCGCACGCGTTCGTCTTTGGGGATGTGCTCGCGCTGGAAACGAAATTGTACGACGAAGCCATCGCGCAGATCGACGTGGAGCAGTACCGCGACGCCCGCGTGGTCGTGAAGGGTTGCAGCAAGGTACCCGTGCCGACCTCGGCCTACGTCGAGCTGACGCGGCGGCTGCGGCCCGTGGTCCAGACTCTGATGTTTGGGGAGCCATGCAGTACCGTACCGCTTTACAAACGCCCGAAGGCGACTACCGCCTGACGCGTTCGTAAACCAGAAACGAGTAGTCGTAGGGGTTTTCGGCGTCGGCCCGGAAGTCGCGGCGGCTGGTCAGTTTCCAATCCGTTTCGCTGAAAGGGGGAAAGTGCGCGTCGCCCTCAAACGTTTCGTGCACGAGCGTCAGGTGCAGCACATCGCCCCGTGGTAGGGCCAGTTTGAAAATTTCTTCCCCACCCAGCACGAACACTTCTTCCTCGTCGCGGTACCGATCGAGCGCCGCTTCCAGGCTGGGTACTACTTCAAAACCCGGCTCGACGGGAAAATCCGGCTGGTGCGAAACGACCAGATTGCCCTCCGGCGAGTCGATGCGGTCGGGCGTGTCGTAGCTTTTCCGGCCCATGATCATCTTGCGGCCCACCGTCACAGCGCGGAGGTTTTCCCAGTCGGCGGGAATGGATTTCCAGGGAAGTCGGCCGTCGCGCCCGATGGTTCGGTTCTGGTCCATGGCGGCAATCAAGGCAATTCGCATCGGAAAAAAGTTTCGCGCAGAAGACCGCAGACGGGTTTCGCTGATTTTCGCGGAAGTGAATTCTGCGCTTTTCTGCGAAACCCGTCTGCGGTCTTCTGCGCGAGATTTCTAGGAAAAATCAGGCGGCCATGAACACGTCCGCCGTTTCGTCGGGTTTGAATTTGAGCACGTTGGCCAGTACCAGCGTGATAAGCGTTTTTGAGGCCATCCAGAGCGGAATCTGGGCTACTTTCGAGAAGCCCTCGACCGTGATGCCGGGGTGCTCGTCGAGGTACTTCATCAGGATGCCTTCCTTGCGTCCGTAGGTGAACTTGACGTTCTGGGCGCGGTCTTCCCACTTGATAATCTGCCGAACTTCCTTGCTGGCCTGAATCGATTTGTCGGCCAGTCGGACGTAGACTTTCCGCTCGGTACCGGTCGGATCGAGCGCCACGTAGTGCGGGCGGGCGTCGCTTTTGGGAATGCGAAAGACAAGCACGTCGCGGTCGTCGGTGACGGGCACGCGCTCCAGGGTGTACCTGATTTCGGGGAAGCAGAATTTGTCGATGGCCCGGACGAGGCTGAACTCGTCGTCGTCGGCAAATTTCAATCCGGGAATGCTCTTGTCGTCGCCCACGCCGACGAGCAGCGTCCCGCCCGACGTATTGGCAAAGGCAACGATTTCGCGGATGATTTTCTCGGGGTGGTTCGCCTTGAGCTTAAACTCCAGCGTCACGCACTCCCCTCTTCTGACTAACTCTCGCAGGCCTTTCAGGTCCATCGAGCCCCTCGTACTGCGGGTGGCGGTTTTTTCCGCCCAGCCCAGCAAACCATCCTTCATGGCTGTATCGATTACAGGGTTTGCCAAAGATATTGATTCACGATAAACACCGAACAAATCGGAATCGAAATATTTTTGGTCCCTGGGTACGCCCTCAAAACCCATTCCCGCCCGAAAAGATTGCAAACCTTTTGGGCTAACTTGCCGTTCGTAAACCAATCAACAACCCGGTTTTTCTATGCTTTGGCTGAATATTCTGCTGGCCGTCGGGACGTTTTTTTTCATGGAAGGCGTCGCGTGGTTTACGCACAAGTACATCATGCACGGCATTTTGTGGGTCTGGCACGAAGACCACCACCACCCGCACAAGGGTTTTTTTGAGAAGAACGATTACTTCGCCGTGGTATTTGCGCTGTTTTCGATCGGTTTTTTCGCCGTGGGTACCTTCGTGCCGGGCTGGAGTTTCCTGACCTGGATTGGGCTGGGGGTACTCGGGTACGGTATCTTCTACTTTATTTTTCACGACGTCATCGTGCACCGGCGCGTTCGGATCAAGTTTGTGGCCAAAAGCCGGTACATGAAGCGCATCATGCGGGCGCACTACGTTCACCACAAGGTGCACACGAAAGAAGGGGCCGAGGCCTTTGGCTTTTTGTACGCACCGAAGAAGTACGAGAAGGCGAAATTGTGAGGCTTTTTAACCGCAGAGACGGGGGGGGTTCGCGGAGGTCGCTGAGTTTTTCTCTGCGTTTTTCGCGAAACCTCCCCGTCTCTGCGGTTAAAACTTCGATAAGATTTTCCTAACATTGGCCGCAGACGCTGTCCTCTAAATCCATGATGAACCGCACTTCGTTTCTCTCACTGGTTTTCTGCCTGCTGGGTACCCCCTTGCTGGCGCAGAAAGGCCAGGCCCTATTCCCGCAAACGCCCGGTTTGCAGACCTACACATACCGGGTGAGCATGAAAAAAGACGTGGCCGCCACGCTCGACACCATCCGCGCGCTGGGCATCACCGACCTGGAATGCGGCGTGTTTCCGGGAAAAACGCTGGAAGAATCACGCAAACTCCTCGACGAACGCGGCCTACGCTGCTCGTCGTTCGGGGCGGGGTACCAGGACTTGATTGACAAAACCGCCGAAGTCGGGCGCAAGGCCAAGGCGATGGGTGCCGACTACGTGATGCTGGCCTGGATTCGGAAGGGGCCGGAATTTACGCTGGCGCAGGCGGAAGAAGCCGTTAAAAACTTCAACCGATTCGGCAAGCAACTCAAAGACGAATTTGGCCTCACGTTCTGCTACCACAACCACGGCTACGAATTTGTGAAACACGGCGACGGTACGCTGATGGATTACCTCATCCAGAACACCGACCCGCGGTACGTCAGCTTTGAGATGGATCTGCTCTGGACGGTCTTCCCCGGTGCCGACCCGGCAGCCCTGCTGACCAAATACGGCAATCGCTGGAAACTGATGCACCTCAAAGACCTCCGCAAGGGCGTCGAGGGAAACCTCTCGGGCGGTACGCCTACCGAAAACGATGTGGCCCTGGGTACGGGGCAGGTCGATATGCCCGCCGTGCTGAAAGCTGCCCGGAAAGCGGGCATCCGGCACTACTACATCGAAGACGAAAGCCCGATTTATTACCAGCAGGTACCCCAAAGCATGGCGTACCTGAAAAGCCTTAAAAACTAACCGCTCCGCAGTCGAGCAGGTACTTCATGCCTGCCGGGTTGTGGTCGATGGCCTCGAAGGCGGCTGGTGCTTCGCGCAGCGGTACCACCTGCGTGATGAGGCGTTCCAGCGGAAGAGTACCCGAGGCCGCCAGCCGGATGGCTTCCTCAAAATCCTCGGGTTCGTAGACCCGCGCGCCGATGAGCCGGAGTTCGCGCCAGAAAAACCGGAACAAATCCACCGCCTTCGGCTCGGCGTGGATGGCCACCATCACGATCCGGCCCCGCGCCCGCGCGACCTGCGTCATCGCCGAAACGCCCGCCTGCACGCCGGAGACTTCAAACACCACGTCGGCCATTGCCCCCCCGGTGAAGGTTTCTACGGCAGCCACCAGGTCGGTTTCTTTCGGGTTCACCGTCGCCAGTCCGAGCGCTTCGGCCAGTTGCAACCGGGCCGAATTCACTTCCGAAACCAGTACTCGCGCGCCTTTTTCCTGCGCGACGAGCGCGATGAGCAGCCCAATCGGTCCGCCGCCAATGACCACGACGTGTTCGCCCGCCCGTAGTTCACTCAGTCGCACGTCGTGGCAGGCCACGGCCAGCGGCTCGATAAGCGCGCCGAGTTCGAGTGAGAGTTTTTCGGGTAACCGGTGCAGCGTGTACGCCGGGACGTTCCAGTACGCCTGCATCCCACCGGGCGTGTCGATGCCGATGAATTTGAGGTTTTTGCCGATGTGCCGCTGGCCATTGTCCGAGGGGTCGTCGGTACCGGGTTGGAGCGGGCGGACGGTCACGCGGTCGCCGACCTGCCAATCGGGTACCCCCTCTCCCACCGCGTCGATTTCGGCGGACACTTCGTGGCCAATCACCTGTGGCAGGCGCAGGCGGGTAGCCATCGCGCCGTGGTAAATGTGGACGTCGGTACCGCAGACGCCGCAGTAGGCGACTTTCAGCCGGACTTCGCCGGGCTTTGGAGCTTCGGCGGTAGCGGGGTGCAACTCAAATCGTTGATTTCCTGAAAAATAAAGCGCGTTCATGGGTAGCTCCGACTTCCGGTCGGCATGGGTTGGATTAGAGAGTACGTTCAAGAATTTGCAGCATGTTCCCATCCGGGTCGAAGAGCGTCCGCACTCGCCCACCGCCGATGGCTTCGACGGTTTCCCCGCCCCAAGTCACGCCTTGTTCATCCAGGAAACGGACGGCCGCGTCAAGATTTTCGACCCGCAGTGCCAGGTGCGACCAGCCCGGCGTCCAGGTTGTCCGCTCGGGGCGGGCGGTGTCATCGCGGGGCATGACTTCGAGCAGCGTTCCGTCGGGGGCCTTCAGCATCCAGACGGGCTTCGGATGGTGAAACCACTTTTCATAGCCAAACACGGCGCAGTACCAGTCGGCCAGGCGTTCGACGTCTTCGGCGGCGACGGCCGGGTGATCGATGCCGTTGATTTTCAGAGGATTCATTTCTGTTGAAGTTTTCGCATGGCTTCGGCGTAACGCAGCCCCAGTTCGCGGGCCGAGGCGGCGTCGAAATGCGTTTGATCGCCCCGGTCGGTTAGGCCCGTGGCCATGACGCAGGCCATGCGAGGTATTTTTTTAGACAGGATTTGCAGGATTTGATTGATGGTCGCGGCGGTTGGATTTTTCTGGACGTAAAAATCACCGAGCGTACCCACCACGACCGGTACCTGAGCGCCTGCCACTTGCCGAAATCGTCCGATGAGTTCGGTTAATTTTTCTTCGTAAACCGCCGCCAATTCGGGTTTGCTGTCGCTCTCGCCTTGATGCCAGAGGATGCCCTTCAACGTTCCGGCGGGTTGCGCCGTTTTTAAACGACGCAACGCGTCGTCGTACGGGTAGGCCTTGGTTTGTTCGTGAAAGCCGCCCGGCTGCCAGGACGCCATCGGCGACCCACCAACAGCCGTCGGAACCAAACCAATGGCGACCGACGTATCCGCATCGGCCATCGCCTTCCCGAAACTCAACCCCGGCCCCACGCCCGCTACGGCCGGTTTGTCGAAGTGCAGCGGCTCGGTGGCGGGTACCCAGTCACCCTGCTGGTTGAGCACCCACACGCGGGGGTGCGGTTGCCGATCCCCGGCTTCGACGGTACCCCGCCCGGCCATGTTCGACTGGCCTGCCAGGAGGTACAGGTGCAGGTTTTCCGGCGGAGTCGGTTGGGACTGCGCCGAAGCGTTCAGCGCCAGCAGCAGCGCCCATGCAAAAAAGCTTTTCATGCCCGACTAAGTTGGTAGGTGGTCCCTTCGGGGCAAACGCACCATTCGCGCCCGTGACCCGAGGTTAGTGAAAGGTACCCGTCGTCGCCGAGGCGCAGGGTCCATTTCCGTTCGCCGTTGGTGAGCGTGAACGCTTCGTTTTCGGTCCGCAAGGCCCAGGTATCGAGTACTTCGGCGCGGTCGAGCGCGAGGGCGTGGACAACCGTTCGAATTTCCTGCGCGACTTTTTCCGTAAACCGAAACAGCAACCCACTGCCCGGTCGCCCCTCGCCGCGCTGGGCCGGTTCGACGTGGTAGGCGTCGTGGACGTAGCCGTACACCGGAAAACTGCCGGTCACCGACCCGCCCGCCCAGAGTTTCAACCCCGCGCCGTGCCGCCGCACGGTCAGCACACCGTCCTGGCTTTCGGTTTCCGTTTGCCCGTCGCGGTGGTTGACGAGCCAGTTCCAGACCGTTGTCACGGGGCGGCTGGCTTCAATCGTGTCCACCACGAACAGCACGTGGGCACCGGCCAGCAGCCAAACTCGAGAAAAACGGCGAATCGGTTCGCCGTAGGCCGCGGCCATTTCCACCCCGACCACCGAAACCGGCTCGTCGCGGCGGCAAATCAGCAGTCGATTGCCCCGGTTTACGGGCGGACCGGGTACCCCGTTCTGAATCAGGCGGCGAGGCAACACGCTTTTTTGTTCGAGTAGCGTGGCCTTGGCCAAATCTTCCTGCAAGCCGAGGCTTTCCCGCTCCACCAAAAACGTGCAGGTGTTGTGCGTTTGCGAGCTGCTTTCCAGGCCGTGAATCAGGTTGCGGTAGCAACTGTGGCCGGGGTCGGCGAGCAGGCGTTCCCGCTGGTGAACGAGGATGAAACTGCCCAGGTCGCCGTGCAGGTGACCGGGACCGTGCAGGGCTTCGCCGCCGCCGTTGAGAGCAAGAATTGTTTTCCCGTCCCAGGCATCCCGGATGAAGGCATGGCCATTGCTGAACGTGTGCGTTAGCGGTACCCCGGCGGCTTCGGGCGAGCGCGCGGGCGGCAGGTCGTGCGTGAGCAGCGGGAGGGTCAGGAAGCCCCAGTCGTTGACCATGCCGAAGGTCGCCAGGTCGTGCGGGCCTTGCTGGGGTACCGGTTCGTAGTATTCCTGAAACAGCCAGCGGGCCAGACCGCGCTCGGTTTCCGAAGTACTTCTCGCGGCGAGGTGCAGCAGCACGTCGCCCGAAGGCCGGAACGTAGCGGCGCTGTCGTTGAAATTGGCGGCGCGGGCGCGGGGTTCGTTCCTTCCGGAATGGCTATTCCCGGAATGGCTATTCCAGACGCCGCCCATCGGTTTGGCGTACAGCATGCTGCTCGCCGCCCAGCCCATTCCGCGTCCGTAAGCCGACACGTCGAGCGTTTGGGCTTTTTCGGGAAACTTCCGAATCAGTACCTCGTGGGCGAACGTCAGCGCCAGGGCCAGGTAATTGCCGTACTGCAAGGATTCACCGTAGGAGCCGTCGGGCTGGAAGGCTTCGTGGCAGAGCCGCAGTTCGGGCAGGATTTCGTCGAGCATTTTTTCATCGTTCAAAACCGCTGCCGCGACGACGATGCCCGACGTCAGAATGCCCCGCCAGTTGGCCAGATGGTGGTTTTTCTTGACCCAGCGCTGGCACAGCGCGAGGCCTTTTTCGGCCAATGCCTGCCTGACTTCGGCTTGTTCTTTTTCCGAAAAAATGGTACTTGTCAAATCGAGCACCGCCGCCACGCCCCAGCAGAGGTGGGCGGTTTCGAGGTGGCCGGTCAGCGGTTCCGAATGGTCGCGGAAAAGGGGACCGACCCAGTCGTAGGCGGGTTTTCGGCAAATTTCCAGCGTAACGGTTCGTATCCAGTTCGCCACGGCTTCGTCGGGCCAGAGCGCCTGGTGCATTGCCGCGTCGGAGAGGTACTCGGCGGCGGGGTAGTACCAGGCGGTGGTACTGTCAGGACCGAGCAGCCCGCCCCAGGGTACCCGTTCGGCGACGCGCTGACGCAGGGCGTCGGCGAATTTGGCAAGCAACGGGTCCTGGCTGGTGAGGATGGCCTGGCGTTCGGGGTCAGTGAGGAAAAGCCCCGCGCGGCGTACCGTCCCAACCCCCGAAGGGGGCGTTTTCATTGCGGTTCCATTTTTTATCCCCCTTCGGGGGTCAGGTTTTTTTTTAAAAATACCCCCCGTTCTTCACCACGTCGGTCGGTTTCATGCCGCTTTCGACCATGTCCTTGATGTCGGCTTCTTTGGTCAGGATGCCCTCGGCGGCTAGCAGCACGTCGTAGGCGATGGCCTGGGGAATGGCGATGACGCCGTCGATGTCGCCGAAAATCCAGTCGCCGGGGTTTACGACGACCTCGCCCATCAGGATCGGCTTTTGGTAGTAGTACATTCGAAACCGGCCCAGCATCCCCGTGTTGGCCCGGTACTTGTGAAACACCGGATACCCCTGGTCGAGGATGGATTGCGTATCCCGAATACCGTTGACCACCGCCCCGCAGGCCCCGATTTGCCGGGCGGCCATCGTCATCACTTCGCCCCACTGCGAGGTGACCGTGTCGCCGGTGCAATCCCAGACGACCACGGCGTGTTCGTGGAGGGCTTCGAGCATTTCGGCGCGCATCTCCATTTCGCCGTCGGTGGTGATGTCGGGGCCACCTTTCACGGTGAAGGCCAGGCCCGCCATTTTCATTTCCTCGCGCAGGGGCGCGAATTCGGCGGGTAGGCTGGTGGCGTGCAGGTTGTGGTTGAACCGCAGCACGTCGTTGACCGCGCCGGTGTAGAGCCGCAGGTACCGCTCACGCATGGCGGCGATGGAAATTGGGTAGTCGGGCAGGGGGCGGGCGGTTTCCTGGCCGTTGCCGTTGGGGTGCAGGTTGGGTTTCATCCGGCTAAAAAGTTCATGTTGTCAAAATTGATTTCCCGAATCAGCACGTAGTCGGGCTGGCTGAGCACGAAGTGGATGACGCGGGCCACGTCGTCGGGTTTGAGGAATTTCTCGCGGGCCACGGGGCGGTCGCCCCAGTAGTCGGAGTCGGTCGGGCCGGGGTTGATGTCGGTGACCTTGATGCCAAGTTTGAGTACCTGGTCGGCCAGGGCACCGTTGAAGCCCCGAGCCGCAAACTTCGAGGCCACGTACAGCGGCGACGTGGGGTTGGTGCGCTGCCCGGCCATCGAAATCACGGTCAGGATGTGCCCGGCTTTCTTCGGTTTCATCACCGCGAGCGCTTCGCGGGTGCAGAGGAACACGCCCCGGACATTGGCGCTGAATTGTTTTTCAAACACCTCCAGGTCGGCGGCGGCCAGGTCGGGCGAGGGCAGGCCGATGCCCGCGTTGTTGATGAGCACGTCCACGGTGCCGAAGCGCTCCAGGCAGGCGGCGAAAGCGGCTTTCACGTCGGCTTCGCTGCCCACGTCGCCGTTGTGGGAATGCAGGTTTTCGTGTTGCACCTCGTCGGCGAGGCGGCGGCTCCGGCTGAAGTCGAAGACCTTCGCGCCGCTGTCGAGCAGCAGCTTGGCGGTGGCCCGGCCCATGCCGCTGGAGGCACCGGTGAGGAAGACAATTTTGTGTTCGATGGAATTCATTTTGGAAAAATTGAACCGCCGAGACGCAGAGGTTGCGCGGAGTTCACAGCGGTTTTACTCTGCGCGCGCTGCGTAAACCTCCGCGTCTCGGCGGTTAAGCGTGTTTAAACGGGTGCTACTCAATCGCCACAAAAGTCCCGCCAGCCCCAGGCAAATCACCCCGGCTCCGAAGGCGAAGCGCCCGCTGGTTTCGCCAATCGAAGGCAAACTCATGACGAGAAACAGCCCGCCCGTCACGGCCAGGGCCACGGCGTAGAGGCGGTTCATCGAGCGCATGAAAACGGGGTTTTCCGCCGGTTTCTCGGCCTCCGTTAGGGGCGTGGCGAGTTTTCGGAAAAAAGCAGAAACCCGCTCCCGGTACGCTACCGAACCCGCCCCGACGTAGCCCGACAGCAGGAAGACCGCCACGCAGGCCAGGATTTCGAGGAGCGTGGCCAGTTCCCAGGAAACCTGCGGCATTGCGTTGAGTACCAACCCCAGAATCATTCCCACGGCGACCGTCGCCAGCGCCCCCCAGGGTTGCGGGCGTTTCAGGACGATTCCCAGAATGAGCGGCAGCGTCATCGGAATGGCGAAGAGGCCCGTGAAAAGTTTGTTGGCCTCGAAGGCCCCGCCGAACCCACCCACGAACAGGGCACCGACCGTAATCAGCCCGCCGAGCCCCAGCGTCATCAGCCGCCCGACCCAGAGGGTTTCTTTATCGGTAGCGTGTGGGTTAAAAAGTCGCTGGTAAATGTCCCGCGTGAGTACCCCCGCCGTGACGTTGTATTCCCCGCTGAGCACCGACATCGTGGCGGCAAACATGGCCGCGACCATCAAGCCCATGATGCCCTCGGGCAAGAGCTTCAGGCAGACGCTCACGTAGGCCATTTCGGGGTTTTCCAGGCCGGGAATAATCGCCCGCGCCGCGATGGACGGGAACAGGAAAATCAGGGGGAACGTGAAGAAGAAAATGGCCGTCAGCAGCCCCTGCTTCTGGCTGGCTCGCTCGTCGCGGACGGAGTAAAAGCGCTGGATAAACGTCCAGTTGCCGCTGTATTTCACCAGAATCATCAGGTAGTACACGCTCAGGTACAGCGGCATTCCTTTCGGGCCGTTGAAAGGGTCGAAGTGGGCGGGAATGGCGGCCCGCATACCGTCGAGTCCGCCCGCGGCCTTCAGCGTGAGCGGCACCAGAATCAAGGTGGCGACCATCAAAATGATGAACTGCACGACGTCGGTGACGACTACCGCCCACAACCCGCCCGCGATGGTGTACAGCGCCACGATGACGCCGCAGACGAGTACCGAGGCTTCGAGGCTGAGTCCCGTGGCGGCGTTGACGAACAATCCCAGCGCGTAGAGCCGCACCATGTTGTCGAGGATTTTGAAAAACACGCCCGCCCAGGCGAACACCTGCCGCACGGGGGCGTTGAAGCGGGTTTCCAGAAATTCCATCGGCGTTAGAATCCCCGCCCGCCGCCAGCGTTTGGCAAAAACGGCCACGCCGAGCAGGGCGGGCAGCACGGTGCTCCAAATCAGCGTGAGCGCCACGAACCCGTGCTCGTAAGCAATGCCCGCGTAGGCCACGAACATGAACGTGCTGAACTTGGTCATGAAGTTGGAAATCGCCCCCGACACCCAGGGAATGGCGTTTCCGCCCTTGAAGTAGTCGCCGATGTTCTTAACGAATTTGCCCAGAAATAAGCCAATGCCCGCCATGAGCGCCATGTAAATGGCGATGGCCCAGTAGTCGAGGGGTTGGAGGGTTTGCATCGGGTTAATCAGGTTTGGAGGTTCGGACCAGTTCAGCCACGGTACGGGTCAATTGTTCCGATTGAGTTAGATTCATTTTTTTCTCGCCCCGGTACCAATTCCGCCATTTTTCGGTGGCGCGGTTGCGGTCGAAGCCGGTTTTCATCCGGGCGAAGGCTTCGGTGGCGCGGGTCAGCCAGGCGGTCACGTCCGCTCGTTGTCCCGCATCAGCGGCCCGCTTGGCTTCGATGAGGGCTTCGAGCCAAGTTTCCAAACCCAACATCAGGTCCAGATGCGAAAGCAGGTTGGTTTCCAGAAACCGATGCTGGGCCGAGTCGAGCTGAGGCAGCACGCCCTGAGTCAGCGAATCGGCGCGCTGGTGCCCGGCTTTTTGCCGCCGGAGCCGCCAGAGTTCCTCCTCCGGCCGGACGGCTTCGCTTTGCATGTCGGCCAGGGCCGTTTTTACCCAGCGACTTTCCTCGGTTTCTTCGGGTTTCTGCTGCTTGGTTGCGGCGTAGCGGACCGAATCGGTCAGTTGAAGCCGCAGGTCGTTGAGCAGCGCGTAGGCCCGGCTCCGAATTTGCCCGTCCATCAGAACCGGCGTACCAGTCTGGCTGTGGAGCGCGAAGCCGTCGAAATAGGTTTTGTACGCCGTCCATACCTCCGGTGCGGCGGTGCCGAAGCGTTCGGCAAACCAGGTTTTCAGAAAACTTTCGGTTTTGAAATTCTTGAAATCAAGCAGCATCCGCGCCGACGCATCCGCGCCGAGCACGAATTCCCGCAGGTTCGAGACGTTCAGGGTAGCGTAGGCCGTGTCGCCCTTCGCGACGACCTCGCCGAGCACCTTGTGGGTCTGGGCGGGTGGCACGGTTTGGGCCAGGTGCGGCCCCGAATTCCAGATTTGGTGGTGGTAGTACACGCCGTAGCTGACGCCCGGCACGCGGGGCGTTTCGTGAAAATCGGCCTGCATCCGCCAGCCGGGCGAGGTGTCGGAGAAAACCACCGTCGTACCCGCCGGGAAACGCAGGTGTCCCGCCCGGTTGAGCAGCGAGCCTTCGGCCCAGAGCGTCGTCGTGACGGGCGGGGCTGGTCGCGGGTCCACTTCACGAATCAGCGCCCGTTGAAACGCCATCGCCTCCGAAATCAACCGCCCCCGGTCTGCATCCGTCTGGGGAATGCCGGGGTCGGCCAGCCACATCGGGCGGTCGGCGATGCCCCGCAGTCCGATTTGCCAGACGACGTTCGGGTACTTCGCCCATTCGGTCGCGTACACCCGCCAGACTTCTTCGAGTTGGGGACGGCTGCTGAAGTACGAAAACAGCGGCAGGCCGTCGCCGCCCTTGCCGTTCAGCGGTAATCCTTTCTTCGCGCGCCAGTAATTGAAAAACGTGAACGCGCTCACGCCCATCGGCTCGACGTGGTGCATCGAGACGAACACTCCGCGCCGGGCGGCTTCGCGCACCAGCGCAGCCTCCGCCGGGTTGCGGATGTCGATGAAGGAAGCGGGAATTAGCAGGTTTTGCCGCAGGCGCACGAGCGCCTCGACGACGTGCCGAATGGTTTTCGACGAAACGATCTGCCCGTAAAACGGGTAGTCGATCCTGCGTTTACCGTCTGAGTCTTGCCATTCGGTGAGCAAATCCTCGTCGTTGATGAACCAGCCCCGGTAGCGGAACGTAGGCGCGTTCTGGGTAATCGACACGTCCGGCCAGCTTAGCGTGGTTCGTTTCGCCGGTTCCCGGTCGGACCAGAAGTAAAGCGGATCTACGCCGAGGTACCGCTCAATGAAATCGTAAATCGCGAACATCGTTTCGCGCTCGTCGCTGCCCGCCAGAATCAAGTTTCCACCCAGCGATTGAACCCGGTAGGCTTCCCAGCCGGTGGGCGCATCGGGCAACCGGCTTTTGCCGATTTTTCCCACCAACACCGCGTTCGGGTGCCGTTGCTCCGGCTTGCCGGTCACGACGCGCAAGCGACGACCCGTGATTTTTTGCACGTCCCCGACCAAATCGTCCACCGCCAGTCGTACGCACTCGGCTTCGTCCGCCGCGAGCACCACGGTGGCTTGCTGCCGGGGTCCGACCAGCGTGAACGGAGCCGTCCGCTGCCCACGGGCGATTTCCCCGCCGCCCACCAGTAGCGAGAAATTCAGGACGAGGAAACGAAGGACGAAACGGCGCATGGGAGGAGGCTTGATGGGGATTCGGAGTTATTGAAGTTTCACCAAACTTTTATCGGCAATCAAAATGGGCGCGTCGTACACCGGAATGTTGGTGAAGGAAACCACCGTGCCCGTTTTTTTCCACTGGCTGGCCGGAATGTCGTACACCTTGCCCGTGAGGATGTCGACGAACACGGGCTGGTCGAAATTGGCGTTGGTGAAGGTGAAATTCAGGGCCTTCGTTTGGTTGGATTCGGTCGGGATGTACTCGTCCACCCAAATCGTGTACACCGGTTTTCCGCTGGTTTTGTGCCGGTACCCGTACACGGCCATACTCCGGTCGGTGCTTTTGTTGTAACGGTGTTCGCCGGGTTTCACGGCGGCCAGGCTGTGCAAATCCTCCAGGTCGCGGAGGCGTTCGAGCGAGTTGTCGAAAATGGCGGTGACGTGTTGCAGGGCGTAGTAAGCCATTTTCGGGCGAATGACCCGCTTCGTCGAGTCGGATTGAATAATGCCTTTGAAGTTCAGTTTGTGGATGGGCCCCGCCGTGTACGCCATTTCGACCAGTCCGAAAATGCTGCATTCGATGTCGTGGCCCAGGTTGCCGAGCATCCGGCGGGTGTCCCACTTGGCCTGAGTCAGTTCGCTCCAGTCGTAGTCCCACAAGGCCCCCCGGCCCGCGCCTCCTGCCGAGGGCGCGCCGTTTTCGCCCTGCCGTAGCTTCATCGTTGGCGCGTACCGGTCGAGCGCCGACCGTAGTTGGGCCACGCGGAGGTAGTTGCCGTCGGGGTTGTAGCAGTAGTCGTGGTAGGTCATGTTGTCGAAAAGATGAAATTTCTTCTTTTCGCCGAGGTACTTGAAAAACCGCTCGCTGAACGCCAGCCCGATGTGCCCCAGTGCCAGACCCGAAATTCGGGCGGTGGGCTGAATCCGCTTGATGATTTCCGCCGTCCGGATGTTGAGTTCGGCGGTCATTTTGGGGGTGTTTACGGCGTTGTCGCCGAAATTGGGTTCGTTCCAGACTTCCCAGTCGAATACCTTGTCCTGGTAGCGGGTCACCAGCGCCGCCACCCAGCGGTAGTACCCGTCGAGGGCTTCCTTCGAGGTGGGCATCCCGGCCCCGAGGTTGTCGCCGCCGCCGTTGGGGTACAGTTTGTTGCCGTAGGAAGTTTGGAGCCAGGGCTGCAAGCCCCGCCCCGTGGCGTCGTTGACGATGCGGTCGAGCCAGGCGAAATCGTAGTTACCCTTCACTTTTTCGGTTTTGGCCCAGCCCGCCTGCATCCGCAGGCGCTTGATGCCCAGCGGCGCGATGTACTCTTTGTACTGCTCGTAATCGGCAAAGTCGCGGTCGAGGGTTTCGCAGCCAATCAGCCAGTTGGACGATTCAATTTCGGCGGTGCCGCGGGGTTTCACCGTGCCGAGGTAGGGCAGCGTGGTCGTGAAATCGGTCTTGACGCGGTCGGGGCCGTCCAGGCCGGGGGAGGTGTCGATTTTCTGGGCAAAAACTGCCGCCGGACCGATGAGCAGCAGGCCCACGACCAAGCCGACCAAACTGTCTTGGAAAGTCGGGTGGGTAGTGAATGGAAGACGGTTCATGCGGGGTTTTCGGAAAAATTTAGGCGGGGTCAGAGCACCGTCGCCAGCGCGGCCTTGTCGGCCAGCAGCACCGGGTAATCGGGCACGGGCAGACCGGTGAACGTGTGGGTACTTCCCGACTTTTTCCAGGCGGCTTTCGGTACTTCGTACACCTTCCCCGAAATTAAATCCACGAACACAGGGCGTTGGAAGGTGCCCGCGACGGTCACGTCGGTCAGTTTGGGCGCGTACGAGTCGGCGGGGCGGGCCTCGCCGCTCCAGAGCGTGACGAGGGTACCGCCGTTTCTCTTGTGGCGGTAGGCAAAGGCCGCGACGGTTTCCTGGCTGACGGTCGGTTTCGTGTTGGGTACCAATTCGAGCTGGTCATCGAAGAGCGAAAACACGTGCTGGGCGGCGCGGTAGGCCAGTTTGGGTCGTTCGATGGTTTTGTCAGGATTCGTTTTCAACAATCCCTTCGTGTTCACCCCGACCATGTGGTCGCCCGCCGCGTAATGGATGTCGGAGATGGTGAACAGGTTGGTGGCGATGCCCCGGCCGTGGTCGCCGAGCATCCGGCGGAGGTCCCACTTAGCCTGGGTCAGTTCGCTCCAGTCCCACTGGCGCAGGGCCCCGATGGTCTGGGCGCTGGGCGTGGACGGCGCGCCGTTTTCGCCCTGCATGAACACCACCTTCGGCTGGTAGCTCCAGACCAACTCCCGCAATTTTTCGATGCCGGGGTACGACGTATCCGGGTTCGGCGCGTAGCCGTGGTAGGTGAAAAGGTCGATGAGGTCGAGGGCGTTTTCCCCTTTCAGTACGTCCATGTAATCGCGCACGAACTGAAGTCGACCCGGCCCCGCCAACCCGAGGGCGATGAGCCGGGCGTTCGGTTGCACCGATTTGATGACCCGCGCCGTGCGGATGTAAAACTGTCCGATTTCGGCACCCGTGTGCTCTTTGTTGATGTCGGGTTCGTTCCAGATTTCCCATTCGGGCACCTGGTTTTTGTACCGCGTTACCATCGCCCGGACCCAGTTGTCCCAGGCCGTGAGGGCTTCGGGCGAGGTCGGAATGTGCCCGGCCAGTTTAGCCTCGCCGCCGCCTTCGTAAATCGGATTGCCGTAGGAAAGCTCCACCCAGGGGGCCACGCCCCGCGAGGCCGCGTCGGGAATGACGGCGTCGAGCCAGGCAAAATCGTACTGACCCTTTACTTTTTCAGTTTTAGCCCAGCCCCCCTGGAGCCGGAGGCGCTTGGCTCCGAGCGGCCCGAGGTACGACTTGTACGATTGGTAATCGGTGTAGTCGCGGTCGAGGGTTTCGCCGCCGATGCTCCAGGTACTGGACTTGATTTCTTTGGCGTCGCGAGTTTTCAACTGCCCGACGGAGGGCCAGTCGGGAGCGGTTTGAGTCTTGCCGGGGAGGGCAAAGGCCAGAGCGGTTAGGAGTAATGCGGCGATTTGATTTTTCATTTTTTATTCATTTTTCTGACCTCGTCGGGGTTGTGCTTGCCTCCGCTCTGCTGCTTTGGGTGGTAACACTGAGGACGGCGGCAAGCACCGCCCGCTTATTCCGCGTTCGTCCTTTCCACCAACTGAAGCACATTGCCTTCCGGATCGAAGAAGGTCCGAACCTTCCCGCCGCCGGTAGCGGGGGACAACGGACTGCTCCATCGAATCTGGTGACGATCAAGGTGCTCGATGGCAGCCTGGATGTCGGCCACTTTAAACGCCAGGTGCGACCAGCCGGGGGTCAGGTTCGTGCGCACGGGCCGGGGCGTGTGGTCTTTCGGGAGAATCTCCAGCAGGGTACCATCGTCGGCTTTCAGCAGCCAGATTGGGCGGGGATCCAGGTGGTGTTTTTCGTAGCCCAGTACGGCGCAGTACCAGGAGGCCAGTCCTTCCACATCGGCGGCGGCAACGGCCGGGTGATCGATGCCTTTTACTTTAAACTGTTCCATGCGTTTTTTTTCAGGGTACTCATTCCAGTCGGTCAGGAGATTTCCTGCGTCTTTTTGGGTTCCGGTACCTGTATTTTTCGGCGACTGAGGTAGAGATAAACCGGCACCAGCACGCATCCCAGTCCTGCCATCAGCGCAAATTTTCCGCTGATCAGTTCCCGCGACGGATAGCCCATGATCAGAAACATCGTACCCGTCAGGCCAAAGGCGACCCCGTACATGAGCCGTATCGCCCGACCAAACTGGTGCTGGGTAGCCGTTTCTTCAGCGGGCACGAACGGCACGGTCAGCTTGTGAAAGAACGCGCCCACTTTCTGGTTGTAGGCTCCATCACGGGACGGAAACAGCCCCGAAATCAGGAACAGCAGCACGCAGAAAGCAATTTCGATGAGCGTCGCCACTTCCCAACTGATGGCTTTGTTCGCATTGAGTACGAAGCCCAAGGCGGTACCCAGGAACAGGGTTGCCAGTGCCCCCCAGGGCTGGGGCTTCCGCAAGAGGATGCCGAAGATCACCGGTACGATCATGGGAACGGCAAAAACGCCGCCCAGCAATTTGTTGGCCTCGAACGCCCCGCCGAAACCAGCCACAAACAGCGCCCCGACCGTGACGATGCCACCGACGAGGAGCGTCATCAACCGCCCCACGAGCAACGCCTCCTTCGCCCCGGCGTTTGGACTGAAAACCCGCTGGTAAATGTCGCGCGTCAGTACGCTGGCCGTTACGTTGTACTCGGCGCTCAGCACCGACATCGTGGCCGAAAACATCGCGGCCATCATCAAGCCCATGATACCCTCCGGCAGCAGTTTAAGGCACAGGGCCACGTACGCCATTTCTGAATTTTGCAATTCCGGCAGAATCACGCGGGCGGCAATCGGCGGAAAGAGAAAAATGAGCGGAAAAATAAAGAAGAGCACCGCCGAAAACATGCCGATCTTCTGGGCATCGCCTTCGCTTTTGGCGCTGTAAAAGCGTTGGATGAAAGTCCAGTTGCCGCTGTACCGGATGATGATCAGCACGTAATACGCAATCAGGAAGAGGGGCATGCCCTTTTTTCCGTTGAACCACGTCATGTTCTGGGGAATGACGGCCTGCATGTTTTCAATCCCGCCCGCCGCCTGGAAGGAGAGCGGAACCAGGATCAGCGTGGCGATAAACAGAATGACGAACTGCACGACATCGGTGACGATGACGGCCCAAAAGCCCCCAATCACGGTGTACAACGTGACGACAATCCCGCAACTGATGACGGCCGTTTCAAAGGAAATCCCTGAAGCCGCCGTCACGAACAAGCCGATGGAATACAGCTTAATCATGTCGTCGAGCAGTTTGAAAACCACCCCACTCCAGGAAAAAATCTGCCGGATGGGGGCGTTGTAGCGGGTTTCCAGAAACTCGACCGGGCTGATGATACCAGCCCGCTTCCAGCGCTTGGCGAAGAGGAAAACCGCAATCAGCGACGGAAAAATCGTACTCCAAAGCACGGTGATGGCCACCAGCCCGTCGTCGTAGGCAATGCCGGCGTAGGCGACGAAAATAACCGTGCTGAACTTGGTCATGAAATTGCTGATGCCCCCGGCCACCCAGGAGACGCCGCTGCCGCCTTTGAAATAATCGTTGATGTTCTTGACGAACCGACCCAGAAAGATGCCAATCCCGGACATGATGATCATGTACAGAATAATGGCGGTGTAGTCGAGTGCTTTCAACTGGTTCATACCGGTTGGGGCGGGGTCAGGTAAGACGAGTGCACTAAAATGTCAATCGGGGGAGTTCCCGCTCAAGGTAGGCTACCCAGTCGGCTTTCGTCCGGAACTGCGGGCTTTTCGTCCACCCCGCCCCGACGTAGTACGTCACGGGTTCACCGGGCCGGACTTTCAGCAGCATGAACTGGTCTTTTTCGTACGCCCGAAAGCCCTCTACCTGCGCCGGGTTGGCGATGATGCCGGTTCCCAGTTCCCCATTCGTCGGCAGGTACGATTCCCAGAGAATCAAACTACCGGTTTCCTTACGCTGGTCAACCTGCGGCTTGCCAACGAAGGAAATTCCGAGGCCAATCGTGAGCGGCTCCTTCCAATCCGTTTGGAACGTACTCGTCACCCGGAACAGGTTCGTGCCCAGCTTCATGCGGATTTCCTTTCGTTCGGAAACCTTGAATCGGCCCGCTGAACCGCCGTCAATTTCCCAGGGATCGAAGATTAATTCAAACGCGATTTCTTCGGGCGTATCGACCAGAATACGGTGGGTGCTATACGGCTGGGAGATGTACGGTTTGCCGTTGTGCCAGACGGCCGTTCCCCCGTTGCCCCGGCCAAAGCCGACGTGAAAAAAGTCACATCCCTCGCCCCGGTCCACGTGGTATTCCTGACCCTTGCCGCTGAGTTCGTACCATTTGTCGATGATGGGATAGCTGACGGACTTGGTCCAGACGTCGATGCCGCTGCTGACGCGGTTTTTCACGGGTGGACCGTAAACCCGGAACGCAATGCGGTCGTTTTCCCATAAAATGTTGCCGTTCGCTTCGGGCATGTACCGGAGGTAGGTACGGGGCTGGGTTCCCAACGCCGAACCGACCAAGTGGTAGCCGAGTCGGGTTCGTGGTTTCACCTGCCGGATGCCCAGTTTGTCGGCCTGCGTGAAGGCCAGCACCAGCGGACCGAACGCGTGGCCGTCATTCACCTTCCACTTCTGGGCCATGTACTCGGCTTTAGTCCCCTGTCCAGGGTAGAGACACCCCCCGCACACGTGACTGATCGACCCGTCGGCGGCCACGTAGTCGAGCAACCCGCTCAGTCCCCGCTGAATGGCGACCCGGTTGGACTTGTCGATGATGTTCTTTTCGAGGGCGATGCCCAACGAATACAGCAACAACCCGCTGCCGGAGACTTCCACGTACGACGTCGTGTCGGTCATTTCCTGATGCCACAGCCCGTTGGGGTTCTGATGCTTCAGCACCGCCGTGAAAAACCGTTTGGCCAGCGCATCGACCCCTTTTTTCCGCGGGTGCGAATCCGGCAGGTCACGCACCAGAATGGCCAGCGCGTAGGCACCCCAGCCGTTGCCCCGGCTCCAGTTGTCCTGCGAAAAAATGCCTTTTTTTCGAAATCCCCGCGCTTGGCGCAGCAGCCCGTTGCGGTCTTCGAGCAGGCGGAAGAGTTCCGTCGTTTCAAACACGGCCTTGTCGACGTACGCTGGCTGATTCAGGGCGAGGCCGCTGTAGAGCAGGTAGGGCGTGACGGCAAAGGCCACGTCGATGAACACCTGATCCATGCTGTCGATTGCCCAGTTGGCCGTCAGAATTCCTTCGGACGACTGCTTCTGGGTGCGGTGCATTTTGTCGGCGAAGAAAGCGACTTGATCGCTCAGTTCCGGACCGCGTTTTTTCCAGAGCAGGTACGCCGCGCCGGTGCCGCCCGCCTCGTAGCTGATGAAGCTTCCCCGGCCACGGATGCGTTGGTCTTTGAACTGCCCGAACAGTTCCCTGGCCCGTTGTAGTTGCGCCGGGTCGTTGTGGGTGACGGCAAATTCACTCAGCCCATGCATCAGCAGGCTGCCGGTGTAATGGCCGAGGTCAACCGTCGACAGGCCCTTTTTCAGCGTCAGTTCGGCAACCATGCGGGACGCCACCGGAGCCAACGGGGTAGGCTGGGTAAGGCCAGACTGACCGTAGACCAGTGAAATCACCAGGGCAAGTGCGGCTTTGTGCTTCATGGCTCTTGAATCAATAACCCGGATTCTGCTCCAGCTTGCCGCCTTTGTTGGCTTCGATTTCGGAGAATGGAATCGGGAACAGGGCGTGGTGGTCGGCGATGTTGTCTTTGTTGAGCGGGTTGTACTTCCGCACGCGCTCCACCAGCTTGCCCATGCGTTGCAACGTCAGTCGGCGGTCTTCCTCAAAAATCAACTCGCGGGCGCGTTCGTCGAGGATGTAGTCGAGCGTCACTTGGGCGGGCGTCACCGGCGTGGCTTTGGCCCGGTTGCGGACCACGTTCAAATCGTCGGCGGCTTTGGCGGCGTCGCCCTTGAGCAGGTACGCTTCGGCCCGCAAAAAGTAGGTCTCCGGCAGACGGATGTAGTACACGTCGCGGAAGGTCGCGCCGGCGGTGGCCTTCAGCGTCATCAGGGCCGGGTCGTCCATCACGCCCGCCGGGTGCTGCCCCGGCGTAGTGATTTTCGAGGGGTACGGGTACCAGCGCCACGATTGCGCCCGCCAGTTGGCCGCCGGAAAGTCAATTAGGCTTTTCCCAACATACTTGGGCGAAAGTGGGTTGGTGTAAAAGAAATCGCGGACGATGTTGAACGGCGACGTGCGGATGTCGGTCGAGGTGACCACGCGGTTGTCTTTTTTGGGGTCCAGCCCCCAGATTTCATACGTCCAGTAATCGGTCGGGCGCACGAAGGCCACGCCCCGGCCCCCGCTGTTGAGGGTGGAGGCCGAAAGGTTTTTGTTCAACGAGGCCTTGCCGTCGGGGTCGACAATGGAGAAAACCGCCGGGGCTACTACCCGCTCGAGGTTGTTCATGGAAGTGCCCCCCGCCGAGGTCAGCAGGCCGCCAATCACGTCCAGTTCGTACTGAATCACCCAGATGGCCTCCGTGTTGCCCGTCTTCCGATTCTGGTTGCCCGCCCGGAACAGGTCGTAAAACACGTCGCCCGGCTGGGTGCGCAGGCTGCCGAAGCGGGCGGTCATCAGGCTCAGGCCCGAATTCTGAATCACTTCAGTGGCGGCGGCGATGGCCTTGTCGTAGTCTTTCAGCGCGATGTACGTTTCGGCCAGTAGGTGGTTGGCCACGGCTTTGTTCAACCGCCCGTCCACCGCCGTGGCCACCGTTGGCAGACTGGCCACGGCCTCGGTCGCGTCGGCGACGATTTGCCGCAGTACTTCGTCTCTGGTAGCCCGCGTGTAATCGCTTTTGGGCGTGGAGGCTTCTTCGAGTATCAGCGGCACCCCGCCAAACAGGTACACCAACTGCCGGTACGACCAGGCCCGAAACAGTTTGGCCTCGCCCGCCAGCACGCCCCGCCGGGCTTCGGGCACGTCCGATTGGGGCAGGCGCGCCAGAATCGTGTTGGCGTTGGCGATGACTTTGTACCAGCTCGTCCAGTGGTAGCTCGGAATACCGCCCTGGGACGTGATGGCCGAGGCGTAGTTGCCGAGGCGGGCGTTGTCGAGGCGGGCGTTGTAGGCCACGTCGGTACCCAGCACTTCCGAATAAAAGTCGGCGTTGGGGTTGATGCGCTGGATGGCGCGTACTCGGGCGTAGAGGTCGGTCAGGGCCGCATTGAAGTTGGCTTCCGACTGGTAGGAGTTTTCGGGGCTGTAAAAATCCTTCGGGATTTCTTCGAGGAATTTTTTTTCGTCGCAGCCCGCGGCTCCCAGCAGCACCGCTGCCAGCAGCCCGATTTTGAGGAAAGGAGTTTTCATGGTTTAGATGAGGGGTCGGTTTAGAACGAAACTTCCAGGCCGAGCGAGTACGATTTCATGACGGGGAACGCATTCCCGGAACCCACGCCCTGCCCCGTTTCGGGGTCCCAGCCGTCCCAGTCGGTGAGGGTCAGCAGGTTTTTGCCGCTCACGAACACCTTCAAGTTCTGCGCGCCAATTCGTTTCAGCGGGTTTTTGCCCACGTTGTACGAAAGCGAAATGTCCTGCAACCGCACGAAGTTGCGCTGGTAAAAGGCCCGTGCGCTCGGTGCGGGCGTACCGACCCAGGGGTTGGGGTACTTGGCATCGGCGTTGCGGGGTGACCAGACGCGGTAGAAATCAAAGTGGTTGGCGTTCGTAGCGTTGCCTTTGGTGTTGTTGTAACCCGCCGGAAAATTTGCCTGCAGGTACCCCTCGCGCCCGCCCTGGATGGAATTGACGAAGGCCCGCAACGTGAATGGCCCGTAGGTCACCGTGTTCTGAATCCCGAACGAGTAGGCGGGTTCCTCCCGGCCCAGCACCACCCGGTCTTTTTCGGGCGTGATTTTTCCGTCGCCGTCCTGGTCGATAGCCCGGTACGAACCGGGGTCGAATCCGGCCAGCCGGGTATCGTTCAGCCCCCAGATGCCGTCCACCTGGTAATTGTAAATCGTACCGATGGAACGGCCGATGAACAACCCGCTGGCAATCAGGTCGTCTTCGACGCCGTCCTGGTTCAAATCCTCGCCCAGCAGCCGCACGATGCGGTTCTGGTTACGCGAGAAGTTCACGGTCAGGTCCCAGGTCAGCCTCGGCGTTCGCACGGGCGTGCCGTGGAGCAGGAACTCGACGCCCGTGTTGTTGAGTTGGCCGATGTTGGTCAGCACGTTGGCAAAACCCGAGGTCTGCGGCAGCACCTGCGACCAGAGCAAATCGAAGGTGTTGGAATTGTAGTACTCCACGTTCCCGTCGAGGCGGTTGTTGAAGAGCGCAAAATCGGCCCCGATGTTGATGCCCCGTGTGCGTTCCCAGCGGAGGTCGGTGTTGGCCAGCGTGCTCACCGACCGGCCGAGGGAGGTCTGACCTCCGTCGCCGAACACGTACTTCGAGGCGTCTTCGGCCACCACCCGCGCCAGCGAACTGTAGCGGGCCACCTTGTTGCCGTTTTCGCCGTAGCTGCCCCGGATTTTCAGGAAGCTGACGCCGGGCACCTGGAAGAAGGGTTCCTCCGACACCACCCAGCCCACGCCGAGCGAGGGAAAAATACCGGTTTTGTTGTTTTGGGAAAACCCGCTGAAGCCGTCGCGGCGCACCGTGGCTTTGAGCAGGTACTTCGAGCCGTAGTTGTAGGCCACGCTGCCGACCTGATAGAGCAGGGCTTCTTCCCAGGCTTCGGAGTCGACCCGCTGGATTTCGGCCAGGGCGAGGTTGTTGTACGACAGGGTCAGGTCCGTGAAGCCCGTCCCGCGCGCCACCGTCCGGTTAAACTGCGCCGTGTTGTAGCCGTACACGGCGGTGGCGTCGAGGCGGTGCTTGCCGAAACTTCGGGTGTAATTCAGGATGTTGTCGAGCGTCTGCTCGTACTGCGTGGCGTCGTTCTTGAAGGCTTCGCCGGTGAAGCCCGCGCCGTAAATGCTCGACGAGTAGGTCTTGAAATACTTCAGGTTGTTGCCAAAATTGATGCGGTAGCTGAACCCCGGCAGTCCCGGAATCTTGACCACGCTGAAAAAATTACCCACGAACCGGTTCTGCACCTCGTAGTTGTCGTTGGTTGTCAGCAGGAAGGGGTTAGGGTTCAGATCACCCAAGGGGTTCGTGACGTAGTTGCCGGCCGCGTCGGTGGGCAGAATCAGCGGGCTGGTCGTTGCCAGGGTACCCATGTTCGGCCCGTCGCCCGAAAAGTCGGTGAACGCCCCCGAGACGTTGGCCCCCAGGGTAAGCCACTTCGTGACGTCGGTGTCGAGGTTCAGCCGGACGGTGTAGCGTTTGTAATTGTCGTTGAGGATAAAGCCTTTTTCGTTCGTGTAACCCGCCGACAGAAAATAGCTCGTTTTGTCGGAACCGCCCTGAATGCCAATCGTGTGGTTATTGATGGAAGCCCGTTGCGTGAGGGTACCGAACCAGTCGTAGTCGTTGGCCGTCGTGGCCCCGGCCTGATTGGGCGGCAGGAAATCGGAATTGGCGAAGGTCCAGGCTGGATTGGGTTCGGTGTAGCCCGAGGCCTGCGTGAACGCGTTGCGGTACTCGATGTCGCGGGCCTTTTCCAGGAATGCGTCCCGCCGAAGCAGGCTGGCGTTGACGGTCGGCGTCGAAACGGCGTAGTTGCCCGAATACGTAATGGTTGGTTTTGTGGAGGCGCGGCCCGTTTTGGTCGTCACCAGCACGACCCCGTTGGCCGCCTGCGAGCCGTAAATGGCCTTGCTGCTGGGGTCTTTGAGCACGTCGACGCTGGCAATGTCGGCGGGGTTGAGGTCCGACAGCCGACCGCTGAAAATAATCCCGTCGACGATGATGAGGGGCGCGGTGTTGCCGTTGAGCGTCGAGGTACCCCGAATGTTGATGGAGGCTTCCTGCCCGGCCTGGTTGGTCTGGCCGATGGTCAGCCCCGGCAGCGAGCCTTTCAGCGACTGGAGGATGCTGACGTTGGGGGCTTCTTTAAAGGCCACCAGGTTGGCCGAGGCAATGGACCCGGTCAAATCCTTGCGCTGCTGGGTGCCGTAGCCTACGACGACGATTTCGTTCAGGCTCTTCGTGTCGGGAGCGAGCGTGACGTCTACCGTCGTCCGGTTGCCGACGGTAATTTCCTGGGCCAGGTACCCAACGGAAGAGAAAAGGAGTACCGCGTCGGCCCCGATGCCCGTCAGACGGTACTGCCCCTGCGCATCGGTAATGACACCCCGGTTGGTACCTTTCAGCGTGACGCTGATGCCCGGCATGGGCTGACCGGCTTCGTCCAGGACGCGACCGCTGAGGGTGGTACCCGATTGCGCCAGCGCCGAACCAAGCGCAAATCCGACTACGACCAAGCTCCAGAAGAGTTGGTTAACGCACGTACAAAATTTTTTCATGAGCGACATAGGTTTAGTATACTATATCATTGTGAATTTTTATTTTCACAATACAAGTGTATTTCTAAACTTTGCTTTCGCCAAATTTCGGAGCACAAAAATTTCAGGCAGTCGAAAACGGGGAAGCCTGTTCCTAAAAATTCTGCAATGCTATTCAGTTCGTACAGACAACGGGCCGGTACTGAATCGTAAAAAGTACAACGTTGCTTTTCAAAACCGTCTCGACTTAATCCGCACCTGAGCGTGCCGCGATTTTATTTTTCCCTTACATTTACCCTCACCATAATCAAGTATGTCAACAATTCCACTTTTTGACCTGACCGGCAAGACCGCCCTCGTGACGGGCTGCAAACGCGGCATCGGCAAGGCGATGGCCCTGGCGCTGGCCGAAGCGGGTGCGGACGTCGTCGGCGTTTCGGCCTCGCTCGAACCAAGCGGTAGTGCCATCGAAACCGAGGTTCGGGCGCTGGGTCGCCAGTTTCGGGCCTACGCCTGCGATTTCAGCCATCGCGAAAGCCTGTACGCCTTCATCGAGCAGGTGAAGCAGGACGTACCGGTCATCGACATCCTCGTCAACAACGCGGGTACCATCCTCCGCAAACCCGCCGCCGAGCACCCTGATGACTACTGGGACACGGTCATCGAGACCAACCTCAACGCCCAGTTTGTGCTAAGCCGGGAAATCGGCAAAGACATGCTGGCGCGGGGCCGCGGCAAACTCATTTTCACCGCCTCGCTCCTGACCTTTCAGGGCGGCATCAACGTGCCGGGTTACGCGGCCAGCAAGGGGGCCATCGGAAGTTTGGTGAAGGCCTTAGCCAACGAGTGGGCCGGGCGGGGCGTAAACGTCAACGGCATCGCGCCCGGCTACATCGCCACCGACAACACCGCCGCGCTGCAAGCCGACGCCGAACGGAGTCAGGCCATCCTGGCCCGGATTCCCGCCGGGCGCTGGGGTCAGCCCGACGACTTCAAAGGCCCGACCGTTTTCCTGGCTTCGGCAGCGTCTGACTACGTCCACGGTACCGTCCTGACCGTGGATGGCGGGTGGATGGGGCGGTAATTTTTAGGAGCGAGGAGATAGGAGGTAGAAGTAGGGAGACAGGAGCGAGGAGCAAGAAGCGAGAGTAAAAACAGACGGCATTCATTCTCACTCCTGTCTCCTCACTTCTACCTCCTGTCTCCTCACTCCTGTCTCCTCACTCCTAAAACCATGGTTCTCGTCATTCTCAAGGCGTTCGACATTCTGGAATTTGTGGCGCAGGACCAGTCGCGGGCGTTCAGTCTGACGGAGATTGCCGACGGCCTGGGGCTGAATCAGGCCACCTGCGCCAACATTCTCTCGACGCTCGTCCATAAGCACTACCTCGAACACCTCGGGAAGAAAAAAGGGTACCGGCTCGGGCCGATGGCCTTCGCCCTCACGCGCAACGAAGCCTACGGCCAGAACCTCATCGCCGCCGCCCGCGAGCCGATGGAAGCACTGACCGCCCGGCTCAACGAAACCTCGCTGCTGGGCGTCATCCGCAATCAGAAGCGGTATATCCTGCACCTGGTCAACAGCGACCAGGACCTCCAGGTACGGAGCCGGACTGAGCGCAACGTGTACGAAACGGCCACGGGCCGATTGCTACTGGCATACCTGACGCCGAAGGAACGGGAGCATTTCCTACGGGTCAACGGCTTGCCGCCCGCTGACCTCTGGCCCGAAGCGAGTACCCCGGAAACGTTTCAGGAAACGCTCACCAAAATCACTCACGACGAACTGGCCGCAACCCAGTCGCGCTCGCACATCATCGGGCTGGCGGTACCCATCCGGCAGAGCGAAAAAGTGGTGGCGGCGCTAAGCGTGTTCCTGCCCGAAGTGCGGTGTTCGGCCGCGCGCCGGAAGGAACTCATCGCCGCCCTGCGCCAGACGGCGGAACGCATCGGTGGTCGGCTGGTGTGAGCAAGGGGTACCCGGCTCAGGCCCCCAGCACCTCGGCCAGGACCGCCTGCCGGAGTGCCCCGGCTTTGCTTCCAGTCGTCGGGGTACTGCGCGTGCCAGCGGATCACGTCGGCGATGCACTGATGAAAGGTACTCTGGGACGGAATGGTTTTCAGCGCCTCCTTCCCCACGTGGCGGATGTCGTCGGAGACGAACGCCAGCGAGTACATGGTCCCCATGTACACCCCGCCGTACCAGCCGTCACCATAGTTCATAATGTGACCAATACCGTCGCCGATCCGGGCGGCCGTGTTGGGCATGCCTGGGGCCATCAACCCCGCGAAGTCGGCTTCAATCTGGAAATCAATGTCGTCGGCGTGGGGGGTTATGGAGCCAGTGCCCCGACTCCGGGGCTTTCCGGCTGTGGAGTAAATTGTAGCGGCCAGCCTGGTTGGCGTGCCACAGCGGGTAAGCGGCTCGGGCGTAGGCGTTCGCGTGGGATTCGGTGGGCGCGTCCAGGCCCTCCCGCTCGAACACCTCGACGAACGTCAGGTCCATGTACAAATCGTCGTACAGGCCGGGATTTTTCTGCATGGTTTGATTGATGTACCCGTCAAACCACGGAATCGGCTGATAGTCGTTGATCATCGTTCCGTTGAAGCGGAACTCGGTGGGGCCACCGAAGGTGACGCCGACTACCTGACCCGCCCAGCCATCCCTGATTTTGTTATGCAACGCGGCTTTCGTCAGCGTGACGGTGCGAGGCTGAGGCGTTGGGTGGGGCCATTCAACGACCGCTGGGAGAAACAGAGCGAAGAAAATGCCAATTGGTTTTAGCATGGGAAACGTAACGTTGAATGGATTTACTGGGCGCGAGTGAGCACCAGTACCCAATCGGCCCCCTCGCCGCTGGTGGGCGGGGTGAAGCGTAGCGCGCGGACGGGTTGGGGCGAGCCAGTTTTGCCCGTGCGCGGGTCGAACCAGTGGGAGCGCCACCGGCCCGCGGGCAGGGGTGTGAGCGCGACGGGACGGCCGTTGGTGCTATAGTGCAGAAAACACGTTCCGTCGGCCGTGCGGACGCTCTGAATGCGGTCGTCTACGCCCCCCAGTGGTCCGGTTACCAAGGTCGAATCGGGGACCCAGGTCGTCCACTGGTACATTTCGGCCAGGTGGCGCAGGTGACGCATCTGCTGGGCCCCTTCGTGGTTAAGTGCCACGTACCAATACGCCTTGAAGTGCGTCGGCTGCATCACGCGGCCCGGTTTGTCCATCTGCCAGACGCCGTTGCCGCCGTAGGTGAAGCCCGCCGCCCCGGCCAGCAGCGACCAGTACCCCCGCCGCCGCACGTGCCACGCCGAAAACGCCCCGTTTTTGTAGTCGTGCTTCACCGGGTGATGCTCGTAGCACGGTTCCGAATCGAGCGTGGGCTTGGCCGGCCGGCGGGCCACGTCTTCGGCAATGCGCTCGTAGCTCCGGTTTTCGAGGGCGTGACCCGACTGAATCAGGTTCAGATCGAGCCAGGGTTCGTCGTGGTAAAACTCGCCGGTCGACGTGGCCGGGGGACGGTAGGTGCCCCCTGGCGGGTGGTAGGTGAGCAGGATGCGGGCCGGATCGCCGTCGGCGTAGGTTTCGGTTAGGCCCCGCGCCAGGGCGCGGTAGGTGGCGTGGCGGGTGGGACGCACGTCGCCACCGAGCACCCAGATCAGGTGGGGGTACGCCCGGTAGCGTTGGCCCAGAAAGCGGGCGTAGCGGTAGGCCTCCAGTGAGTCGAGCTGGGGCGGCTCGTTTTTTAATCGGTCGATGTAGGTCCGTGCCCAGACGGGCAGCACGGCCAGGTACAGTCCGCGCCGGGCGGCCTCGGCCACGGTCGTGTCCACGTGTCGCCAGTAGGCTTCGTTGGGCTGGTCAAAATTGCCGTTTAAAAACGCCAGGTGGCCGTGGACGGAGGGCGTCGTCATCGTCCAAGTGGGCAGGTGCGTCTGCACGACGGTGAAGCCCTTCGCGGCGCGGTCGTCGAGGTACCGGCGGGTTTCGTCCCCGTCGAGTTGGGCCATCAGGTTCCAGGCCGTGTCGCCGAGCCAGAAAAACGGGCGGGCCACGCCTGGCGTACTGGCCTCGCGTTCGAGGTACCGCCCGTCGGTGCTCACCCGCAGGCGGGAGAGGGGTTGGGTACCCTGACTGGACGCGGCCAGCGCCCAGCCCACCAGCAGCGTGAGGAGCAACGATTTTTTCATGAAAAATGAGTCGGAGTTCATTTGGAAACCTTGAACGGCGAATACTGGCGGATGAACGTTTCGTAGGCGTCGGCAGGAATCGTCAGCGCGTCGCCGGTGCGGCGCATGTGCGTCCGCAGGGATTCAAGCAAGGCCCGCACGCGCGGTTCCTCCTGTTTTTCAAAGGCCAGGCTGGTCAGTTCCTGCGGATCCTGGCCCACGCGGTAGAGTTCGAGGAACACTTCGTCCTTGAAGAAATCCACGATGAGTTTGTCATCGCCCTCCACCACGCAGCGCTGGAAATTGCCTCGTGCCCCGTTGCCGTCGTATTGGACGAACACCCGCTCCCGCCCGCCGGGCTTTCCCCCGACCAGCGGCAGGAGCGATGCCCCCTCGACGCCCGCCGGGACGGCTACCCCCAGGTACTCGCACAGCGTGGGCAGCACGTCGATCTGGCTCACAAGCGCTTCAGAAGTGGTAATTTTTGGTTGAAACCGTTTCGGAAACTTGATGAACAGGGGTACCCGCGCCGACTCCTCGTACATGCACATTTTCTGCCAGAGCCGGTGCGAGCCGAGCATCTCGCCGTGGTCGGACGTGAAGAGAATCAGCGTGTCGTCGTAGATGCCCTGGGCTTTCAGCTCGGCGATGAGCTGGCCCACGGCGTGGTCGAGCAGATTGACCAGCCCCAGGTAAACGGGCCAGATTTTCTGCCAGTCGTCGCGGCGGTAGCGGGTACCGAAGTAGCCCGTGATGTTGTAGAGTTGCAGGGGCGACTGGTTGCCCGACCAGCGGTCCACGTTTGTCGGCAATTCGGTCGTTTTCACTTTGGAAAACCAGGGTTCCGGGATGTCGAGTGGCGGGTGCGGGGCCAGAAACATGGCGTTCAGCAAAAACGGCTTACTCCGGTCGCGCCGACGGAGCGCGTCGAGCGAGGTGTTCAGGATGTAGCCGTCGAAGAAGTAGTCGAAACCCGGCTCGTAGCGCCCGATGGTCGGGATGGAGTACGCCCGGGGTCGGGTGGTGCGCCCCCCCACCTGCTCGGGCAGGATGGCCTGAAACGCCGCCCCGCCGGGCGGACGCTTGCCATGGGCCTTCAGAAACGGTCCGTAACCTTTTTCAAGCGTGAGCCAGTGAGTGCGCGAGGCGGGCCGGGCGTCGAGGCTGTCCTGGCTGAAAAAATGCTGCTTGCCCGTGTGCCAGCTATCCCAGCCCGTTTCGAGCAATTGGTACAGGTTGGGGGTACCGTGCTTCACCTGCCCGTAGGCCCGGTCCTGATGTTCCCAGGGGTTGAGCAGGCAGCCGGTCTGGTTGGGGTACCGTCCGGTGAAAAACGACCCCCGCGAGGGTGCGCAGATCGGCGAGGCGCAGTACGCGCGGGTGAAGGCCACTCCCTCGTCCCGCAACTGGTTGAGGTTGGGCGTAAGCGGTCCGCCCAGCACGTCGTACCGGAGTTGATCGGCCATAATGATCACTACGTGAGGACGGGCGGGCGGCTGGGCCATCGCCCATCCGACCAGCCCACAGCAGCCACTCAGTAGCGCGCAACGAATCAGTCGAGTCATGGACGTTTTGGAAAAATGACTCAAGAATAGCGTTTTCGGCGAAGATACAGCACGGCATGTTGCCCCTTCGGGAATTGGAATGCCCACGCCTCGCCCGCCCTGACGGGTTTTGTCACGCCCGTTTCCCGGATCGGGTTGGTCTAACGCCCGCTGGCCCGGAGCGTGATTTCGTGCACCGACCAGCGGGGTACCGACTGAACGACAGCGCCGATACACCACGACACCAGAGAAATGCCAGAGTAAACCCATGTCAAAGCGAAGGGAGAGCAACCGAACAAAGCCCGGCTCGCCCGCTCAATACCCAGGGTTTTGCGTTAGCCCGCGCGGGTTGATGTCGATTTCGGCCTGGGGAATCGGAAACAGCAGGTCGCGGGGTTTGATGGCGTAGCCCAGCGCGCTCATCACCGGAATGGCCCGGTCGGTGCGCACGAGGTCGAACCAGCGGTGGCCTTCGAAGGCCAGCTCGAGCCGCCGTTCGGCCTCCACGGCGGTGAAAAATTGAGCTTTCGTGAGGCCCGCCGGTACGTCGACTGTCGCCGAGGGCGTGGCGACGGGTACTCCGTAGGCCCGGCGACGTACCCGGTTGATGGCGTCGTAGGCAAGGGCGTTCGGGCCACCATTTACCTCGTTGAGGGCTTCGGCGTACATCAGGAGCACGTCGGCGTAGCGAAGCAGGGGCCAGTTGGGGTCGCCGTCGTAGGCCGCAAACTGTACGGAGCCGTACACCGTTTGCACGTATTTTTTTACGTAGGTCCGAAAGACGCCGACGATGCGGGCCGAGTCAAGGTTCACCGCCCGGCGCAGGTCGGTCCGGGCATAGGCATTGGCGATCTGGGGCGTCGGCCAGAGAAAGGTTCCGTTGCCCGGTCCTATGCCGGTTACTGCCGTCGTAATGCCCGCCGGGGTCACGCGATTGGTCCAGGGGCTTCCCTCACCGATGCCGCCGGTTTTGTACTGCACCTCGAAGATGGATTCCTTGTGACCAGCGTTGTTTGACTTCGTCGGGTTGAAGTTGTCGGCGTAGGCGGGGGCCAGGTCGTATACTTTGCCGGTGCCCGTGCCGCCCAGATCGATGACTTCCTTCAGCTTCGCCGCGGCCTGCGCGTAGGCCTTGCGGGTGAGGTACACCTTGCCCAGCAGGGATTTGGCCGCGCCCTGCGTGGCCCGCCCGATGTCGGCCCCGGTGTAGGCCAAGGGCAGTTTGGCTTCGGCCACGGCCAGATCGGCCAGAATTTGGGTGTAAACCTGCTCAACGGGTACCCGCCCGAATCCATAGCCTTCCTGAGCGTTTTTTACTTCATTGAGCACGAGCGGTACATCGCCGAACAGCCGCACGAGGTTGAAGTAATGCAAGGCCCGCAGGAATGATACTTCGCCGGTGAACTGGTTCTTCAGGTTGTCGGCGATGGTCGCGCTGCCAATGCGTTCGAGTACGATGTTGCAGCGTTGAATACCCGCGTACGAACCGGTGTACACGCTTAGGACCAGGGAGTTGGTGGTGGGCGTGACGAAGGCGTCGATGGTGGCCTGGGGCGCGCCACCCGCCCCGCTCGGGTCGGCTACGGTCACGTTGTCGGCGGGTACTTCGGCCAGGGAACTAAAATTGTCGCCGTAGAGAGCGTCTTTCTGGAGAAAACTGTAGGCCGCGTTGACGGCGTTGCGAAAGTCGGTCGCGTTCCGGTAAAAATTATCGCCCGACACGTCCGACTTGGGCACCACGTCGAGGAACGATTCGTTGCAGGAAAGCAGCAGGGAGGCCGCAAATAGGAGGTAATACCGAGGTTTCATGCGGAGTGCACGGTTAGAGGTTAGAAGCCCAGGTTAAAGCCCACCGTAATGGTGCGGGCCAGCGGATAGGTACCGTAGTCGACGCCAGGGTTAAGCACCGAACGGGCGCTGAAACTGGCCTCGGGATTGTAGCCTTTGTAGTTGGTGAACGTGAAGGCATTCTGCACGAGTCCGTACACGCGCAGGCTTTGCAGCGAAACTCGCTTGAGCCACGCGGCCGGTACCCGGTAGCCGAGCGAAACGGTGCGGATGCGCAGGTACGAGCCGTCTTCGACCCATTTTGAGTTGTTGGTACCCCCGGCGTTGTTGTTGGTGGTACCCACCCCGCTCCAGGCCCGGGCGTAGCCATTGCCGGGTTGTTCGGGTGATTTCCAACCATCGAAAATTTCAATGAGCTGGTTGCCGTTGCCCGCAGTGGTGGCCAGGAACCGGCGGGTACCGTTGATGATTTCGCCCCCCTGCGATCCCTGAATCAGCATGCTCAGGTCGAAATTCTTGTAGGAAAACGAGTTGGTCAGGCCATAGATGAAATCCGGGAAGGCATTGCCGATGATCGTCCGGTCGAGGGCGTCGATTTTCTTGTCACCGTTGACGTCGCGGAAGCGGTAGTCGCCGGGGCGGGCTTTATTGCCCGTGACCCACTGCGGGGCGGCATCGATTTCGGCCTGCGTGTTAAAGACGCCTTCGATGACGTACCCGTAAAAATTACCCAGCGGCTTACCGACTTCGGTGATGTTGGAAGGGGAAATCTGGGAGGTCGACGAGATGATCGGGTCGCCGTTGGGGCCGAGGGCCAGCACCCGGTTGCGGTTGAAGGAAATGTTGAAGTCGGTGCTCCACTGGAAGGCGCCGGTGAGGTTTTTCGTGTTGAGCGTGAATTCCCAGCCCCAGTTGCGCACCTTGCCGATATTGGTCAGTACCGAGGTGTAACCCGTCGCTCGGGGCACGTTGACGTTAAGGAGCAAATCCTCCGTGATTTTGTCGTAGTAATCAACCACCAGGAAAATTCGGTCTTTCACTAGCCCCAGGTCGAGGCCCGCGTCGAATTGCCGGGAGGTTTCCCACTTCAAATCCGGGTTGCCCAAGCCGCTCGGCGAGAGGCCCGTTACCAGGTCGCCCAGGCCACTGCCGAGGGTGTAGTTTTCGCTCGTCAGCGTGTTGCGGAAGGCGTAGTTGCCGATGTTGTTGTTGCCGCCCAGTCCGTAGCTGGCCCGCAGTTTGGCCTCGCTGAGTAGGTTCAGTCCCTGCACGAACGGTTCTTCGGCGATCCGCCAGCCTACCGAAGCCGAGGGGAAGGTACCCCAGCGGTTGTTGGGGCCGAAGCGCGAGGAGCCGTCGCGGCGAATGTTGACCGTGAAGAGGTACTTGCGGGCAAAGTCGTAGGTGACGCGCCCGAAGTACGACAGCAGCGACCACTCCGACACGTCGGCCGATCCGGCGGTGATGCTCCCGGCGGCGCTCACGTAGGGCGCGGCGTCGGTTGGAAACTTGGTGCCGTTCAGGGAATTGCTTTCGGACGTTTGCTTCTGGGTTTCGTTGCCCACCAGCACGAGCAGGTTGTGTCGCTGCCCGAAGGTACGGGTGTAGGTCAGCGTGTTGGAATTGACCCAGTTGACCAGGAGCGACGAACTCGACTGCCCTGTGGCCTGCGAGGGCGGCGGGCCGCCGTTGCCCAGCGTGGAGGGGTAGTACTCATTGCCCGCCGTGGCGGCGAAGTTGACTCCTACCGCCGAGCGCAGGTTCAGGCCGGGGAGGGGCTGGAAATCGAGGTAGGCGTTGCCGGTGCTGAGGAAACTCTGGGAATTGATGTCGTACAGCGTGGCGATGGCCACCGGGTTCTGCTGGGTGTTGATGCCGTATCCGATGGAGTACTGCCCGGCGAACGTATCGTCGGGGTTGCGCACGGGGGTACTGGGCGCCATGAACAGCGCGGCCTGAATAATGCCGTTCCGCGACCAGGTGTCGTCGGAATTGACGATGTCGCGCTTCGTGAACGAAGGGGCCAGGTTAAAACCGATCTTGAGCTTGCGCGAGAGGTCGGCGTCGACGTTGATGCGGGCCGAAAATCGCTTGAAGCCCGATTCAATGACGATGCCCCGCTGGTCGAAGTACCCCCCGGTGAGGGCGTACCGAATCTTGTCGGTACCGCCCGTAGCGGTAATCTCGACGTTCCTCACGGGGGCGACCTGGAAGATTTCGTCCTGCCAATCGGTGCCCACGCCCAGAGCGGGGTTCACGGCGTTGGTCGAGTCGTTGGTCAAGTAAATCGGGTAAATCTGGTGGGCCGTAGGCCGTTGCGAGTTTTTCACCTTCGTCAGGTCCGTGTTGCCGCCCACGTCGGCATAGCCGTTGTTGCGGGCGCGGATGGTGTGTTCGGCTAACTGGGTAGCGTTCATCAGCTTTACCTTGTTGACCACCTGCTGCCAGCCCGTGTAGGCATCGACGCTGAATGTGGTACGCCCGGCCTTGCCGCGTTTGGTGGTGATGATGACCACGCCGTTGGCCCCGCGCGAGCCGTAGATGGCCGCCGCCGAGGCGTCTTTCAAGACCTCGATGCTTTCGATGTCGTTGGGGTTGATGGCGTTCAGGTTCGTCACGCCCGGAAAGCCGTCCACCACGTAGAGCGGTTCGTTGCCCGCCCCGATGGAGCCGCTGCCCCGAACCCGCACGTTGATGTTGCCGCCCGGAGCGCCGCTGGTCTGCTGCACCTGCACCCCGGCCAGTTGTCCGGTCAGGGCCTGGTCCAGGCCCGAGACGGGGGTGTTCTGAATGCGTTCGGCGGAAACCGACGACACCGAGCCGGTCACGTCTTTTTTCCGCTGCGTGCCGTAGCCTACCACGACGACCTCGTCGAGCGAACCGGCGCTGGGCTTCATCGCCACGTCGAGTTGGGTACGCGTGCCGAGCGCGATTTCCTGCGTTTCGTACCCAATGCTGCTGAAGACGAGCGTACCGCCCGCATCAGGTACGGCAAGGCGGAAATTCCCGTCTCCGGTCGTGGTCGTACCGCGGTTGGTTTCCTTCACGACGATGTTGACGCCCGGAAGGCCCGCCCCCGTTTCGTCGCTGACGCGCCCGGTGATCGTGCGTTCGAGCGGGAGAATAGCTGTCCCCACCCGGGCGAGGGGGGCAGGATTGGCCGCCCGATCCAGCCCGGCGGTTGAAGGCAGCGAGGGGAGTGCCGCCGCTTCCGGCCCACCAGTTCTAAGGCTATTCGTGGGTTCGGCTTCGCGCTTAATGACGAAGGTGGTTTTGCCCAGCTTCTTGAACGTCAATCCGAACGGATCGAGCAAGCTCTTCACCGCGGCTTCCGCCTTCTTCTGCCGCAGGTACTCGTCGGTCTCCACGTAGCGGTTGGTCAGCAGGTCGCCTTCGTGACCAAAGACGATGCCGTACTTTTTTTCGAGCTGGGTGAGGGCCTCACGCAGCGAAATGCGAACGGCCGGTTCCTGATGCGGGCGGGTGGGGGCGGCCTGACGCGCGACGAGCTGAGCCGAAGCCGGGGGCACGGCCAGTCCTGCTAGCAACAGCAGGGGTATGCAGCGGGTAATGAATCGATTCATAGAGGTGTAGAGATTTACTGTTGTTCGGAAAAAATGAGTTCGTCTCCGTCACGGGTTACCCGGAGATCGAGCGATTCGGCGAGGGTATTGAGCAGTAACTCGAGGTCGTTGCCGTAGAGCGAATACGTGAAGGTGCGGTCGGCCAGACCGGGCGCGAGGCGTACCCTGGGGCCGTAGGTGGCTTCAATCAGCCGGGCCACGTCGCGCAGCGGCGTCTGGTCAAATACGAGCCGGTTTTCGCGCCAGGCCGTGTACACCTGCGGGTTGGAAGCCCGCCGCACCGGATGCAGGTGCGTGGTCGTGGCCTCGGCTACTTCGCCGGGCCGCAGCAGCATGGTTTGGTGGCTGGTGGGCTGTTCGAGCCGGACGCGTCCTTCGTCGAGCAGGACCTGCACCCGATCAGCTCGGTTGCGGACGTTGAACGACGTGCCCAGTACCGCGACGTTCAGCATCCCCGTGTGTACCACGAACCGGGCGTGGCGGGCCGTGTGCCGTACCTGGAAGTAGGCTTCGCCGTCGAGCCAGACGTCGCGGGTACCCCCCTCGTCCCAATCGGCGGCCAGCCGTAAGCGAGAATTGGCGTTGAGCGTTACCCGCGAGCCGTCGGGCAGCGTCACCTGACGGGTCTGGGCGTAGGCCGTTTCGTACGTCACCGACCGATTGAGCCAGAAGTACAGCCCGCTCACCGCTACCAGCAGTAGGGCTGCCACGCTGGCGGCCACGGCGAAGAACCGGCGGCGGTAGAGCGGTACGACCCGTACCGGCTGGTCTTCCCAATCGGTTATGGACTGTTCGAGCCGGGACCAGGCCCGGTTCCGTTGGTTGGTCGCCACGGCGGGTTGAGGGGCAGCGAGCGCGGCGAGTAGCCGGGTGGCGGCCTGCACGTCGGCGGCCTTCTGCGGGTGCTGGGCCAGCCAGTTGGCAAAGCTGGTTCCGACCGGACTGTTAGGCTGAGCGTACCAGGCCAGGAAGGCGTCGTCGGTCAGGAAATCTTCGGGCTGGGCGTCGAGGTAGTTCATAGACGAAAAGCAGGTAAAACCGGTTTAGGGCCTGCTTTCGTAGGCAAGACGGAGCGGCGTAGGAGTTGTAATCGTTTTTTCAAAAGAAATTGCTCATGACCGAGGAGGCCCTTCAGTGGCAGGCGCTTCGGCAGGGAAGCCGCGAAGCGTTTGAGTGGCTATTCCAGGCGCACTACGGCGGGCTGGTCCGGTACGGCACCAAACTCACGCCCGACCTGGCGGTGGTCGAAGACGCCATCCAGAATGTGTTTTTAAAGCTTTGGCAACGGAAGGAACGACTACCCGAGGTGGTTTCCGGTCGGGCGTACCTGTTCAAAGCCCTTAAACGCGCCCTCGTTGATGTCCACCGGGCGCGCCGTCCGGGGCAGGCCGATCCCGCTGAGGAGCCGTTCGCGTTTAGTCACGAAGACACTTTAATCGAGCAGCAGACCGACGAGCGACTCCGAGCGCAGGTAGGAGCGGCGCTGAACCTTCTGACTAAACGGCAGCGGGAGGCCCTCTACTTGAAGTTTCAGAACGAGATGGGGTACGAGGAAATCAGCGACGTCATGGGTCTTTCCAACCAGGCCGCCCGCAATCTTGTCTACCAGGCGCTGAAGTTTCTGCGCGAAAAAGTGAGCTGGATGCTTTTTTGCGGGATTTTCATGCCGTAGCGATTCGCTGACGCGGATTTTTGAACTGCGCATCCAACCTCCCTAAAGATACCTCAGGGTTTTTGAACGACCACGTGTCTTTGCTCAATAGGACTGCACTAAACACACTATCGCATTTCGGATAAGACCCATCCAACGACGAGCTTTGCGTTGACTAATCTGTTTCTGGTCAATCAGCCATTTGACTATACCTCAATGTTGAGCGAGTCCTACCGCAGCCGTAGACTGTAACTTTTACTGAGATCTTTTTGATGAGTTCATTTTGTAAGCCTAGCTCCGCGTTTATCTTTTTAAGTCGGCGATTTTCGTCCTCTAACTCATCGAGATACTTGACTTCGGAAACCCACACATTCCCGTGTTTAGCTCGTCAAGCTAAAGAACATGCCTCTTTAATACTATTTTTAAAAGACGATTTCGTGGGTTTGCAGCCGAGTAAATCGGTCACCTGCTGGCGGGCGATTTTCACGGACTCGTGAGCACTCAGGCCGAAAGAGTGTGTATTATAGGTATTGGAGAAGTATCCGTTAAGAATGGCATCACGGCCTCCAGCACGCGGGAGGCGGGCTTGTATATTACTTAGGAGGGAGGCAAAATGACCTGACTATTAGCTAATCTAGTGAAACCTCCGATTGAAGAGATTTTGCAAATTGTTTTTGCAAAACAAAAAAGCACCTACAACGAGTTGCGCTGCAAGTGCTTCATTATCAATGCTCCCGAAGCTGGGGACAGATTCAACAAACAAATACCTGATTCTATGTCAATTAGGAAAACAACCGTTTAACCCACTACCTATCTAATCCACTAATTTTATAAATTCAATTAGTAAGTTATTGAAAATCAAAATTTTAATTGTCAAATGTCCTGCCGTTTGTTGTTGAAAATGGGTGCTTTATGTAGCCTACAGGATCCGGGTAGGACTGGTCTCGAAAGGGCCATTTGTGCAAGTGCCGCTTGCACAAATGGCCCTTCTTAAATCAAATTCTCCGCTATCTAATCCTTACGGCATTCTAACGAGTTCCCTTAATTATGTTTTCCTATAATTAAAGAAATCCTGATTCCTTTAATTATAGCTACCCAATCATTTGCTTGGCTTATTGCCCTTTTTTGCCAAAGGCTTGAGTTTGCGATTAGACGTATTAGCTAATGCGTCAATCTGTGGTTTTAATTCATCTCCCATGCTTTCAGCAAACTGTTTTAGTGCATCCATTGGCACTTGGTCAGAATCAAAAAGCTTTTCAAGGCTTGCCGATTGATTAGTTACGACGTTTTTAAAGCCATCGAACATTTGTTGGACTAAATCGAGCTGACGTTTCAGAAAGACATTTTCACTCTTAAGATTGCTGATGTTCTCTTCTAATTGAGCCAGTTCTTTCCCTACCCCTGTGTTTTCACCAAGAAGAGCCGTAACGCTTACCCCTAAAATCTCGGCAATTGCGTAAAGGCGACTGACCGTCATCTCTGTTACGCCGCTTTCAACCTTACCATAATTGTTTTTTGCCATACCAAGGCGTTCGGACATCTCTAACTGAGTGATTCCGTTTGCCTTACGTAATCTTTTAATGTTATCTAAGTATTCCATACTGCAAATAAAATATTCCTAAAGGATTGTTAAAACCATTATTTGGGAAAATTATTTGTCCTAAAGGATTGACTTATATTCTTAATATGTACACTTTTGATGCAAAATCAATCTTTTAAGAAAATGGAGGTGCCAAAAAAGTCCCCTGTAGTCAGAAACCTAATTGCTGAGGGCAGTGGTCTAACCAGTGGCGTTCTGTAAGTTTGCAGGATGGAATCAAGACGAAGCGTTTGTCCACGTTGTGGGGGTACTGCCCTGGCCTCTAACGGCAGTTTCAAAGGTCGGGCTAAATATCGT